>Ga0157372_10004055_pt1 | contig 15698 bp, 16 predicted proteins | sample C55metaG_FD_115307 | JGI IMG/M metagenome (GOLD analysis project Ga0157372, IMG submission 115307) | Corn rhizosphere microbial communities from Kellogg Biological Station, Michigan, USA - C5-5 metaG | ecosystem: Host-associated > Plants > Roots > Rhizosphere > Soil | place: USA: Michigan... | reverse complement strand
TTGCGCACCTGGTGCGCGAATTCCCCCGGAGAAAGTTCAGCGGCATCAATTTGCTTTATAACGAGGTCTCCGCGTTTTCTGAGGGCCTCCAGATCGATTCCCAATTTGAGCATGCGGTCGAACAACAAGCCGACTTCTTCATCGAAGATGAACAATGCGGCTTTCTCGCCGCGCGCCAGCGCTGCCATGGCGAACGTCAGCGCGATCGTCGATTTCCCGGTCCCGGCCGGACCGATGATCAGCGTACTTGACCCCGATTCGATGCCGCCGCCGAGCAGGTTGTCGAATGGTTCGATGCCAGTGGACAAAGTGGCGCGCTTGAAGCGCGAGTGGTGCTCGGCGGCGACCAGCCGTGGAAAAACCTGGAGGCCGCCGGTCACAATCGTGTAGTCGTGAAAACCGCCGCGGAATTTCTGTCCGCGGTATTTCAGTACGCGCATCTGGCGCCGTTCGGCACCATAGGCCGGTGCGAGTTCCTCGAGCATGACGACGCCATGGGCGAGACTGTGCAGCGTGCTGTCCGTGACCGCAGCCGTCATGTCGTCGAGCAACAGCACGGTCGTACCGCGTCGCGCAAAATAATGCTTGATCGCGAGAATCTGGCGGCGGTAACGCAATGAGCTCTGCGCGAGCAGCCGAATTTCGGAAAGACTGTCGAGCACGACACGACTCGGATTCGTGCGTTCGACGATCTCGAAAATCTGTTTCGTCGTTTCGCCCAACTCGAGGTCGGACGAATAGAGCAGACTTTGCTGCTGATTGTCATCGAGCAGGCTCTCGGGCGGCGCGAGTTCGAACACGGTGATTTCGTCGCCGAGGGTCCAGCCGTGCGAGGCGGCACCATGGCGCAACTCGGCCTCGGTTTCAGACAAGGTGACGTACAACGACTTTTCGCCGCGCTTGGCGCCCTCGAGCAGGAAGTGCAGCGCAACGGTCGTCTTGCCGGTACCCGGTTTGCCCTCGATCAGGAACAGATTGCCGCGCGAATAGCCGCCCGACAAGACTTCGTCCAAGCCCAAAATTCCCGATTTGGCTTTTTCGATCTCGCTCTCCATAGCGATGTCCGTATCAGATGCGAGCGCGTATTTTTACGCATATTCGCGCCGCCCGAACAGCTCTTGTTCGTTGCATTTTGCAATGCAGGCATTTGTTTACATGTTACCGTTCAGCTTGTCGCGCGGCCCAGCTTTGAATGCATTGGCTCAGTGCATCGAGTCCGGCAGTCAACGCGGCGGGGCCCGGCTGCAGGATCAGCGGCGATTTGATCTCATGCAGTTCGTCATCGCGTACTGCGGGGATCGCTTGCCATCCCTGGCGTGCCGCCACTTGCCCCGGCCGAAACTTCTTGCCGCACCAGCTGCCGAGAATGATGTCCGGCGCGCGGCGCACAACTTCCTCCGGATCGGCCAATATGCGGTCGCGTGCGAGCGGCATCACTGCGCGCTCCGGAAAGATGTCGTCGCCGCCGGCGATGCCGATCAGTTCCGAGACCCAGCGAATTCCGGAGATCTGCGGGGAATCCCATTCCTCGAAATAAACCCGCGGCCTCACCTTCAACGCACTCGCCTGCCGGATGGCATGCGCAATGTTCGCCTCGAACCGAGTCGCGAGTTGATCGGCTCGATCGAATGCTCCAATCATCGCGCCCAAGCGGCGCACGTAGTCGAGAATTCCGTCGACGCTGCGATGATTGGCGATCCAGACTTCGACGCCGGACTTGATCAGCGCCTGAGCGATGTCGGCCTGAATGTCGGAAAAGCCGATGGCGAGATCGGGCTTGAGCGCCAGGATCTGGTCGATTTTTGCCGTTGTGAAGGCACTGACCTTTGGCTTGTCGCGGCGCGCTTCGGGCGGCCGCACGGTGAACCCGCTGATGCCGACGATGCGATGCTGTTCGCCAAGCAGATACAGTGTCTCGGTCGGCTCCTCGGTGAGGCAAACGATACGTTGTGGTCCCATAGGCGTCGCGAACGATCTTGTCGTGATTCGAAATGTGCAGCGATCTTAGCCGAGCGCTGCGACACCCAAGCCGGCGATCGTGCGCGTCATCGCGCCGGCTTGCAGCGCATGTTCGCTGGAGGCGTTGCCCTGCAGCGCGCGCTTGAGCACGCCTTGCGCGATCGCGGCGAGACGGAAAAACTGGAATGCCAGCAGGAAGTTCCAGTGCGGCCGCGGGTCGAGTGCCGTGGCGGCGGCGAAGCGTTCGATGAGCTCGGCTTCGCCGGGAATGCCGAGTTGCGCGCGATCAAGCCCCGCGAGGCCCGGCAAGATCGGATTGCGCGGCAGGCGCAGCGCCATGCAGAAATAGGCGATGTCGCTGAATGGATGGCCGAGCGTGGATAGTTCCCAATCGACGATTGCCGAAATCGAGGGCACATCGGAGTGCCAGATCAAATTGTCGATGCGAAAGTCGCCGTGCACGAGTGCGACGCGCCCATCGTCTGCCGGCACCGAGTTCGGCAGCCACGCAAGCAGCGCCTCCATTGGCTCGATGCGCTCGGTTTCGGCAGCGCGATACTGCTCGCTCCAGCGCGCGACCTGGCGCGCGAAATAGTTGCCGGGTTTGGCGTAGTCGGCGAGCCCGACCGAAGACACATCCAGTCGCGCCAATTTCGCGAGCACATCGAGCACGGCCGTGTAATGCGCAGCGCGAATTTCCGCCGAAAGATCCGGCAGCGACGGATCGAAATAAATCGGCCCCGGCGCATAGCTCATCAGGTAAAACATGCTGCCGATCACCGCGTCGTCGGCACACAGATGCAGCGGCTGCGCGACCGGGATGTCGGTCCGGGCGAGTGCGCGCAGCACGCGGAATTCGCGGTCGACCGCGTGCGCCGACGCGAGCAGCTTGCCGGGCGGTTTGCGCCGCAGCACATAGTTTCCCGATGCGGCTTCGATCAGATACGTCGGATTCGACTGGCCGCCCTTGAACTTCGTCGCGCGCAGCGGACCACGAAAGTCCGCGACGTGCGCCTGCAGATAGGCCGTCAGCGATTGTTCCGGCAGCGCGAGCGCGTCATTCATGCGCGCAGCATGGATTTGGCCAACGCGGCGATGTGCACTTCATCCGGACCATCGGCCAGACGCAGCGCGCGCGCCGCCGCGTAGGCGTGCGCGAGGAAACTGTCCTGGCACACGCCGAGGCCGCCGTGGATCTGGATCGCGCGGTCGACCACCGCGCAGGCCATGCGCGGCGCAACGATCTTGATCATGCCGACGGCATCTTTCGCTGCTTTGTTGCCGTGACGGTCGAGCGTGTCGGCGGCGGCGAGCGTGAGCAGCCGTGCTTGCTCGATCTCGCAGCGCGATTGCGCGATCGCGTCCTGCACCATGCCTTGCGCGGCAAGCGGCTTGCCGAACGCCACGCGCGCGTCCGCGCGTGCGAGCATGCTGTCGAGCGCACGCTGCGCGAGTCCGATCAGGCGCATGCAATGATGGATGCGTCCCGGTCCGAGCCGGCCTTGTGCGATCTCGAAACCGCGGCCTTCGCCGAGGATGAGATTTTCCGCCGGCACGCGCACGTTTTCGAAGCGCACTTCGGCGTGGCCATGCGGTGCATCGTCGAAGCCGAAGACATTCAATGCCCGCACGACGGTAACGCCCGGGGTCGCGCGAGGTACGAGGATCATCGCGTGGCGCCGATGCGTTTCGGCGCCCGCATTCGTCACGCCCATGACGATGAACAGCGAGCAGCGCGGATCGCACGCGCCCGACGTCCACCATTTATGACCATCGACCAGGTAATCGTCGCCGTCGCGCGTGATGCGCGTGGCGATGTTCGTCGCATCGGAACTGGCGACCTCTGGCTCGGTCATTGCGAATGCCGAACGAATCTGCCCGGAAAGAAGCGGTTTCAGCCAGCGCTCCTGCTGTGCCGGCGAACCGTACTGTCCGAGCACTTCCATGTTGCCGGTGTCCGGCGCATTGCAGTTGAACACTTCCGGCGCGATCAGCGAGCGTCCCATGACCTCGGCGAGCGGCGCGTACTCGAGATTATTCAGACCAGGCCCATGTTGCGGCTCGGGCAAAAACAGATTCCACAAGCCCGCCGCGCGCGCCTGATCCTTGAGTTTTTCGATCACCGGCGGAATCGTCCAGCGCTGGCTGGGCAGTTCGAGATGGGCGAAGTATTCGGCTTCAGCCGGTTCGATCGACTCGCGCTGGAAACGCGCGACTCGATCGCGCAGGTCGCGCGCGCGTTCGGACAAGGCAAACAGTTCGCTCAATCCAATTCTCCCACTGCGGAGCTGAATCAATAATACGTCACATGATCGGCGTCTTCGGGCGCCGTCAGATGCGGCAGCATGTTCCAGATGTGCAAATCCCAATCCGCGTCGCGCGTGTGGAATTCGCTGACCGCCGTGTTGCGCAGTGCGAGATTCAACGCGACCGCGCGGGCGTCGTCGCAGCCGAGCGCGGCTTGCGCGCAGCGCGCGATCGGGCCGCCGGAACTCACGACGAGGGTGCGCCCGCTCGGAATGCCTTCGAGCCGCGTGCGCGCGCGCGCGACACGGGCGCCGAATACGCTCCAGCTTTCCGGAATCGCAGCGTCGAGTTCGCCGGTTGCCCACGCGTGCAGCACCGCGCGCATCAGCGTGTGCGCGGCGCGATGGTCGGAACGTGCGGCGACCAGCAACGGATCTCCGGCGCGACGGCCGGCATAGGCGCGCAACAACGCATCGTGGTCGAATTCGTTCCAGTCCGCATCCTGCACGAGCGCGGGCAGCGCCCGCTGCACGCGCGTGAACGCGTCGGCGATCGCGGCCAACGTCTGCGCATGCCGGCGCATCGTGCCGGCGGCGACGTAGGAAAAATTCAATTCCGGATGCGCCACCATCCACTCGGCGAGACGCTGCGCCTGGCGTTGCCCGCGCTCCGAAAGCCGGTCGTAATCGGCGCTGCCGAACGAAGCCTGCGCATGGCGGACGAGAATGACGCGTCCGCGCGAGGTGTGCATCAATCGACGATGTAATCGCGATTGAACTTGACGACGTATGCGTGCGCCGTGCCGGGCGGCGTGACATTCACCGTGAACAGGTAACTGCCCGAACCGTTGAGCGGAAACTCGCCGAGATAGTCGAACGCGCCGTTTTCGCTGGTTTCATGGAAGCGCACCGGTTGCGCGTGGCCGGTCAGATCGCTGACGGTAGCGCTCACATTCGCGCGCACCATCGAGGCGTCGGCATTTTTGGCCTGGACGGCGACATTGAGCAGGCCGCGGTCAGCCGCGCGCGTGATGCCATATTGGCTCGCCGCGTCCGCCGGCAGCTGCTGTGTGGTGATCGCGCTGTAATGCACGACGTACTCGCCGACATCCTGCGTGGACTGACCTTGTCCGTGCCGCGGAATCAGCAGCAGCAACAACATCAAGGCGATGGCGACGAGGGCGACGCTGACTTTATGGGCTACGCGCATGGCTGCCTCCGCGTGCGATCCACGGATTCGATAATACACCCGCCGCCGATGCGAGAGTGTCATCAAACGCGCGCAGCGAGATCCGACAGCGGCGCGATGACGAGCATGCGCACGAGGATCAACGCGATCGACGCGAACCAGCATGAGAAATCCAGGCCGCCGAGCGGCGGCACGAGGCGCCGGAATGGGCGCACGATCGGCGCGGTGAATTGATCGAGCAAGCGGAAGTTTCCGTCGTAGCGCGCCGCGGGAAAGAAGCTCAGGATGCAGAATCCGAAGATCGCGACGATCTCGATCAGGATCAGCCAGTCGGCGAGATCGACGAGCGACCGCAACACCACGCCGCCGACGCTCAGCGGCACGCCCAACAGTCCGACGAACAAGATCCACTGCAGCAGGACGATCGTGCACGCGACCAGCAGCGAGGCGATTTCGATATTGCGCCAGCGCGGCACGAAACGCCGCAGCGGCGTGATCACCGGATTCGTCAGCTGGTATACGAACTGGCAAACCGGCTCGTAGAACGACGCGTTGACCGCGATCAGCATCGCGCGCAGCAGAAAGATGACGATGAAAAACCCAAACAAGGTCTGGATCAGGAACACGCCGGCGTTTTGCAGATACGGCACGTCAGCCATCCAGTTGTGCAGATAATTCGCCGCCACGCTGCGTGGCCGCGGCTACGGCGCGCGCAACCATCGCGTTGAAGTTGCTCGCCGCAAAACTCTCGAGTGCCGCTTGCGTGGTGCCGCCGGGCGACGTCACGCGCCGGCGCAATTCCGCGGGCGCGGCGGCGTCTTCGCGCAGCATGCGTCCGGCGCCCAAGGCGGTTTGCGTGGCCAGCGCGCGCGCGATCTCGTGCGGAAGACCCTGCGCGACCGCCGCATCGATGAGCGCTTCGACGAGCAGGAAGAAATAGGCCGGGCCCGAACCCGACAAGGCGGTGACCGTGTCCATCAACGCCTCGTCGTCGATCCAGGCCGTGGTGCCGGCGGCGCTGAGGATGTTCTGTGCCGTCGCGCGGTGCGCGTCCGTGCAACGCGTGTTCGCATAGGCGCCAGTCGCGCCCGCGCCGATCAGCGCCGGCGTGTTCGGCATGCAACGCACGATCGGCATGTCGCCGCCAAGCCACGCCTCGAGTTGCGTCAGACGAACGCCGGCCGCGATCGAGATGACCAGCGGCTTGCGTGCCTGGGCGAGCGTGCGCAGTCCCGTGCACACCGTTTTCATCACCTGCGGTTTGACCGCGAGCAGCAGCACGTCCGCGGATCGGGCCGCGTCATTGTTGTCGGCATGCACCGCCACGCCGAAGTCGCGCGCGAGCGCCTCGCGCAACTCCGGGTTCGGTTCGGCTACCGACAGGCGATCGATCGGCTCGCCATTGCCGATTAATCCGCCGATCAGACTGCGCGCCATGTTGCCGCCGCCGATGAAGCTGATATGGGGTGAATTCATCCGGCGGTCCCGGTTCCCCAGCCGAATGTAACGGGTTTGCGTTGCATGACGATCTCCAATCTTGCGCGATGCGCTGGCCTGTCGAATACCTGGTTTTCGACATGTCACCATAACGGACATCGCTTATTGATAATAGGGCAACACAGGAGATTCGACATGGCCACAAAGCACAAGCCAAAATCCGCGTCCAGCGGCGCCTCCATCGCAAAAGAAGTCATCGCGCGTCGCAAGCTTGCGCTCGCGCGTCGCGCCAGGATCGTCGCTGCACGTGGCAAAGGATTGCGGCTGACCATGCCGGCGGCGGGTGCGAAAGGTGCGCAGACTTTCGGTGCGACGCAAGCGCTCGGCCATCTGGTCGCCGTGGGCGATTCCTGGTTCGACTACCCGTTTCATGATGTGCTCACGTTGCTCGACGATGACTACGGTTACCGCGTCGAATCGTCAGCGCACGCCGGTGATGCCATCGAGGCAATGGCGTACAACCGCGGCGGGCAGCTCGAGAAGCTGGCGCGGTGCTTCGAGAAAGTTTCCGCGCTCGGCGCGGTTCCTAAGGCGGTGTTGCTGTCCGGCGGGGGTGACGACATCGCCGGTGACGAGTTCGGCATGCTGCTCAACAATGCCAATTCGAGCATCGCGGGCTGGAACTCTGAAGTGGTCGACGGCGTGATCAACGAGCGCATCGCCACGGCGTACCGCACCGTGCTCGACGCGATCGCGGTTCTGAGCCGACACTATGCCGGCGATACGTTGCCCGTCCTGATCCACGGGTATGACTACGCCGTGCCCGACGGGCGCGGCCTGCTCGGCGGCTGGGGCCCCCTGCCGGGTCCTTGGCTGCAGCCGGGTTTCGCGGAAAAGCAGTTTGCCGGATTGCCGCAGAACACGGCAATGGTCCAGGACCTCATCGATCGTTTCAACACGATGCTGCAGACGCTGGCCGGCAAACCGGAGTACCAATACGTGCATTACATCGACTTGCGCGGCACGCTTTCCAACTCGCTACGCGCGGACTCCTACAAAGCCTGGTGGGCGAACGAACTGCATCCGGAAAAGAAGGGTTTCGATGCCGTCACGGCCCGGTTCGCGAAAGTCCTCGATGGTTTGTGACGGTCAAACCCTTCCCGCCTTCGGGCTCCTTGTCCCGAACACCGCCGTTCCCGCGCGCACCATCGTCGCGCCTTCCTCGATGGCAATCTCGAAATCATCCGACATGCCCATCGACAGCGTGTCGACCGACGCATCGCGGTCGCGCAATGCTTCGAACAATTCGCGCATGCGGGCAAACGCACGGCGGCGTTTGTGCATGTCGGGGCCCGGTTCGGGAATCGCCATCAGTCCGCGCAGCAGCAATCGCGGCGAGCCCATGATCTTTTGCGCGAGCGCGTCGATCTGATCGGGAGCGCAACCGGACTTGCTCGTTTCATCGTCGATGTTGACCTGGATCAACACATTCAGCGGCGGCTTGTCTTCGCGACGATAGCGGATCAGCGGCGCGATGAGTTTTTCGCGGTCGAGGCTTTGCAGCCAATCGAAATGCTCGGCGACTTGGCGGCATTTGTTCGACTGCAGCGGGCCGATCATGTGCCACTCCAGACCCAGATCGGCCAACTCGCGCTGCTTGCCGAGTGCTTCCTGAACGTAGTTTTCGCCGAACGCGCGTTGACCGGCGCTGGCGACGTCGCGGATCGCGACGGCAGGCTTGGTCTTGGACACGGCGAGCAGGCGCACGTCGTGCCCGGCGCGGTGCGCGGCGGCATCGATGCGCCTTGATAAAGCCAGGTAAGCCGGGTTCGAGTTGTTCATAACAAACCATTGCACTGCATTGGTTTTCTGGAGCTATACTCAGGCGAGCGCATGAGCACCATCCAGGGGAGCCTCGCATGGATATTGCCGAACTTCTAGCATTCTCGGTCAAAAACAAGGCGTCGGATTTGCATTTGTCGGCGGGCCTGCCGCCGATGATCCGCGTGGATGGCGACGTGCGTCGCATCAATATCCCGGCGCTCGACCACAAGCAGGTGCACTCGCTGGTGTACGACATCATGTCGGACAAACAGCGCCGCGACTTCGAGGAATTCCTCGAAGTCGACTTCTCGTTCGAGATCCCCGGTCTGGCGCGCTTCCGCGTGAACGCATTCAACCAGAACCGCGGCGCCGGCGTCGTGTTTCGGACGATTCCATCCGAGGTGCTCACGCTGGAAGACCTCGCGTGTCCGAAGGTATTCAAGGAGCTGATCGAGCAACCACAAGGTCTGATCCTCGTCACCGGACCGACCGGTTCGGGCAAGTCGACCACGCTCGCCGCGATGATCGACCATATCAACAAGAACGAATACGGTCACATCCTCAGCGTGGAGGATCCGATCGAATTCGTGCACACCGCGCAGAAATGCCTGATCAACCAGCGCGAAGTGCATCGCGACACGCACGGCTTCAACGAAGCGCTGCGTTCGGCTCTGCGCGAAGACCCCGACTTCATCCTGGTCGGCGAGATGCGCGACATCGAAACCATCCGCCTCGCGCTCACCGCCGCCGAAACCGGACACCTGGTATTCGCCACGCTGCACACGAGCTCGGCGGCGACGACGATCGACCGCATCATCGACGTTTTCCCGGCCGGCGAAAAACCGATGGTGCGTTCGATGCTGTCGGAGTCGCTGCGCGCGGTGATCTCGCAATCGCTGCTGAAGAAAGTTGGCGGCGGCCGCATCGCCGCGCACGAGATCATGGTCGGCATTCCGGCGATCCGGAATCTGATTCGCGAGGACAAGGTCGCGCAGATGTATTCGTCGATCCAGACCGGCAGCCAGTACGGCATGCAGACGCTCGACCAATGCCTGCAGGATCTGGTCAAGCGCGGACTCGTCACGCGCCAGCAGGCGATCAACTACGCGAAAAACAAAGAGATATTCAAGTGACGGCAAGATGCGGCTATCTCGTGGCGCAGGTGTAAGATGACGTCAAGAACTGGCGAGCGCCGGGAGTACAGGCCATGAGTACCGTAGACTTCACCTCGTTCCTCAAATTGATGGTGCACAAGAAAGCATCGGACATGTTCATCACGGCCGGTGTCCCGCCTTCGATCAAGGTGCACGGCCGCATCGCGCCGATCACGCAGAACCCGCTGACGCCGCAGCAATCGCGCGACATGGTGTTGAACGTCATGACGCCGTCGCAGCGCGAGGAGTTCGAAAAAACCCACGAGTGCCAGTTTGCGATCGGCGTGTCCGGCGTCGGCCGTTTCCGCGTCAGCTGCTTCTATCAGCGCAACAACGTCGGCATGGTGCTGCGTCGTATCGAAACGCGCATTCCGACGATCGAGGAATTGAACCTGCCGCCGGTGATCAAGACGCTGGCGATGACCAAGCGCGGCATCATCATCTTCGTTGGCGCGACCGGCACCGGCAAGTCGACGTCGCTCGCGGCGATGCTCGGCTATCGCAACCAGAATTCGACCGGGCACATCATCACGATCGAAGATCCGATCGAATACGTGCACAAGCACGAAGGCTGCATCATGACGCAGCGCGAACTGGGCATCGACACCGATTCCTGGGAAAACGCGCTGAAGAACACGTTGCGCCAGGCGCCCGACGTCATCATGATCGGCGAGGTGCGTGCTCGCGAGACGATGGAACACGCGGTCAACTTCGCCGAAACCGGTCACCTGTGCCTGTGCACGCTGCACGCGAACAACGCCAACCAGGCGATGGATCGCATCCTGCACTTCTTCCCGGAAGACCGGCATCCGCAGTTGTTCATGGACCTGTCGCTGAACCTCAAAGGCGTGGTCGCACAGCAGCTGATCCCGACGCCGGACGGCAAGGCGCGTCGAGTCGCCGTCGAAGTCATGCTCGGCACGCCGCTGGTGTCGGACTACATCCGCAAGGGCGAGGTGCACAAGCTCAAGGACGTCATGAAGGAATCGACGAACCTGGGCATGAAGACGTTCGATCAGAGCCTGTTCGAACTGTATCAGGCCGGCGAAATTTCCTATGAAGACGCGCTGCGGTACGCCGACTCGGCCAACGAAGTGCGCCTGAAGATCAAGCTGTCGCAAGGCGGCGACGCGCACACGCTGTCGCAGGGCATGGACGGCGTCGAGCTCGTGGAGACCTGATCGGGCGATGCACGAAGAACTCAAGCGGTTGCGCGGAGTCTGGAACGAGCTCGGCGCAGACGATCCGTTGTGGGCGATACTTTCCAGTCCCGACAAGCGCGGCGGGCGCTGGGATGCCGAGGAATTCTTTGCCAAGGGCGAGTCCGAAATCGCGCAGATCGAGGCGCATTGCGTGCCGCTTGCGCGACCGCGCGAGCGCCGCTTGGCGGTGGATTTCGGCTGCGGCGTCGGCCGTCTTACGCGCGCGCTCGCCGCGCGTTACGCGCAGGCGATCGGCGTGGACATTTCACCGAGCATGGTCGAGCAGGCGCGTGCGCTGAACGCGCAGTTTCCCAATTTGCGCTTTGTGGAAAATGCGACGCCACGGCTGGAATTCCTCGCCGACGGCAGTGTCGATTTTCTCTACTCCACGCTCACGCTGCACCACATCCCCGCGCCGCTGCAGCGCGCCTACATCGGCGAGTTCCTGCGCGTGCTCGCGCCGGAAGGTTTTGCGGTGTTCCAGATTGCCAGCGGCTACAGCAATGACTGGCGCGGCTGGGTCTATCGCTTGCTGCCCAATCGCCTGCTTGCGCCGCTGCGGCGACGGGTGCACGCGAGCAATGTGGCGGCAGACCTGCATCCGCTGCCGGAAGCCCACGTCAACGCGATCGTCGCTGCCGCCGGTCGGCAGGTGCTGCAGGCGTTCGACATCAACAGTGCGGGCGCGGGCTTTCGCGCGCGCTTGCTGCTGGTCGGTTGAAATCACGGATTCTGCTCGATCGTCTCGTGCAACGCGATGCCGCTCGGCGTTGCGGTCAGCGTCAGCTCCACGGCGCGTAACGCCTGTTCGTAGAGACCGAACATTTTTTTCTGCTGCTCGATGCGTGCACGCTGTTCGGCCGGCATTACGCTGCCGAGCTTGTCGAACGACTGCGCGAGCAAGCCATAGAACTTGCCGCTGAAATACATGCGCAGGAACACCGCCTGACTCGCCGGCGGCGCGCGCAGATACGTTTCCAGTGCAGCGGCCTGATCGGCGCCCGCGGCGACGCCGACGGCTTTGTCCGACATCGCCACGAACAGAGGCGGTGCGGACGCTGTCGGCACGATACCGGGCGGCAATGCCACGGCTTTGCCATCCGCGGTCAGTTTGATGTTCGCCAGCTGCGGCACCGCGAGTTGCGCCATGGCCACGGCCGCCAGCGGATTGTTCGAGGCGAATAGAAATTTTCCCGAGACATCCGGGGTTTTTCCGGCGGCGTCCAGACTGAACTTGTCGAGCGTAAAGCGCACACCGAGCGCGTCGCTGAACGGAGGCGGCACGGTGATGTCGACCTTGGCCCGCGATTGGCGGAATTCGTCATTGAGCTTGGCCAGGCTCGCGCAGGCAAACGGTTTGGCAGCGACGGCTTCGGCTTGCCTGAGCCAGAAGTCCTTGAGCTTGAGCACCGGCAGCGCGAGCGAGAAATCCACGACGCCTTCTCCGGGAGCTCCGCTGCCGGGAGCGGCGCCCACTGCGGCGGCAATCTGTTGCGCGAGCGCGCTTTCGATTTCCATTTGCGCGCCGATGCGCATGCGCTGCACGCCCAGTTCTTCGGCACCGATGACGAAGCGCGGGAACTTGTGCGCGATATCGAGGAACTCGCTGCGGCATGCGGCATCGGTGGTGTTTTCCGGCGCGCCGAGCGCCTTGGCAAATTCCGCGTCGGTGCCTGTGGCCGCGCTGCTCAAGCGCTCGGTCACGCGCACGAAATCGATGTAGCCCTCGCCGTAGGGCGAATAGCCATACTGCTTGGCGAGCGCTTGCAGCGCGCCCGAGGCGGCCAGGTTCTGTGCCGGTCGCGTGACTCCGAGCAGATTTTGCTTGAGCGCGTCGCTCGCATTCGGCGGCAACATCGTCACGACCAGATGCGTGCCTTCGATGGCGACGGCGGCAGCGAGTTTGTCATTGCCGAGCTGCCAATATTCCTGCGCGCCGGTTTTCGCCAGCGGCAATTTCTCGCCGGTTTTTTGTTCGATCGCCGCGACTTCGGCCTTGAACGCGGCCACATCGCCGAGTTCCAGGCGCAATACCGGCACCATGCCGAGGCCGTACATCGCGATGCGACCGTCCGGCCTCAGACCAATCTGGCGCAGTTTGTCCCAGGAATCGTGTGTCTTGAGCTCATCGAGCAGCACGCGTGCGATCTTGATCCAGCGCTGCGCCTGTGCGTCGGTTTTTTCTTGCGCGGCTTTCTGCAGCAACTCGTCATAGGCGCCGAACAGCGTCGGCCAGTATTGCTGCATGCGCCGCGACCACAGCTCGGTCACCGTCGACGGCAGCGGTTCCAGATTGGCATAGACGTACGGCGTGTCGGCCGGCACGAACGCGAGCGGCGCGGTGTTGTCCTGCTGCGGCGGGCTGCTGCACGCAGCGATCACGGCCGCGCCACACGCGCAGGCGGCAAGGCGAACGAATCCACGCATGACGGCTCCCGATTGTTTTCCCCAGCGCAATTATGCGCGTTATCGGCTCGCTGCGCCCGCGAGCAGTTCGGCCAGCACCGCCATGCGCACGAACACGCCGTTGCCGACTTGTTCGAGGATCAGCGAGCGCGGGCCATCGGCGACTTCGCCGGCGATTTCCACACCGCGATTCATGGGTCCCGGATGCATGACGAGGCATTCCGGTGCGGCGCGTTGCAAGCGCTGTGTCGACAAGCCAAAGCGTTCGAAATATTCGGCCTCCGACGGAATCGCCGCCGCCTGCATGCGTTCTTTCTGCAGGCGCAACATGATTGCCACGTTCGCACCGTCGAGCGCGGCGTCGAAGTCCTCGAACAGGCGGCAGTGCGCGAATTCGTCGACGTCCGGCAGCAACTGCGCCGGCGCGCACACGCGCAAGTCGCGCACGCCGAGCGCGCGCAATGCGTGCACGTCCGAGCGCGCCACACGCGAGTGGCGGATATCGCCGCAGATCGCCACGCGCAACGTGGAAAAATCCTGCACGTGCCGGCGCAGCGTCAGCGCGTCGAGCAGGCCTTGGGTCGGGTGTGCGTGATTGCCGTCGCCCGCGTTGAGTACGGCTGCGTTCGAATGCAGATGCCGGGCAATGTACGCCGGCGTGCCGGATTCCTTGTGGCGTACGACGAAGGCGTCGCAGTGCATCGCTTCGAGCGTGTGCACGGTATCGAGCAACGATTCGCCCTTGCTCGTCGACGAACTGGCGATATCGAAATTGATCACGTGCGCGCCGAGCCGCTGCGCAGCCAGATCGAACGAGGTGCGCGTGCGTGTGGACGGCTCGAAGAACAGATTGATGACCGTGCGCCCGGCGAGCAGGTCCAGCGTGCGCGTGCCGCCGTGGCTTTGCCCGCGCAATTGTTCGGCGCGGTCGAGCAGGCGCGCGATCTGTCCGCGCGGCAAGCCGTCCAGCGTCAGCAGGTGACGCAGGCCGCCGTGGGCATCGAGTTGGACGACGTTTGCGGGTTTGGCGCTATCCATCGGCGAAGTGCGTGAACCAGTTTTCGATGATGATCTCGGCCGCGACGGCGTCCAGATCCGCCGCGTGCTTGCGTTTGGCCTGCCCGCTTGCGCGCCGCGCCGCGAAACGCTGCGCGGCTTCGCGCGAGCTCAAGCGTTCGTCGACGAGGTGCGCAGGCATGCCGTAGCGCTGCGCCAACTCGGCGGCGAAAGCGCGAGCGGCCTGGCTGTTGCGTTGTTCTTCGCCGCTCATCGTCAATGGCAGGCCGACCAGCAGCGCGTGCGGGCGCCATTCGCGCACGAGCGCGCCGATGCGCGCGAAATCCGGACCTTGCGCGCTGTTGCCGACCACCTCCAGTGCGCGCGCGCCGCTCAGGCGATTGCCTATGGCCACGCCGATGCGGCGCGCACCGTAGTCGAAGCCGAGGACGGTGATGAGAGATGTGGGTTTGTCCACTTGTGGAAAATGCCCGGCGCTGGCGTCAAGCATGCCCGGCATAGTCGGTCAGATTGGAAATATCCACGCCGACCAGACCGGCGGCGGCTTCCCAGCGCTGTTCGAGCAACGTCGAAAACAGGATGCCTTCGTCGGCCGGCACGGTGAGCCAGGCGTTTTCCTTGAGCTCGGTTTCGATCTGTCCCGCGCTCCAGCCGGAGTAGCCCAGCGTGACCAGCGCATCGCGTGGGCCGTTGCCAGCCGCCATCGCGGCAAGCACGTCGCGCGACGTCGTCACGCACAGCTGATCGGAAATCTTGAACGAGGACTCCCATTGTCCGTGCGGACTGTGCAGCACGAAGCCGCGCTCCGGCTGCACCGGGCCGCCGATCAACACCGGCGCGTCGCTGATCTGGGAAAGTTCGGATTGCAGGTTCATCTGCGCGAGCACGTCACCGAGCCGGTATTCCGACAGCCGGTTGATCAGCAATCCCATCGCGCCTTCTTCGCTGTGCTGGCACACGAACGCGACGCTGCGCCGAAACAGCGGATCGCGCATGCCCGGCATGGCGATCAGGAAGTGGTTGGCGAGATTGCTGATCGGTTGCATGCCGCTATTGTACCCCTTGCCCTTACTTATTACGGAGAACGTCCCCCGGCAGGAACTGCCAGGTTCGCGTGATGTACAGCTCGTCGACGCCTTCTTCGGTCGGAATCGGCGGGAACGGTGCAGCCAGTTTGACGATGCGCGTGGCGGCATCATCGAGAATGCTGTGATGGCTGCTCTGCACGACATCGATGCTCTTGATCGTGCCGTCCTTGTGCAGG
>Ga0157372_10004051_pt1 | contig 15705 bp, 13 predicted proteins | sample C55metaG_FD_115307 | JGI IMG/M metagenome (GOLD analysis project Ga0157372, IMG submission 115307) | Corn rhizosphere microbial communities from Kellogg Biological Station, Michigan, USA - C5-5 metaG | ecosystem: Host-associated > Plants > Roots > Rhizosphere > Soil | place: USA: Michigan... | reverse complement strand
GGTAAATCGTCCCGGTGTGATCACAGTTCCCAGTGAACAAATCAGCGTGCTCGAAGCTCTTGGTGATGCTGGTGATCTAACTATTTATGGATTGCGTGATAATGTAATATTAATAAGGCAAGAAGGACAAAGCAAGCTTATAACGAGGCTGGATTTAAATTCTTCCAGGTTACTGCAATCGCCCTATTATTATTTAAAATCTAACGATATCATTTACGTGGAACCTGCCAGGGACAAAATTGCAAGTACCAGTTTATTCCAGCAAAGATTACCTGTAATTTTAAGTGGACTTTCTCTTATTATCATTTTACTAACCAATGTTTTCAAATTATAACAAAATTATTAATTTCTAAATGCGACAACAACAGAACAGCAAACAATTTGTCGAAGCAGAAGACGTTTCTTTAGGTGAGATATTGTATAACTATATCGTTTATTGGCCATATTTTCTATTATTGCTAATATTAATGTTAGTGGGAGCTTCGATTTATCTGCGGTATAAAATGCCAGTTTATCAAACTACCGCTTCTATTTTAATTAAGGATAATGATAATACAAGTTCCGGTTCAGATTTGCGAGATGCTTTTGATATGTTTGGGGTAAAAAAGAACGTGGAAAATGAGGTTGAAGTATTGCAATCAAAAACGTTGATGAAACAAGTTGTTGCGAACTTACATCTATATGCTCCTCTCTTTGTTGCAGGAAGGGTTACTCATCAATCTGCTTATCTATTATCGCCAATAGTTGTTGAGGCAAAATATCCAGACTCTGTAAAGCCCGCAAAACAGGTAGATTTTACATTTAATAATCGCACTGGAACACTGACTTTTTCCGGCGGTACCTATCATCTAAACCAGTGGGAAAATACTCCGTATGGCATTCTTCGCTTTTTACCAAATTCATATTTTCATCGATCTAATAACACTGCAAAAGAAAACACAGACAATTACTATTTCTCTCTAATTTCGGTTGAGAAAGCTGCAAACCAAATACTCAATCAAATAAATATTTCTCCATCAAGCCAAAAATCAACGGTAATTGATTTAAGCATACAAGGAGAGGTGCCCAAGAGAGGTGAAGACATCCTTAATAATCTCCTCAAGGTATACAGTGAGGCAGCTATCCTTGACAAGAATCAATTAGCAGCGAATACTCTTAAATTCGTTAACGAAAGGCTTGCATTCGTGTCCAATGATCTTGATTCGGTAGAGAAGGTTTTACAAGACTTTAAAGCGAAGAATCGAATCATTGATATCAGTATTCAAGGGCAGATGTATTTGCAAACAGTAGCTACGAATGATCAGAAGATTAGTGATATGAATGTGCAACTAGCAATGCTGGACCAGGTGGAACATTATGTAAAAGGTAAGGGTGACCTCGGGGGAGTTGTACCAGCTACGCTTGGGGATTCGGACCCTGTACTCACCGAACTGCTTCAAAAATTGTCGGATATGGAATTGCAATACGTACAGACTAAAAAAATTGTTCCTGAAAACAATCCTGCAGTGGTAGCCATTGTCGATGGAATTAACCGTTTAAAACCACAAATTTTAGAAAATATACAGAGCCAGCGAAGAAACCTTTTAGCTGGCAGAAGAGACTTACTTACGACCACCAATGATTATGGATCTATACTCAAAACCATTCCAAAAAAAGAAAGAGAATTATTAAGTATTAGCCGTCAACAGGCAATCAAAAATAATATTTACACATTCCTGTTACAAAAAAGGGAAGAAACTGCATTATCATTTGCTTCAGCAGTCGCCGACAGCCGGGTGATTGATTCTGCGGAATCATCTGATGTGCCTGTAAGCCCTAAGAAAAAAATTATTTATCTCGCTGCTTTTTTAGGTTCTATTTTCACAGGTTTCGCTATTCTCTTCCTTAAAGAAATGTTTACAAGAACCGTACAGCAGCGATCAGATATTGAAAAGTACACGAATATACCATTTTTAGGTGAGGTGAATTTCGATCGTTCAAAAACACCATTTGTAATTTCAGAAGGAAAGCGAAGTTTTATCGCCGAACAATTCCGGCAGTTAAGAACTTCCTTGGGATATATGGGAGTAGATGAGTCGCATAAAAGGATTCTACTTACTTCCAGTATATCTGGCGAAGGGAAAAGTTTTATCGCAATTAACCTTGGTATCAGCTTCGCTTTGATGGGTAAAAGAGTAGCCTTACTAGAATTGGATCTTCGGAAACCGAAATTAAGTGAGCAATTTCAAATTTCAAGGCAGGAAGGACTGTCCAACTATTTAATTGGGAAAATGGAGCCCGATCAAATTATTAAACCTACTTCCTTTCAAAACCTTTTTCTCGTACCAGCAGGCCCTATTCCACCCAATCCATCAGAATTGATTTCTAACGGAAAGTTGGATGAATTACTTACATTCCTCGAAAAGTCGTTCGACTATATCATTGTAGATACAGCTCCTGTCAACCCGGTTACTGATGCCTATATTATTTCACCTTTAGCTGATGTAACGCTTTTTGTTATCAGGCATAACTATACTCCGAAGATATTCCTGCAAAAATTGGAACAACAACATAAAATGAGTTCACTAAGGAATCCTGCCATTATCTATAATGGGATAAGGGGAAAAGGAGTTAATAAATATAGTTATGGTTATGGTTATGGTTATGGTTACACCGAAGAAGGTAACAAAAAAGGATGGAGAAAATTGTTTGACTATAAATCCCGGTAATTATTACCTATCTAAAATTTTTGCCTGTAATACAAGAAAATTGTCAAATATTGATTGATTAATCTTATCAAACAACAAAAATAAAAATAGTACATGAAAAAAATTCCATATGGAAGGCAAAATATTACTGACGCTGATGTTCAGGCAGTTGTTGAAGTTTTAAAATCTGACTTTTTAACTCAAGGACCACACGTTAAGCAATTTGAAGATGCGTTTGCGACGTATATAGGATCTAAATATGCAGTAGCGGTTTCTAATGGAACAGCCGCATTGCATCTCAGTGCAATGGCTTTAAATGTAAAAGAAGGAGATAAAGTAATAACTACTCCAATTACTTTTGCTGCATCGGCCAATTGTGTCAAATTTTGTGGAGGAGAGGTGGTATTTGCCGACATCGACCCGGCAACCTATCTTTTAGATGTGAACAGCGTACGTGAATTGTTAGAAAAATCTCCAAAAGGAACTTACAAAGGAATAATACCGGTCGATTTTGCAGGAAGAGCCAATAACCTAGAAGAATTTAGAAAATTAGCTGAAAAATACGGCCTCTGGATTATAGAAGATGCCTGCCATGCTCCTGGCGGGTATTTTAAAGATTCAAAAAATAAAATTCAAAACTGCGGCAACGGCCAATTTGCTGAATTGGCTATCTTCTCTTTTCATCCAGTTAAGCATATCGCTGCCGGAGAAGGTGGTATGATTACTACCAATGATGAAAAGTTATATAAAAGATTATTAAATCTTAGAACACATGGCATTCAACAGGATATTTCCAAAAAAATATATAATCATGGGGTGTGGTATTATGAGATGCAGGAATTGGGTTATAATTATCGCTTAACGGATATACAAGCAGCGTTGGGAACGAGTCAATTAAAAAGAGCAGACGAAGGGCTCAAACGCAGAAAAGAAATTGCAGCTCTTTATGAAAAAGCTTTTGAAGATGCGATCTTTATTAAAGGCCAGGCCGGAGTAGTTGAAGGACACGCTTACCATTTATACGTAGTTTAAGTTGAAGATAGAAAAGGATTAATAAATTACCTGAGAGAGCAAAACATATTTGCACAAGTTCATTACATTCCTGTTCATTTGATGCCTTATTATAGACAATTTGGATGGAAGGAAGGAGATATGCCAAATGCAGAAAAATATTACAATAATTGTTTGAGTTTGCCCATTTACCCTAGCTTAACGGAAGAAGAACAACAATTTGTAATAGGAAAGATTAAAGACTATTACCGTGGCTAATATTGCAATTATACCGGCCCGGGGAGGAAGCAAACGCATCCCTCGTAAGAACATCAAAGATTTTTTAGGAAAACCCATAATCGCTTATTCTATTGGTGTAGCAATAAGTAGTGGACTCTTTGACGAAGTAATGGTAAGCACTGATGATTTAGAAATAGCAGAGATAGCTGAAAATTTTGGAGCTAGAGTACCTTTTTTACGAACTTCGCAAACGGCTAATGATTATGCAACTACTTATGAGGTTATTGAAGAAGTTCTATTGAAATATCTTCAATCTGAAATGAATTTTGATTATACCTGTTGCTTGTATCCCTGTGCTCCCTTCATAACTCAAGACAGACTAATTGAAACGCTGGAAATCTTAAAAAATGAAAAATTTGACAGTGTATTTCCGGTCACGCCATTTGGCTTTCCCGTTCAACGCGCATTAAAACTGGAGCAAGGAAACAAAGTAGGATTTTTTTTTCCGGAATTTAGTTTAAGCAGATCCCAGGATCTAAATGTAGGCTACCATGATGCAGGCCAATTTTATTGGTTGAATACAGATTCTTGTCTAAGAAAAAAAAAGATAATGACAGATAATTCAGGAGGTATAATAATATCAGAGATGGAAGCACACGATATTGATGATGAAACAGATTGGAAATTAGCCGAAATGAAATATGAATTGTTACAACGTACTAAGTAAACAGATATTCTCCAGCGGAAGTTTTTCTCTTGTTCCCATTCGTTTTGAAGATCGCTTTGATATAATGAAATGGCGGAATGAGCAAATTTATCATTTAAGACAAGATAAGCCGCTTACCACTGAAGATCAGGAAAGTTATTTTAATAATGTAGTTGCGAAATTATTTGAACAGGAACAACCTGATCAGATTTTATTTTCCTACCTGCAAAATGATAAATGTATCGGTTATGGAGGATTGGTTCATATTGATTGGATTAATCGAAATACAGAGGTTTCATTTTTAATGAATACAGATTTAGAAAAAGAATATTTTGAAAAACACTGGCGCATCTTTCTAAAGTTAATTGAAAAAGTTGCTTTTGGAGAGTTAGATTTTCATAAAATCTATATTTATTCATTTTATCTGAGGCCTCATTTATATGATATTTTGAAAAGTTGCGGATATATAGAAGACGCTAGGCTCAAAGAGCATTGTTTGTTTGACAATAGATTTATTGACGTTCTTATTCATTCAAAATTTTCAATTAATGAAAACTAAAATTTCATTATTAGCATCCGGCAACCTCGGCTTTAATATGTTAACTGATTTATTTGAGTTTACCGAAATATCATTTCTTGCTACCGATAAAAACTCAAAAGAAATAATTGAGTTTGCACAACTAAATAATATACCTCTATTCATTGGAAATCCAAGGAATGGTAAGTTGTCTAGTTTTATATACGAAACAGTAGGTAAAACCCGAAGTGAAATATTATTATCAATCAACTATCTTTTTCTAATTAATAAGGATGTATTTGAGTCTTTTTTATACCCCATAAATTTCCACGGCGGCTTGTTACCTAAGTATCGTGGCCGTACTCCTCACGTTTGGGCTATAATTAATAATGAAAAAGAAACAGGAGTAACTGCTCATGTTATTGATTCCGGTTGCGATACTGGTGAAATAATTTTGCAAAAAAAGATCCCAATTTTAGAAAATGACACTGGATTTTCAATTTTGGAGAAGTTTAATAAAATTTATCCTATCATTATAAGGGATGTTATAAGATTGTGTGAGTTACGGTCTATCCAAAAAGTAAAACAAGATGATTTACTTTCTACTACATATAGTAAAAGGACACCAAATGATGGCAAAATTAATTGGGATTGGCAAAAAGAAAGAATAAGAAATTGGGTTAGAGCGCAAGCTTATCCTTATCCTGGTGCGTTTACTTTTTTTCATCAAAAAAAGATTATTATAGATAAAGTGTCTTTTTCAGACGTAGGATTTAAAGATGAAGTCCCTAATGGCACTATTCTGCAAGTTGAACCAAGCCTGATTATTAAAACACCAAATGGATCTGTAAAACTTGAAATAGTTAGAAGTAACCAAATTGACTTTGTTCAAAATGAAAAATTACAATAATGAAAATTAGTTCATCTACTATTGATAATGTGAATCCTGTTTTTATAGTTGCTGAACTTTCTGCAAACCATAATGGCAGTTTAGAAACCGCAATAAAAACGATTCAAGCCGCAAAACGTGCAGGAGCAAATTGTATCAAGTTACAAACCTACACACCCGATACGATTACAATTGATTGTAAAAAGGAGGACTTTTTGATTAAAGGAACTATTTGGGAGGGTAAAAATTTTTATTCCTTGTACCAAGAAGCTTATACCCCATGGGAATGGCATGAAGAACTATTCAGAGTAGCCAAACAGGAAGGTTTAGTGTGCTTTTCTTCGCCTTTTGATAAAACGGCAGTAGACTTTCTGGAAACTTTGAACGTACCCGCCTATAAAATTGCCTCTTTTGAAATCACAGATATTCCCTTAATTGAATATGTAGCCTCTAAAGGGAAACCAGTCATTATATCTACTGGAATTGCTGAACTAAACGATGTAGAATTGGCTTTAGATGCTTGTCGAAGGATGGACAATAATGATATTGCTTTATTAAAATGCACCTCAAGTTATCCTGCTCCGCTTAAGGAAGCGAATATCTGCATGGTAAGAGATTTAGCCGAAAGATTTGATGTGATCAGTGGTGTTTCAGACCATACGATGGGTTCTACAGTACCTGTAGTTGCGACTGCTTTTGGAGCAAAAATTATTGAGAAACATTTTATCTTAGATCGGTCCGTTGGCGGCCCTGATGCTTCTTTCTCAATGAACGAATCAGAGTTTAAAGCAATGGTTGACGCTGTCCGCCAAGCAGAACTAGCAATAGGTGAAGTGAGTTATCAACTTACTGAAAAACAATTAAAGGGAAGGGAATTTTCGCGCTCGCTATATGTGGTTGAAGATATTAAAGCAGGTGAGGTATTAACCAATAAAAATATACGTTCTATCAGACCAGGCTTTGGTTTGCACCCTAAATATTTTAAAGATGTATTGGGGAAAAAGGCTGCGAGGAATTTGGAACGAGGAACTCCATTAAGTATGGAGTATGTAAAATAAAAGCTAACAACTCTATCTCTTTTCTTTAGAAGAAAAAATAAATTAAAAAAGAAACCATCTTTTAATTTCATATAAGAATAATATGGAATCGTTCTATCTGTTGGATTATTTAAAAAAAAATTCATATCTCGATGAAAAGAGGTACGATAACTTAAGGTATGAATTGGATAATCATTTACATTATTACGGTAATCATTTTAAATATCCTCATGAAATTTCTGGGAAGAAAAATAGACATCTATTTCGCATGTATGCAAAATATTTTTATACATTATTCAAAATTTTCCAAAATAGAAGATCTTCCGAGGCTGGAGAATTGATTTTATCAAATGCTTATTTTACTGTTAATGAACAATTAAAAAGACTTGGATATAAAGTTTATTGTCCCAGCTGGCGTTTGTCTGCAGATAGAAATATTCTTAGCAATCTTGATATCTTTCATAGAGGAGAAAAAATCAAATCTAAATTTAGGGATTCTGATTTTAAAGAACTATTGAAAGGTGACTTTATGCAAGAGATTTCCGAATTTGAAGAACGACTGATTTTGTTTTTTAAAAAAAATAAAATAAAGGCATTATTTATTCCTAACGATGTCAGTTTTTTCGAAAACCTGTCAATAGAGGTTTGTAAACAAATTAATATCCCATCATTCATTTTTTTACATGGGCTTCCTGGAAGATATAATCAAATTGATGAAAATCGTACAAATTACTTGATTGTATGGGGTGAGAAGATAAAAGAGAACTACATAAAAGCAGGTATTAATCCGAATAAAATCTTTGTTTCCGGTCATCCTTATTATAAGAAATTGGATGTCGCTGCCCTAAAGTTTAAATTTGATAATGTTTTGGTTTTGACAAAATCGATTGTTGGTGCTCACCATAGTGACGGAGTAATTTTAGGCGACAGGGGTAATCTGATATTGTATCTATTTTCGCTGGAGAAGATCCTTAAAAGTTTGGGCATTCAATCTGTTCGCTTCAGACCTCATCCGGCTGAAAATGAAAATTGGTATTTAAAGTTTATTAATAACGACTTTTATAAAATTGACAAAGGAAATCTTAAACAATCTCTTCAGAATTCCACACTTATAATTGGTCCAACTTCCACTGTCTTTCTGGAAAGTTTATATTATGGGGTGAATTATACGGTTTATGAGCCATCCTTAAATAACAAAGATTTGACTAATTGTGAGCTTGTTCCTCCTTTTGATGGTTCTGATTCTAAAGTACCAGTTGCAAAAAATGAAGAACAGTTATCCTACATCCTAAAAAACAAAATTGCAGCTGATCCTTCTTGCTTTAATGATTACATTTCCACTCCCTTCGATTTCAGTTTTATAAAACGGCTCATCTAAATGGAAAGCATTTCATCCAAAAATTATCTGAAAATATATTTTTGGCGTTCGATTTCAATAATATCAGGCTTTCTCTCCTTATTAATTGTTGTTCCTCATTTATCAAATAATAAGGAATTATACGGTATTTATATATTCTGTATCTCATTTACCCTTTATTTAACCTACGCAGATATAGGTTTCCTTGGAGCCGGTCAAAAATATGCGGCTGAATCGTTTGCCAGGGGGAATCGAGTTGAAGAAATAAAGATTTTAGGCTTTACCGGTGCAATCCTGCTTTTCATGATCATTCCTTTTTCCATGGCAATGATATATTTTTCATTTAACCCGGATTTGCTGATTAATGGTTTAAGTCATCAGGGGCAAAAGACAGCAGGAGACATTTTTTTAATTATTGGTTTACTATCTCCTCTTCAGGTAATTATTCAGCGGCTGGTGCAATCTATTTTGATTATTAGAATCAAGGATTTTGTTTCTTTACGCATTGATATTGTTTTCAATCTTATAAAAATTGCTTCTGTTTTTTTCTTTTTTTCAAAAGGTAGGTATCTTGTCGTTGAATATTTTTTTTTTAGTACAATACTTACAATCCTTAGTTCTCTTGTAGTTTTGATTATTATAAAAAAAACAGAAAACTACGATTTTATACAATTACTAAAATCGATAAAATTCAGTAAAAAATATTACCTACTTACTAAAAAGTTAGCATTTAGTTCGTTATTTCTAACTGTCGGCTGGCTGGTGTATTATGAATTAGATATAATCATAATTGGTAATTGGTATGGACCCAAAGATGTAGCTATTTATGCCATTGGATTCACTTTCCTAAACTTTTTAAGGACTTTATGGAACACAGTATTTACGCCCTACTCCCAGAGATTTAATCATTACTCGGGAACCAACTCAGTGCTCGAAATGAAGCAATTAACTACCAAAATAATTGATTATACCTTTCCACTTTGTGCAATTACTACGCTTATTTTAGCTCTCTCTGCTAAATATATAGTCGGGTTATGGGTTGGGGAAGCCTACAAAGATTCTATTGTAATTTTACAACTTCTTATTGTTGGAACGGGATTTGGTTTCATTATACAGCCAGCCAGTTACTACTTTATTGCTAAAACCAAATATAGTTTTATTAATATATTAGCTCTAACAGTCCCTGTTTCATTTATTGTAGGAATTTTAAGTCTCAATTCTCTTCTCGGTATTTCTGCTTTTGCTCTTTCCAAATCTTTGGCGATGTTTATAAGTTTTATCATTTCAGTAATAGGGCTTACAGCGCTTGTAAACCCGATTCCAATCATTAGTAAATGGTTATTGAATTTGTCGGTTTTGTATATCGTGCTAATTTTGCTGCTTCCTAAATTCCTAGATTATATTTTTACCTATCAAGATAAAAACACCTCTGAGCTAGCCTCATTATTTTCTGTTTTAGGAATTTTGGTTGTTTTATCCTACAGTCTGCTATTGCTAACAAAAAAGCAACAACGACAAGATATAAAATTCATTTTCAATAAAATAAAACGGAATCTTCAGGTGGAAAAAACACGCTCTGCAGTTTGAAAAAAAAGACAAAAGTTTTGGTTTTTACTGACTGTTATATCTATGGCGGAAGCGAAAGACTTATGTCTTTTTTAATGAGGAATGATATATTAAACGCAAATTTCAATCTTTTACTTTGTTACCGAAATCATTTGTTATATAAAAAGGGAATGCAAAATGACTATTTGAGTGTCGATCAAAACAAGCTTATTCCTTTGTATTTGCTGTCAAATGAAACGTTATTTTATAAAATAAATTGTAGAAAAATTCCTTCTTTTTTAAAAAAAATAATTAAAATCCCTTTTTACTTAATCGAGAAATTTAATTTTTATACGATATGGAATTTGGTTATTTTTTCCCGTTTACTCCGAAAAGTTAAGCCCGAATTGCTTCATATTAACAATGGGGGATATCCAGCAGCGAAGAGTTGTAATACCTTAGTTTGGGCTAATCAGCTATTTTGGCGAGCTAAGGTTATCTATCAAGTGAATAATCAAGCTGCAGATGTTCGTGGATGGGACACTTTTTTCGACAAAAAGATTGAAAAGTTTATAAATACATTTCTAACTGCGTCTTTTTTAGCCAAGGATAGATTAGTGTCGGCTCGAAAGTTTGATAAAAATAAAATAGAGGTTATAAACAATTGTATTATACCTGAAACGATCAGAATGGATCGGAATCAGATATGTACGGAATTATCTTTTCCAAAAGAAACATTTATAATCACTCAGGTGGGATTTCTAACTGAGCGGAAGGGACAAGCATATTTAATAAATGCTCTCTTCTTACTTTTCGAACGAAGAAAGGAGTTAAAACGAAGAATAAAATTACTTTTAATAGGAGACGGGGAGGATAAGAATAGATTAATGGAGCTTGTAAAAGAAAAAGATTTGCAGGAAAACATTCATTTCCTTGGATATAAACGAAATAGTGAGGACTATATTGCTGCTTCAGATGTTTTTGTCTTACCATCAGTAAGTAATGAAGATATGCCACTGGTTATACTTACTGCTCTTGAATTAGGGAAAGCAATTATAGCAAGTGGTTTCGCGGGTATTGCCCAGGTTATTGAATCCGGGATAAATGGATTATTAGTTGACTACGACGTAAAAAACTTATCTGGTAATTTGTCTGCTAAAATAGAACTTTTGTTTTCCGATGATATCTTAAGGAAGAAATTATCTATTGCAGCGCAGCAAACCTTTCTCGAATATACACCTCAAAAATATGGTGAGAAATTGAGTAGCTTGTATTCCCGGATTTTAAATAACAACCATAATGATCAAAGATAAAATACTTCTGATCGGGGGGAGTGGATTTATAGGATCTAATTATTTAAATTATTTTGCTAATTATTATGGAGAATCGCAAACTGAACTAATTGTACTGTCCCGGTTTAAGCGGGAAAGAGTTATAAATTGCAAGAACATTCGTTATATCGAAGGAGATTATGCAAATTTTGATTTTTTGAATGCCCTTTTTAAAGAGCAATGCTTTTCTAAAGTATTCCATTTTGCAAGTACAACTGTTCCTGTCTCTTCAAATCAACAAATGATTGTTGATGTACAAGATAATTTGGTTGCAAGTATTAATCTCCTGGATGTAATGAAACTGCACAGTTGTAATTTTATCTTATACTTATCTTCGGGAGGAGCAGTTTACGGTGAGTTTGCTCATGAAAATCTTAACGAGCTGCATCCTTGTTTGCCTATTAGTTCATATGGCATTATCAAATTAACAATAGAACAGTATATTAAATTATACCATAAACAAAATGGATTGAATTACTTGATTCTTCGTTTATCTAACCCATATGGCATGTTTCATACCTCTGAAAAACAAGGTGTAATAAATATTGCAGTTCGGAAAGCATTAAAAAACGAAACGTTTAAAGTGTGGGGAAATGGTAATCAAAGTAAAGATTACATTTATGTGGAAGATTTGATTGAAATCATCGCCGCTTTAATTGATATGAATGTGGAAAATGAAATAATAAATGTTGGTTCAGGGATTTCAGTTTCCCTGAATTTCATAATTAAAAAGATTAGAGATATTATACCATCGTTCAAAGTAGAATATGGGCATTACGAACCTTCAGACATTCGAGAATTTTGTTTGGATATAAGTAAATTGAATCAATTTATAAAGATTGAACTTACGCCTTTTGAAAAGGCCTTAAGCAAAACAATTGAATGGGAGAAAATGATTAAAACTGCGATTTACTAAAGTGAACTTTATTGAAATAAATCCTGTGATACTAGTGAGTGTGATAGTTCCAACATATAATAGAGCTAATTTACTTGGAGAAACTATTCGATCTATTCTTAATCAGAGTTATAAAAATTTGGAATTAATAATAGTAGACGATGGATCAACTGATAATACCGAAGAAGTTATTATTTCGTTTACTGATGACAGAATAATATATATAAAAACTCAAAATTGGGGAGGGCCAGCCAGACCAAGGAATATAGGAATTAAGAAAGCGAAAGGCGAATATCTTGCATTCAGTGATGATGACGACATTTGGATGGAAAATAAGCTTAAGATCCAAATTGAAAAAATAAAAGAAACAAATTGTTTTCTGTTAAGTTCAAACGTAGTATATTTTACTTCTGATATTAGTAATCGAATTGGTCAATCCAAAAACAGAGTAATTAAAAATATAAAAGACTTTATTTCTCAAAATCAAATTAATACTTCATCAGTAATAGTTCGAAATACCAGCGACATAATTTTTCCAGAAGATAAAAATTTGATTGCAATTGAAGATTATACTTTGTGGTTGGATCTATATATAAAAGGGCGAAGTTTTGAATTCATCAGCTCCCCACTTCTTTTTTATCGTATTGGCGACCATAACATAACAAAAGAGAACTGGTATAAAAATCATTTGAGGCTTATATATCTATATATGATCTTGATGCTCAATCATCCATATTTAAGAATAAAGGGAATATTGATGAAGAAAGTGTTAGTAAATATAATAAAGGCTTTTGTGAAATACAATATTATCGAATTACGAAAATAGGATTTGTAATTACAATCAAAGGGACCTCAAAAATGTATCAAACAAAAAGCATTTACTTGTTCAAATTATAATAAAAATCAAGTATTAAAAAAATAACGAAAGTGCGATACATCAAATCGATGGAAGCAAGAGTTGATTATAAAAACAGCCTTTTGGTCTTGTTTTTATTTGCCATAACCCTGTTATTCCAGGTAACAGGGCTTAAATTCATTTGGTCTTTAGAAAATACAGCAAGAATAATTAATCTTTTAGTTCTTTTTTTACTGATCGCCTATTCAGGTTACAATATAGGTAAAGGGGTTTATCCGAAAAATGTTTGGACATTTTATTTGTTACCCGGGTTGATAATTTTTTTTGGAATATTTTTTAATGTAACAATAAACGTTTTTTCTAATTTTAAGTTAATCAGCTACTACGGCCAAACTTTACCATGGCTTGTTTATCTGATAATTCCTCCACTTCTTAAAAAACGGAAGATCAATACGAGGCTTTTGTGGCGCTATTATTATTACTTTCTATTAATAATAAATATTTTAGGTATCTTAGAGTATGTATTAGTTTCTCATGGAATATTGAGTTTACGTTTACTAAAAACACCTTATGGTGTTTATTTGGCGGGTTACTTTTCGATACTACATATGCTAAGCAATGGTACGGCTTATTTCCGGTACTATTCCTGTTTTATAGAACCAGGTACACTCGCGATGTTTTTATTACCGGCGATTTCGTATGCATTTTTCAATAAAAAATACTTCGGTCTTCTGATTTTTCTGATTTCTTTTTATTTGACTTTTTCTCTTGGAGGTATTATCAGCCTTTTAATGCTTGTAGCTATTATTTCTTTCTTATTATTAAATGGGAAAAAAAATAATTTGTTATATACTCTCTTTGGGTTTTTTATTGTTACGGCAATACTTCTCTTTAATTTTAGCGGTTCTATTGCTGAAAAATATAAGAAAAAAGATCTTTCAGCTAAAGTAAGGGAACAAAATATTTCTAGTACTATCACCAACCTTCCAGTCATTTTAATGACAAATCCGATGGGGCTTACTTTAGCAACTGATACAGAATCTTTCGAACAAAATCCTCTATATGTCGGTTCCAATTTCTCACCTATTACCTACCTTGAATATGGCGGAGCTGGTGCTTTTTTAGGCTATTTATTATGCTTAACAGTTTCTTTTATTGTAGCTTTAAAATCAATAAAGAGAAATGATTTATCAATGGAAGAAAAGGTTGTTTTCTCATCAATTTTAGTTCTTCTTCCATTCATTGTTCAGAGAACTACAATTTGGGAAAGTGCGTTGTTTGGACTTCTTTTTGCTCCTTCGATTCTTCGAGTTATTGAAAAAAGGAGAATAACAAAAAAATAAAATAAATAATCAAATTATAAAAACATTATTTTTTAAAGAAATAGTGTTTGGCTATTTAGATGTTTAACTTATTGTGTTAAAGAAAAAAGTCATGTTGTGCTCGCCGCCCATGGAAGCTCCTGGAGGTATTGCATCCTGGACTAAAAACATTTTACGATATTATCAAAACTCTTATAATGGTTCTGACTTGGAATTGGAATTTTTTCCAATGGAAAGAAAAAAATTTATAAGACCTTCTACTCAAATATTGGTTAGAGTAATAAGTGGTATTCGGGATTATAGCTCTATAATCAAAAAGTTCAAAAAAACGGTTAAGCGCCAAATGCCGGATGTTGTACATATAGCATCCAGTGGTTCTCTTGGTCTATTAAAGGATTTATCAATCCAACGATTCGTGCTCCGATATAACAGGAAAAAATTTACCAAAACTAGAATTATTATTCATTTTCATTTTGGCAGGATACCGGAGTTGAAGAAAAAAGGAAATTGGGAATGGCTTCTTCTTTCTTATATAGTTAAGAATGCAGATAGGGTTATAGTCCTGGATTCAAGATCACTTGCCACACTTAAAACGGCAGGATATTCTAATGTGAAACTTATTTGTAATCCCATTTCTGAGGAATTGGTACAATTAATTGAGAGAAATAGTCAGGTGTATCGAATTCCTCGGAAAATTATTTTCGCCGGACATATAGTTCCTACTAAAGGAGTTTTTGAATTAGTTAAGGCTTGCCTGCAGATTCCCCAAGTTCAACTTACGATGATGGGAATTTCAGAAATAGAAATTGAAACTCAACTATTGGAACTGGCAAAGAATAAAGGTGAGAATGACTGGCTTACTATAATGAAAAATCAAAGTCAAACAATTGTTATTCAAGAAATGTTGTCTTCAGAAGTTTTCGTATTACCATCTTATACTGAAGGTTTTCCAAATGTTATTCTTGAGAGTATGGCATGTGGCTGTTCAATTGTTGCTTCATCTGTAGGTGCGATACCAGAAATGCTGGATTCAGGAAGTGACAATCCCGGAGGAATCTGTATTCCTCCTCGTGACGCTGACGTACTTTGTGAAGCATTGGCTATTATGCTCAATGAGAAAGCGTTTGCAATGCAATGTGCAAAAAATGCTCGTGCTAAAGCACTTGAAAAATATAATAGTAAAATTATTTGGGAAAGTTTGATGGATGTTTGGCAAGAACTTTTATTGAGTAAATGATAAATGAAAAATGAAAATAGAATTGAGAGGATTTCTAATTTTTTTCGTTTTAAATTTGTTCAATCCATTTTTCACAAAAGCGCAAAATCTTGCTTT
>Ga0157372_10004050_pt1 | contig 15705 bp, 17 predicted proteins | sample C55metaG_FD_115307 | JGI IMG/M metagenome (GOLD analysis project Ga0157372, IMG submission 115307) | Corn rhizosphere microbial communities from Kellogg Biological Station, Michigan, USA - C5-5 metaG | ecosystem: Host-associated > Plants > Roots > Rhizosphere > Soil | place: USA: Michigan... | reverse complement strand
TGCTGTTCGGGCTCTCCAACCCGGCCGCCGCGCAAGGCGCCAAACCCACCGATCCGCAGATCGCCCACATCGCCTATACGGCTGGCGTGCTCGATATCAAGGCGGCGCAGCAGGCGCTGGCCAAGAGCAAGAACAAGCAGGTGCGGGCCTTCGCTGAGGACATGGTACGCGACCACACCTCGGTGAACGATCAGGCGCTGGCGCTGTGCAAAAAGCTGGGCGTCACGCCGGAGGACAACGATACCAGCAAGGGCCTCACAAAGGATGCGGATGCCTACCGCGCCAAGCTCGCGTCCTTGAGCGGCGCTGCCTTCGACAAGGCCTATGCCGAGCACGAGGTGGCCTATCATCACACCGTGAACGGCGCGCTAGAGTCGACGCTTATTCCGTCGGCCAGCAATGCGGAGCTGAAGAGCCTGCTCGAAACCGGCCTCAAGATCTTCAAGGGCCATGAGGAACACGCCCGCACGCTCGCTGCCAGCCTGAAATGAGGCTGTGCCGCGCCTCGCGCGTTGCTGTTCTGGTCATTACGCTCGCTGCGGCCGCGCCTGCCGCAGCGGGCGTGGTGCATGTCGATATGAAAGGCATCGAGTTCGCGCCGGCCAGGATTTCCGCCAAGGTGGGCGACACCATCGAGTGGGCGAACCACGATTTCGTCGTCCACTCGGCGACTGCGCGCGACCACAGCTTCGACGTGAACGTCACCGCCAACAAGAGCGGGCGCACGGTGCTCAAGAAGGCCGGCAAGATCGCCTATTATTGCCGCTATCACCCCAACATGACGGCCGAGATCGACGTCGCCGCCAAGTAGTGGCGGCAGGCAGGCTTATTGCTGCCGCTTTCTGCCTGCGAAAGCGAGGCTGGACTCCTCTTGATCGCGCCGTCAAGTGGGGCCGCCAGGATGCTGCGGCGCTGTCACGATCGGCACCTGTGTACTTTCCGAGTCTGCTTTTCTAGTAGCAGCATCATATCCTCCGACAGGTGCAGGTACGGATGAGATAGGAGATTGACGTATGACTCAGCCAAAGTCGTTTGCACTTTCCCGCTCAGATCTTACTGCATTCCTTCTGGCAGAGATCGAATATCGGTCGGACGGAGCGTCGCCTACCGTCTTTTCCCTGTTGGCGCTAACGGGAGCGGATCCTTGGAGCGAGGCTGATCGGCTCGCGTCATTGCCAAGTGAAGACGCCATTGCCGCCCTGGCGGCGACGATCGCGGCGTCAGCCGTCTGTGCTTCACCGCGGTGCGATCCCGCGATGACCGCGGCCCGGCTTGTCGAACACCTTCCCGCGCAAAGGCGTCAGCGACCTCAATGCGCCAGCACGGCTTTGCCCCGGCAATACGCACAATCGATCCAGGAGCGCTCATTCGCTCAGCGCATGGCGCCAGGACGCAGACCGCTCTTCCGAAGCTAGGAGCTGTGACCAGGACAGTTGAGGACGTATGAAATATCCGGCGCAAGTGTCATGTTAATTCCGGCCTGCGCAGGTGCGATAATGGTCGCGCCGATCATCGTCGCAGGGCTGGTAAGTAGCCAGTTATGCGTCACATCGTGCGGACCTCACTCATATCGATAATCGCTTCGGGGTCCTGCACAAGAGAGTAGCGCTCGAGACGCTCGCACAAACTAGCCACTCGCTCAGCACTCGTATGCGCCGCTGCTTACGGTTATCGGCGCGCCAGACGACGAAGTAGCCGAAATCCGCGGGCGTCGGTTCGCCCTCGCGTACGGGGCGGACCTTGCATTCGTTCTTCTAATTGTGAGACGGCTTCTTCAAAATAGGTATCCGGTTGCAGCCCTGCTGGGATCGGACACTTCGCGATCTTTACTCCGTCGTTCGACAAGACATCATCCTTCATGTGAACAAAGTGCCGCCAGGAAATCCACCATCCAATAGCCGAGTTAAGAACTGCGAGCAGCGAGGCAGAAGATGCGACAGGCCCATTCGCGGAATGGCTGGCTGCATAAGCGGTCGACTCTCGTGATAATTGAGGCTAGCTACCGTGGCGCGGCTGAACGAGAGGGGCCATGTATCTCTGGGGCAAATCACCTGGGGTCAATCATCCTGCGCCACAACAAAAGCGCACTTGCTGACGGAACTATTCTGGCTCACTCTTCAGGTCCCCAATTGCTGCGGCCGAACGATCCGTCACCCGCGCGGTGCTTGTATTGCAATACAAGAAGCAGCGATTTCACAACTCGCAATAAGGCTATTGTGAGAACGCTGAGCAGCGGAATCCAGATTATTGCTAGAACCCATATTGGAGGGCTAAATGTAAACTCCGTCCACAAAACGCCGCCCATCACGAGCGCACCTTCAATCAATATAACAAAGACGGCTGGACCATCGCCAGGATCAAAAATTGCGTAATCCAAACCGCAGCGGGCACAGCTCCTGCCCACCGTAAGCACGCCGGAAAAAAGCTTTCCTTTGCCGCATCGCGGGCACAGCCCGAGCAAAGCCTCCTTAAGAACAGCTTTGGCGCTCATAACCGCTGCTCCATCCGCCCGTCACGGTAGCGCGCCACATCTCCACGCCTGGAAGCCGCCTCACCTTCTATGAACATCATGACGTGGACCGCCACGCGCGAAATCGCATGGTCGCCAGTTCCACGTCTATGGCGTTTGAGTCCGCGGCGGGCGCAACAAGCACCGGGGGAACGCTTAGTTGCGCCACGTTTCCCGCCATCAGAATGACTCCAGCTTTTTAACTGGACCATGATGCCCGGCATAAAATCAGCGCCTTCTCAATCGTCGGGGACCTATGGGTGTGGAAGCCGTCCTTTGCCACAGCCCCCACACTCCATTGGCACTTGTGGATCTCCTGCCAGCGGCCGCTGAGCCGTTCTCAGGCAATTTTCTGGAGGTACGGATTGCGGTTTTGCTCCGGCACTTCATGGCTTCGTCTGCACCTCCATCAGCGAAAGAAATCCTTGCAGCAGCTGCACCGGTGACGGCGGGCAGCCTACTACATGGAGATCAACTGGAATGACGGCCGACACGCCACCAACACAGGCACAGCTTTGCGCGAACAAACCACCGTCGGCCGCGCAGTCGCCCACGGCTACAACCCATTTCGGATCAGGCATCGCAGCATAGGTGCGTTCAAGCGCCTCACGCATGTTCTTGGTGACCGGACCGGTCACCAGCAGCACATCAGCATGCCGGGGTGATGCGACGAAACGCAGGCCGAACCGTTCCAGGTCGTAGAAAGCGTTGTTCAACGCGTGAATTTCGAGTTCGCAGCCATTGCACGAGCCGGCGTCCACGTGACGGATTGCCAAGCTGCGGCCGAGCCTCCGTCGCGAGCGCACTTCGAGCGAGCGCGCCAACTCGGCGACCATGGCTTCATCTTTGCTGGGCGGGGCTTCGGTGACTGGGCCGCGAAAGGTCTCAAGCAGGGTATTGCGCATGGTTCAGAGATCATGTCCCGAGTATGAGCAGTTGAACGATTTGTTGCAGAGCGGGAAGTCGGCGACGATGTTTTCCTCGATCGCAGCTTCGAGCAGCGGCCACTGAAACCACGACGGGTCGCGCAAGTGGCAGCGTTCCACTCGTTCGTCTGCGCCGATGCGGAGCCAGGCGAAGATGTCGCCGCGAAATCCTTCCACAAGAGCGGCTCCTTCGCGCGGTCCGCCGCAGCGAGGAACGTGCTCGCGCAGACATCCGGGCGGAAGCCGCTGCAGAATCTGACGAATCAGCGAGGCGCTTTGCTCGATTTCACGAATGCGAATCCAGACGCGTGCGTTGACGTCGCCTTCCTCCAGTACCGGCACGGTAAAAGACAGTTCGTCGTACGGCGCATAGGCGATCGCTTTCCGCGCATCAAAGGACCGACCAGACGCGCGGCCGATGAAGCCTCCACAGGCATATTGTTGCGCAAGAGAGGCGCGCAGCTTCCCTGTGCCCACGGTGCGATCCTGCAACGAAGCAGTCTTGTCATAGAGCTCCTGCAACCGTGGTAGCTTTCGCCCTATCTCCGCAAGCAGCAACGAGAGTGCTGATCGACCATCCTCATTTAAATCTGCAGCCACACCACCCACGGTGACGCAATCGCGCATCAGGCGGTGGCCGAAGCAGGCGTTCGCGGCGCGCAACACGCGTTCGCGCATGATACCGCATTGCGCTTGCATCACCGCGAACGAGGCGTCGTTACAGATTGCGCCAAAATCGCCGAAATGATTAGCAATGCGCTCGACTTCCGCCATCAGTGCGCGCAACCAGACGCTCCGCCGCGGCACTTCGATGTCGAGCGCCGCTTCAGCCGCACGTGCAAATGCGAGGGCGTAGGCGACCGTGCTGTCACCGGAGGTGCGCCCCGCGAGTCGCATTGCGCAGTCGAGATCGGCGCCGGCCATGAGCCTCTCAATGCCCTTATGCGCATAGCCGAGTCGCTCTTCCAGCCGTACGACGGTTTCACCGCTCGCGGTGAACTGAAAGAAGCCGGGCTCTATGATACCGGCGTGCACGGGGCCGACGCCGATTTGGTGCAAGCTTTCGCCCTCGACGGGCAGGAAGGAATACGGCGGCGGCGGGGCATGAATCGGCTCAGCGGTTCCACGCGGGTGCGCGACGCCCCAGCGACCGTGATCGAGCCATGGACGCGTGTCGGGAAGCCCCTCCGGCGTGAACCTAAACATATCGCGAATGGCGCGTTCGAGGCGCAAGGCCGGCGGATGCATCCGAGCAACAGAGGGGTATGCACCTTCGGAACAATCGAGACTGAGAACGGCCATCTCATTCACGCTCTCGTCGCGCACAGCAAGATGCACCGCGTGGGCTTCTGCCCAGAGCGCGACCAAGACATGGCGGCCCTCTGCCAGATCTGCGGTCGCGCGATGCCACCCGTTCGCATCGACCATGGCACGCGGCCATGGCCGATGATCGTCGATGACTGTCGCGTCTGGAAATCGGTCGAGAATGGTCACGGCTCAACCCAACAGGTGTGCGACATGCTGGAACCAACTTACGATCGGGCCGGGCAGATACACGCCGGCGACAAGCACGATCGCGAGATGCGTCACGAATGGTACGTAAGATGCCCGATCCGGTGCCGTACTCCCGCGTGGCTCGCCAAACACGACACCGCCGAGCTTGAGGAACAGGGCGCCGATCCCGAGCAGAAGGCCGACGACCAGAGGCACGGCCAGCAGTGGCGCGCGAGCAAACGTGGAGCTGACCACCAAGAACTCACTCATGAAAATGCCCGACGGTGGCAGGCCCGCGATCGCTGTCACACCAATGACCAGCGCCCAGGCGAGCGCCGGATGGGATACGCTGAGGCCCCGAATATCGGCAATCTTTTGGGTACCCTTCACCTGCGCCACGTGACCCACGGAGAAGAATATCGCTGACTTCGTCAGGCTGTGCATCGTCATGTGCAGAAGCCCGGCGAAATTCGCGAGGGGTCCGCCCACGCCGAACGCAAATGCGATAATACCCATGTGCTCGATGGATGAGTAGGCGAACAGCCGTTTGATGTCCCGGCGGCGGTAGAGCATTAGCGATGCAAAAATGACCGATACCAAGCCCATGGTGATCATCAATGGACCCGGCGCGAATGTATGTGCATTTGCTGCGAGTAGCATCTTGAAGCGAAGTACGGCGTACAGCGCCACGTTCAGCAACAGCCCGGAGAGCACAGCGGATATCGGTGTGGGGCCTTCCGCGTGAGCATCAGGCAGCCACGCATGCAGAGGCACGAGCCCCACCTTCGTGCCATAGCCGAGCAACAGGAATACGAAAGCGAGGTTGAGCAGCGCAGGATCGAGAGAGCCGGCATTTTTGAGCAGTTCGGTCCATGCCATAGCGTTGAGCCCGGCGCCGATATGCGGCTCCGCCGCCACGTAGACGAGAATCGTCCCGAACAGGGCGAGCCCGATCCCGACACTGCCAAGAATGAAGTATTTCCAGGCTGCTTCGAGCGCTTCATGCGTGCGATAGATGCCGACCATCAGGATCGTGGTGAGCGTCGCAAGCTCGATCGCCACCCACATCATGCCGATATTGTTGGCAACGAGTGCGAGATTCATTCCGAACATCATGAACTGGAACATGGAGTGGTAGAATCGCAGGTAACCGGGCGTGAGTCGCCCTGTCTCCAATTCGTGCCCAATATAGCTCGCACTGAAGATGCTGGTGGTGAAGGTCACGAACGTGTTGAGCACAACGAAGACGATATTAAGGTCATCGATCTGCACGAATGGACCTGGTGCTGGCGGAATCACGAACAGAAGCAAAGCGGCAGCAAAGGTGAGCAGACTCACGAGCACATTCAATTGGGCCGACCAGCGATAGTCCCGGACGAGCCCGAGCACGCCAGACGAAATAAGCGGAATCAGCAGCACGAGCCGGATAGGGTCTAGATGAAACGCGTTCATCGTCGTTCCCCTCGGAATCGATCGAGCGCATGCACATCGACGCTGTCGAAGCGCTCGCGAATACGGAACAAAAAGATGCCGATGACGATGAACGCAATTAATACCGAGAACGCCACGCTGATTTCCACCACCAGTGGCATGCCCCTGGCCCCGGTCGCCGCCAGCACCAGCCCGTTCTCCAGCGACATGAATCCGATCACCTGCCCGACGGCGTTGCGGCGCGACACCATCATCAGAAGACCAAGCAGAACGATGGAGAGCGCAAACGCGAGATCTTCGCGGGCGAGCGGATCGGCCGTTCCGGTTACCCGCAACATCACGACTACGGAGAGGGCCACTAGCGCCATGCCCGCGAGCATGGTCAGGCCAATACCGCCGACCGCCTCGATGTCGCGGTGGATATTCAACCGTTCCACTATCCGGCGCAGCGCGGCGGGAATGAGCGTCGCCTTGAACACCAACGCGATGAAGGCTGTGATGTAGAGCTGCGGCGCGTCCTGCACATAGGCCTGCCAGCCCACTGACAGGGCAAGCAGCACGGCATGAAGCGCGAAGACGTTTATCAGGGCGAACATGCGATCCTGATAGAGCATCAGGAAGCTCACCAGGACGAGGCCGCCCGCCAACAGATGCGCGATGTCGAACGACAAGCCGTGCATTCAAAGCGTCCGCGAGACGAAAAGAAGCAAGGTGCCAAGCAGCCCGAGCATCAGCGCGGCGCCTAGGAAATTGGGCACGCGGAAAACGCGCATCTTGGCCGTGACGGTCTCGAACAAGGCCAACGCCGCGCCGCCGACCACGAGCTTTGCCGCGTACGCAGCAATGCCGATGAGGTAAGCAAGCGGCGGGCTCTCAGCGCCAGCTAATCCCCAGGGCGTGAACACGCAGGCTATCAGCGAAAAATACAGGAGGAGCTTGAGCTGCCCCGCCAGTTCGATCATGGCCAGGTGCCGGGCCGAATATTCCAGCACCATCGCTTCGTGTACCATGGTGAGTTCGAGGTGCGTGGACGGATTGTCGATTGGTATGCGGCCGTTCTCTGCAAGCGCCACAAGGATCAGCGCACCCATGGCCATCGCCAGCGAAACGCGCAAACCCACATGAGAGAATGTCATCGTCTCGGCGATGGTCGAGAGCTGGGTAGATCCAGCAATCAGGGCGAGCGTGAATACCGCCATGATCATGGCAGGCTCGGCAAGCGAGGCGATCATCATTTCACGGCTCGATCCGATGCCGCCGAAGCTTGTGCCAACATCCATTCCGGCCAGCGCGAGAAAGAAACGTGCACTGCCGAGCAGGGCAATGATCGCGATGAAGTCAGCGGACCAGCTGAACAGAAGTCCCACCGCAAATGTCGGCACCAAAGCGGCCGCAACCCAGGTCGTCGAGAAAATCAGATAGGGCGCGGTGCGGAACAACCACGACGCATTCTCGGCCAGCACCGCGTCTTTGCGCAGAAGACGCAATAGATCGCGATAGGGCTGAAGGACAGATGCGCCGCGCCGTCGCTGGAGATGCGCGCGACACTTGCGTACGAACCCGGTCAGCAGCGGCGCTGCGGCAAGCACGAGCGCCATCTGACTACCCTGTACGGCGAGATCGCGGATCAGCTCCATATCGCAATTGCCAGAAGGAGCGTGACCAGCGCGAAGAACACCAACGTCAGATACTGACGTATCGTCAGGAATTGCAACGCGTTCAACCGCTCGGACGCAACCGCCACACCGCGCGAGATGGGGACGTAAATGGTTTCCCACGGCACATCATGCACTTCGAGGGTGAACGTGGCCGGCCGAAGCTCACCCGGCGCGGGCATTCGCACGCGTTCGCGGGCCCGGAAGATCACGCTGCCGAAGACAAGGCGGATCGGTTGCGCAAAACTGCCCGCTGTGTACTGCAGGAGCGGACTTGTGTTCGGCGTCCCGCAGTCCCACGCAGGGGCACGCCTCAGAACTCGAGAAGCGAAGCGATGTATCGTCCAAACCGTAAAGCCCGCCGACCCCACGACAAAGAGAAACACCAGTAGGCCATTGTAGGAACTGCGACTCTTCCCAATCGGGATAATGGTCAGCCAAGTCAGGAGCCGCTGCGCCGGCATGTGGCCGTGGATGAGTTGATTGACTGCCGGCGTTATCCAGTCGATCGCGAATCCCGGCAAAATGCCTAGCGCAAGGCACAATCCGGCTAGTGCGAACATTGCGATCAATGAGAACCGATCCGTTTCGGTTGCGGCTGCGGCCTGCGGAGTGCGTGGGCGTCCGAGGAAGGTGATCCCGAACGCCTTCACGAAACACGCTGCCGCGAGCGCTGCAGATAGGGCGAGCGCCGCGCCCACGGTGGGAACCAGGAGCTTCAGTCCCCATTGCGGCAATGATGGACTCAGGAAGACTGCCTGAAATGTCAGCCATTCCGAGACGAACCCGTTCAGGGGCGGCAAGGCCGAGATCGCCGTCGCACCAACCAGAAAGAGGAACGCCGTCTGCGGCATGCGATGAATAAGACCGCCGAGGTGCTCCATGTCGCGTTCCCCGGTCGATGCCAGTACGGCACCGGATCCGAAGAACAGCAGGGTCTTGAAAACGGAATGATTGAGCACATGCAGTAGCGCGGCGGTGAAGGCGAGTGCCGCGGGAAGGACCATGCCATTGGCGCGGAATGCGAGCGCAAGCCCGAGGCCGATGAAGATGATGCCGATGTTCTCGACTGTGTGATACGCGAGGAGGCGCTTGAGGTCGTGCTGCATCAGCGCCTGCAGAACGCCCACAACGGCGGTGCCGCCAGCGAGCGCAAGCACCACGACGCCCCACCACCAGCCCGGCACACCCAAAAGATCGAAAGCGATCCGTACGAAGGCGTACACGGCAACTTTGGTCATGACGCCGCTCATCAGGGCGGAGACATGGCTCGGTGCCGCCGGGTGTGCGAGGGGCAGCCACACGTGCAGCGGTGCAAGCCCTGCTTTGGATCCGGCGCCGAGAAGCGCGAGGGCGAGTACAAGCGGCGCCACCGCGTGCGGGGAAACGTCTCGGATCGCGTCGAAGGCATAGCCCCCAGCGGTGCCCGCCAAAAGCCCGAAGGCGAGAAGCAGGCACAAAGTCCCGAAGCTCGCCATCAGGAGGTAGATGTACCCCGCCCTGACGTTTTCATGGTCGCGATGATGGGACACAACCAGCGCCCAGGAACTCAGCGACATGAACTCCCACGCAATGAGAAACGTGAACGCGTCCGCCGCGATCACGACGAGATTCATGCCCGCAAGAAACGCCGGATAGAATGGCAGTACGCGTCCGGGTTCTGCCTCCTGTTGGCCGTAGCCGATCGCGTAAAGGCTCGCGATTGTTCCGCCCAGATTAACGACGGCGAGAAAGAACGCCGCTAATGCATCTACATGAAAATGCGATCCGAGCCAGGGCAACCCTACCGGGAGCACGAGACCGACTGCCGCGGAAGGCACTTGTTTCGCGGCAAGTACCAGCAGAAACAAAGAGATGCCCAAACAGGCTGCGTAAATCAGGCGTGACGCAAACCGCGCATGCCGCACCAGAACTGCGATTGGCGAAAGGAGAACAAGGACCGCGATGCTCCACAAAATGACCGGCAGCACCATCTCAGGAGCGCGCTTTCTTTCGTGGCAACATATCCCTCAAGCGGACGCCGCGTCCGCCGCCCGCGCTGGTTGCTCCCTCACCGATCAATTCCAGACCGGCGCGATCGAGCGCAGAAACCAGCTTCATCAGGGAATCGACGTTGCCCCGGATCACACCGTCGCTTGCCTCCATGCGTTGCACCGTAGGGACGGACAACCCGCAGCGCTCGGCCAGCTCACGCTGATCGATCCCAAGCAGGGCACGGGCTGCACGCAGCTGGGCAGCTGTGATCATGTGCTGAAGCCGAAAATCCCGTCCGTTCGCGAATTAATGGATATAACCTGAGTTATGATATGTCAAGCATCAGACTTGAAGGGTTAACTTGCGGCCATCTGACAGGCAGGCGCCCCTGTAACAGCTGGATGTTGAGCGATACGAGGAATTGGTACGTCCGGGGAGCGCTGTCGACAGTCTCCTGAGACGCCGGAGCGGGCTTCCTTAGTTTTACGACGGGTCAGCGAATAAGTCCGGCGGCGTAAAGGAAGGACTTGAATGCGGAGTCGGCGCGGATGATATCATCGATAAGTAGATCAAAAACTCGATCGAGGACGGCCTTATTTGCCCCATTGACGCTTATCGATTCGCGGATGGTTCCAAGCTTAGTAACACAACGAGTGTGATAAAGCCTGTGTTGCGGAAGTTCGGCGTAGCCCAAGGTTTCCATCTCCTGCTCTTCGTGAGCGAAGTGCGCCAACATCGCGTTTGATAAAGCATCGAGCGGACACTTCATGGCTTGCCGATTGTCTTGTATCGTTTCAGCTACATCCAAAGCCTGGTTAAGAAGAACAATCAAACTGCCGTGCTCCGCATCGACACCGTCATAAGGAATCGATAGCGACTCGGGCAGAGCGTAGATCTGGTTCACCGGTAGTATCCTAATTTAGAGCCACTCTAAAAATGGACAAGGACGGGAGTCCTACTTGGCCGCTCTGTAGAATATGTAGCCAAAGATCAGCAGTGCCATCAAAACGAGAATTGCACCCGGAATCAGAACGAACGGGCTTCCTGTTAGCGTGACCACCACAAGGCCGGGAACGAAAATCAGGACTCCCGCGAAATGCGCGAGATAGTGCGGCCACCTCAGCCGTGAGCCGGCCAGTTCGGCATAGCTGCGATAGATCAGTCCATATATCGCTGGAATTACAAACCCGAGTAGGTTCAGGTGAGCATGGGCATCGGCAAATTGGTAATGCGAGCCAGCCCCGATCCATCCTCCGAAGAGGACCCCAGCGATAAGAAGGACCAATCCTGTACCAATAAAAGCGACGTCAACCCGCATTATTCCCCCTTAGCGCGATGTTTGCTCAACCAGCTCCTCTAACGACCATACCCGATTCTTGGCCGTGGGATGATTTCGGCTTCATCGCCGCGGCCATCGCAGGATTTCTGCTGACCGCCGTTCCCGGCTGGACGGGACGCTCCTCCTATGGCGTGAGGCGTCATTGCACCGTCGCAATTGCCGTTGTCCGGCCGCCTGCCACCACAACCAGCGAGCCCTCGCCGTGACTTTTGCTTTACCCTGCGGCAATTTGGGCCAGAGGCTGGGGGCACAACATGGCTTCCAAGGATGCCTTAGGCCTCTGCCGAACGGAGAAAGGCCATGGATAAGCATGAATTGACGGTCGCCTCTACCATCGTGTTGGCGCTGATGGTGGCGACTACCGGCGTAACGGTGGCTGCGGCCCAGAACCGGCATATGCACGCCATCACCATTTTCGGTAAACACGCGCAAATGACCATCGTCCCACAGGCGACGCTGCCATTCACACGGATGCGTAGCGATGCTTCCGGTCTGGTCACGATCTTCAGCAATCTCGCCAGCAAATACCGGAAAGGTGAGTATTGGTGCTGCGCAGGCTACAACGTGATGGGGTCGAATTCGGGGGTGGGCGAGCAATGGATCGCAGCTGCCTTCACGCCAGATGCAGATCATACCGCAACGAAAATCCAAGTTGGCGCCGGGTGGTCCGACGGGACGAACGGAATCGTGATCAGCCTCAACAAGGACAACAACGGTGCGCCGGGCAAAGCCTTGAAGACCTGGAATGTCTCGGGCCTGCCCTTCTTCGGGACGTGCTGTACAGTACTCGAGGTTTCCAGCCGGACGGGGATCCCGCTCACTGGGGGTCAGCAGTACTGGGTTATGCTCAGCACGAACGACAGCGAGACTAGTACGGTGGACGCCTGGAACGAAAGCGATGCTGATCAGGTTGATCAGGCGACAATTGCTTCCTTTTCAGACAGTCAATGGCATGTGTTTCAGACTGCTCCCGGCGTCGCGTTTGCGGTGAAAGGCAACAACTGAGCGGGCCTTCAGGCGCTTCTTGGCATCTTGAAGGCTGCTAGCACCAACAGCGAGGGCTTGGTATCAAAACCAACGCAGAGTTCCTGCGCAGAAAAACTCGCCGCCGTCAGCGCGCGCACCGCTCAGTTGAGCGCTTCTCGCACGTCGATCACTACAATCCCAGTTTTCTGTCCCGTTTCCACATAGCGATAGGCATCCGCGATGGCGTCCAGCGGGTAGTGGCGATCGATGACCGCCCGGAATTCACCGGCTTGCATAAGCGTTTTCAGCCTCTCAACAAATCCAGGCACGTGCCGCGGCATCGGAACGGTCACCCTGCCCCGCCCCGTGATAGACCGCCATAGAGTAAACAACAGGGTCTGGCCCCACGGCCCGATGTCTGTGCCCACGAACATCGCGCCGGGTTTGAGGAGCCGGCGGCAGCGAAGAAACGTCGTTTTTCCGACCGCATCCATGAGGCCGTCGAAGATCTCACCAGTGCGAGTGAAATCTTCCTTGGTATAATCAATCGCGCGCTCCGCACCGAGGGATTTCGCAAGTTCAAGGTGACCGGTGTCCACCACTGCAGTCACGCGCGCGCCTGCGGATCTCGCCAGTTGGACCGCTGCACTGCCGATTGCGCCTGAGGCACCGTAAATGAGGATTTTATCGCGCGGCTTGATGTCGAGCTTCCCAATGCAGGCCTGCGCGTAGAACGCGCCTTCGCACAGCACTGCCTGGTCGAAGGCTAGGCCTTCCGGAATTGTCGCGATATAGCCATCCTCGGGGACACAAACATATTCCGCGTGGGCGCCAAGTTCGCGCAGCCGCAGCATGCCGAACACCCGGTCACCGGCTTGGAATCTGGTCACGCCGCTACCGATGCCTTCAACGAATCCCGCGAAGTCCATGCCGAGGATCGGCTGCGGCCGCAACAAGCCGCCCATCAGCCGGCCGAGCACGGGCGGGTGCGGCGCCAGCATGCCGCAATCGGTGCGGCCCACCGCAGCCGCATGCACGGCAACGAGAACCTCGCCTTGTTTCGGAACGGGCTTCAGCACCTCCTGGATTTCGAGCACGCCCGGCTTTCCATAGCGCGGGCTGATAGCGGCCTTCATGTAGGAAACCATCCGGCCTCCCCCTTCCCACCGAAAAAAGCATGAGCCCGTCAGGTGCCGCCTAGCTGGCCAGCACCTTCCTGCTCTCGCCAAGCCTCAGCCCAGCGTGGGTACAAAGCGCGCTGGCGGATTGAAGAAGCTGGGCTCCAAGGGTGGTCGACACTCACCAAAGTCGACACTCCCGTCAACCATTCAAGCTGTGGTCCGCTACTGGACCGAAAGAACCGGCCGAACTCTCGGGTTAAGTCCGAGCGCTTTGGCGGAGCCAACGGATAAGGCCAAGAGCGGGTAGTGGCGATGCTCTGCACGCGACTGCTTCGCCGCGGTGACTTTTATCGCGTAGATCGAGGTTTTCGGAACTCAGCTATTCCCGCTGACTTGTGGCGCTTGCGAGCTGACCGTTTGGCGCTAAGCTGAAGCCGAGGTCCAATGGGCCGGGCGGAATTTTCGTGCGATAGTAGCATTACTGCACCGCTCCGTACGGATCGCTTGCGCTAGATTTCTCGCACGCGAGAAACTGAAGGCTGGACATTCCTGCGAGCAACTGTTTGGTCTCTGCGCGGATCTCCTGTGTAACCGCAGCATTCATCCCGGGCGTGAGCAACGGTGAGGGCGAAACACCATTTGCCACATCATTCATCGATTGCCGCAGCCTACCCTCCCCGACTGGAATGAAGACACGAGCCGAGTCACCAGAAATAATTGAATTCGGCTCGTTCCGGGTCCACCTGCGCTCGGCCGAACTTTACAAAGAAGGTGTGCGGGTATGGTTGAGGTGCGCCATGATCCACACAGAGCCCAAGATCACGAGACCCACGATCAACAGCGGTGCCAGCGATGAGCACAGCGCGCATCTCCAGACCTATGTTTTGGGTCTTTCGCTCGCGATCTTGCTGATGATCGCGTCCTTCTGGGTGGCCAAAACGCATCTCATCTACGACCCCGGCATTCCCATGGCGCTGGCCACGCTTGCCGTGGCGCAAACGGGAATTCATCTGGCGTTTTTCCTGCACCTTACGCGTCACTGAACAACCCCGACCGATCCTTGCGGGATGGGGGTTTGGCTGGGCCTTCCGATCAGCACCGAGAATCAAACGTTCTCGGCCCGAAAGGGCCGCTGCTCCTTCAGAGTGATCGGGCGGTGAACTGGCTTACTCATAGGCCTGTGGCTTAAGTTTTGCCCGCGCTATCTTCCCCAGCGTCTTGAGAAACTTGTCCATATCCGTATCGCAGCCGAGGGCGCTTGGCGAGGGACTCAAAGTCGTCCTTGGACGCGGTGATTTTACGCGCCGTCGTTTGCTGGCGCTTTCGTTCCATGAGTCGCCGCCTTTCGCAGCGGGTCACGCTTTTTGCTCGAACGGAAATCGAGCATGCCTTTATCTACGAGGCGCTGCAATTTTGTCCGCGCGGTTATGATAGGAGACCGGCTTTACGCGCCCACGGAAACGGCGCGCGAAAATCTCCTGCGACAGGGAGCGGCGGCATCGAATGTTCTTGTGACCGGCAACACCGTGATCGACGCCCCGCTCGACGTCGTGAACGGGCCATTGCGAATCGCGCCCAATCTTTGATGAAGTGGATCACTGTCGAAAACCACTTGTTTGACCGTAGCGATCTCGAGCAGGATGTACCACCTATTCGAGATTTCCCAGGCAATCTTGAACGTCCATCGTCAGGAGGTCGAGCCATGTTCCGCCAAATCTGCAAGCCGTTCGTCCTGCTGGCCAGCACCCTACTCCTCGTCTCCGTCGCCAGCGCCAATCCCACCGCGCCATCCGACGACGCCATCGCGTCGTTGCAGAAGGCCGTGAACGGCGACTGGCGTTCTGCTGCTCACAAGGCACGCGATCAATACCGGCACCCCATCGAGACCCTGCAGTTCTTCGGCCTCAAGCCGGACATGACCGTCATTGAATTGCAGCCAGGTGGCGGCTGGTACACCGAAATTCTCGCGCCGGTCCTCTACGCACACGGCCATTTGTTGGAAGCTTCCGATCCTAAGTTCGCCGACAAGATCAAGGCTAATCCGGCTGTGTTCGGGCACATCGGGAAGATCATCCCGTTCGAACCGCCCAAGCAGGTGCGATTGGGCGCTGAGAATTCTGTCGACATGGTGCTCACCTTCCGCAACGCGCACGACTGGCTAATCGACAGCCCGGACACGCTTGCTGCCGTCTTCAAGTCCGTGTTCGGCGTGCTCAAGCCTGGCGGCATCTTCGGTTTCGAGGAGCACCGCGCCAAGCCGTTCGCCACAGCTACGGAAAGTGCGAAGGCG
>Ga0157372_10004049_pt1 | contig 15708 bp, 11 predicted proteins | sample C55metaG_FD_115307 | JGI IMG/M metagenome (GOLD analysis project Ga0157372, IMG submission 115307) | Corn rhizosphere microbial communities from Kellogg Biological Station, Michigan, USA - C5-5 metaG | ecosystem: Host-associated > Plants > Roots > Rhizosphere > Soil | place: USA: Michigan... | reverse complement strand
CAGCGCGTCATCACGACCAACTTCAACGCCGAGGAGACGCTCACGTCGGACACGGTGCCGGTAAACGTCGACGCGGTGCTTTTCTGGATGGTGTACGATCCCGAAAAGGCCGCGCTCGAGGTGCAGGACTACGCGCGCGCCGTGAGCTGGGCGGCCCAGACCGCGCTCCGCGACATCATCGGACGCACGTCGCTCAGCGACCTGCTCCGCGGACGCGAGCGCATCGAGAGCGAATTGCAAAAGCTCATCGACGAGCGCTGCACGCCCTGGGGCGTGACCGTCCAGTCGGTCGAGATGCGTGACGTCATCATCCCGGCCGCACTGCAGGACGCGATGTCGCGCGAAGCGCAGGCCGCGCGCGAGAAAGCCGCCCGCATCATCCTCGGCGAGGCCGAAGTGGAGATCGCGCACCTCTTCAAGAACGCGGCGATGTCATACCAGGACAACCCGACCGCGCTGCACCTTCGGGCGATGAACATCCTGTACGAGGGTCTCAAGGAAAAGGGCGCCTTGATGCTCGTGCCCAGCACCGCCGTCGAGTCCATGGGGCTTGGGGGCTTGCTGGGAGCCGCAGCCGCGCAGCAGACTAAGTTGAGCCAGGGGCAAGGCGCTTGACCTGGCGGATCGTCCCCGCACTCCTCACTCCGTCCTCTCCCCCTTCTCGCGAGTTCGACCATGACCGAACCGTCCTCCGTCGCCGCGCCGCCCGCCTCGACAACGCCAGCGGCGCCACCGAAGGCTTCGTTCTGGGAAGACCTGATCGACATCTTCTTTTCGCCGGCGTCCGTGTTCCGCCGCAACGAGAACAAGAGCGTCTGGCCGCCGCTGCTGTTCGTGTCGATCGCCATCGGCGTCATTTTCTTCTTCACGTTCAACCAGCTCGAGCCGATTTTTGACGCCGAGTTCCAACGCGGCATGGCCAAGGCCGCGGCGCAGCAACCGCAGCTCACCCCCGAGGCAATGGCGAAGATGAAGGGAATCAGCGAGTCGGTTACTCGCTATGGCCTCTCGGTAATCATGTTCTTCTCAGTTCTGGTAATCGGGGTCGTCTCCTGGGTCATCGGCAAGGTCGTCGGGTCGGCGCAGTCCTTCCACGCGGCGCTCGTCGTCGCGGCCTGGTCGTACATGCCGCGAGTCCTCGGCGCGATCCTTGGCGGAGTGCAAGGATTGCTTATGGATCCGGCGAGCCTCACCGGGCAACTGGCGATTTCTTTGAGCCCCGCTCGCTTCTTCGCGGCCGATCAACCGAATCCGCTCATGTACCAGTTCTTGGGTCGGTTGGATTTGATAACAATCTGGGTGACGATCTTGCTGTCGGTTGGCCTCTATGTGACGGGCAAGGTGAGCAAGGGACGCGCGGCAATCTTCGGCGTCATCATCTGGCTCATTGGCGCGCTGCCCGTCCTGCGAACGGCCTACATGTCCATGTGAAACGGTGTACGGCTCTCGGCTGACCGCCGAGGGCCGATGCCGGGCTGGTTGTCGACGAATGTTTCTCGGATTTACGGGGATTCTTCCTTTCCTCGGCGTGATCCCGGCATGGATCGCCGAGCGAAAGGGACGCAGTGGGTTCGGCTGGTGGGTCTACGGCACGACGATGTTCGTCATAGCCCTGCCCCACGCGTTGATGCTGAAAGACGCGGATGACCTCGCCGAGTTCATCGACGAGTTACGTCCTTGTCCGTCGTGCGCCAAGACGATTCGCGCCGATGCGACCTACTGCCGCTTCTGCAAGCACGCCGTTCCACCCGGCGAACGCCTCGACGACGACGCCTCGAACGCGTCTTTGATCCGAAGCCTCGCCTCGCGCGACGACAACACACGCGAGAAGGCCATCATCCTCCTCGGTGACCGCGGCCCATGGGCCAAGGAGGCTCTCCCGCAACTGCGGACCTTGCTCGACGACTCTTCACGCCGAGTTCGCATCCGCGCCGAATGGGCCGTCGAACGCATCGACGATGAAGGACCTCGCGTCCGACGCTTCGATCCCCCACCACCACAAGGCTAGAACTCGTCATTCACAGCCGTTCCCGTCCACCTGTCCACCTGTCCACCTGTCCACCCGTCCACCGGTCCACCCTCTTACCCGAACGCCCCCGACACTCTCCTCGCGTACGGTGGCGTCGCGTTCGATCGCATCCCCGGCGCCCACAACACGACTCGATCTCGGCCGAGCCGTTTCGCGACGTACAGCGCCTCGTCGGCGCGCGCTCTCAGCGCTCCGGCTATGTACGGCTCGCTGATTCGCTCCGATGCGATACCGACGCTGATCGTCACCTTCTTGTTGCCCTGCGGAACGCGGAACGTGTGCGAGCGCATCGAGTCCATCAGTCGCTCGGCGACCACCCCCGCGGTTTCGCTGTCGGCGCCCGGGAGCAGCATCACGAACTCTTCTCCTCCGACTCGCCCGACAACGTCCCCGGCGCGCGACGCGTCGAGCAGCAGCATGGCTACCTCGCGCAGCACCATGTCGCCGACCAAGTGGCCCGCCGAGTCGTTGATGGCCTTGAAGTGATCGATGTCGACGGCGAGGATCGCGATCTCGGTCTCACGGCGCGACGCGCTGTCGATGATCTGGTCGAGCGCATACTCGAATCCGTTGCGATTCAAGCAGCTCGTGAGGTTGTCCGTGAACGCGATCTCGGCGAGCTCGGACCGCATGTGGTTGTAGGCGCGGCCGAGCACCGTGATGGCGTCGGGCTCGCGGTTGCGCGATTCCACGAACGTGCGCCCGAAGTCACCACGCTGGGCCGCCGCGAAGAGGTCGACGAGCGCGGCGAGGCGCTGGTTGGCGCTCGCCTGAAGGATCATCCCGTGGAACGACACGATGAGAAAGACGCAGAGCATCCAGCACTGCTCGCGCCAGTCGATGAAGATGCCGCGATGGTCCGCCGCGACCAGGAGGCCCAGGTACGCGGCTGACGACGCGACGACCACCGTGAGGGCGGGCGAGCGTAGGAAGAACATCTGCATCAATTGCAGAGCCAGAAGGCTCAGCAGGAGGGCGCGGCCGTAGTACGCGGGGCTCGTGACGAGGAGCGCCGTCGCATAAATCGCCATGACGTCCGCAAGCGCGAGCACGACGAGCGCCACGCGCGTGACCCTTTCGCGTCCTTCAATAAAGACTGTTAAAAGCGCGACGAAGATGACGTACGCCGGCGCGATAGCGAGGATCGGCCAGACCGGCCCGCGCGCCCAGCCCGTGAGGCGCAGCACAATGCCGCCCGCCGCCACGGCTCCCGCGAGCCAGAAGCGCCGGGTGGACTGCCACACCACCATCTCCGCGTTGTTGAAGACGCCGGCCCGCTCGGCGTAGCGCGAACGGCCCAGCACGCGCTCGATGGACAACATCGACTCGGCGGCGAATCGACGATACGAGCGCGGCGTGGGAAGCGGGAACGAGCGCCGTCGCTCGGTCAGATTCTGCGTAGGAGTGTGCGTCGACATCTGATGCGTGGCTGAGAGGGAGCCAGCGGAGTAATACCCGCCTTTGAGGACTCTCCTGCTGTGATACCCGCCACGACTCGGGCGTCGGTGATACAAAACGTTCCAATGAACTGCAAACTGCGCAGCTGACGAACGGCGCTGCTGAGCAACACCGCACCTGCCGTAGGGCGCGATTCCCGAAGGACGCGAAGTGCGCGACTGCCGAACGTCGTCGAGCAGTTGCGCCGTTCACGCCTCTTGGTAGTTGCGCCGTTCACGCCCCTTGGTAGTTGCGGCCTTCGCGCCCGTTGTCAGGCCCCGTCGTCAGCTGCGCCCGTCGTCAGTCGCGCCGTTCGGCATCTGCGAAGTCAACGCAACTCCTATACACCTGCCGCCAACGCCATCAGCTTGATCTGCCCTGCATGATAAGTGTCGTGCAGCGCCATGCCGACCAGTTGTCTCGCGATCGGCGTATCGGAGCGCTCCGGGACGCGCGCCAGCTGCTCGGGCGTGGCCGCGCGGATCGCGGCGAGCAGGCGTTCCTGGTAGTCGTCCAGCAAATCGCGATCGACCAGCCACGCCGTCTCACTCAAATCGGCCGGCGACGCGGGCCACCAGGGTTCTTTAATCGGCCGAGGAAACGGCGGAATGCTTTCGTTGGTGAGTCGCTCGATCAGCAGGTGGCGTCCGTGCGCGAGGTGCAACACGAGCTCCCAGATCGAGTGGCGGTGCGGCGCGATGCGCTTGGTCGCCGCTTCGGCGTCGACGCCGGCCAGCGCTTCAACGACACACGGGCCGTGCCAGGCCGGGCCGGCATACGATTCGTGAATCAGATCAGCGATGTAGTCGGGATGCGTGGTGGTCGGGTCCTGCACTCGCGTCGTCGTCACTACCGTCCTCCTCGATCGATCGTCTTTCCGGTGAAGTTCTCCGTCGAGACGCTGTGGCCTTTGGAAAGCGTTTCGACGTAGGCGACGAGCCGCCAGATCTGGTCGTCGCCGATCCTCCCGCCCCACGACGGCATTCCGTCCGGGCGCCCTTCATATATGGATTGAAAGATGTCACCGGAGGTGCTTCCGAAGTGCATGCGTCCGTCCTGTAAGCTTGGCCCCATCGCCCCCGCGCCCTCGGCCCCGTGGCAGTCCAAGCAGTTGTAAGCCACGAACAGCTTGGCGCCCTCATCGATCCGGGCCGGATTGCCTGAGTACGGATTCTTGAGCGTCGCGAGCCGGCCTTGGAGGTTGAGCCCGGGCTGAATGTTGTCCGGATGCTCGACGAAGTACGTCGGCTGCGTGCCGATCTCGGTCACATGGATCTGTTGGTTCGGCCGTGTCGTCCCTTGGGCTCGATACACGCCGACGCCGGTTAGTGCCAGGAGTACCGCGGCGGTTTGGAATGTCGAGGAGAGTTGCATGAGTGGCGTTCCCTGTGTCACGATGGCCGTACCAGCTAGACGGGATGTCACTGCCGCAAGAAACGCCCCGAGGCAGTTCACAAAGAGTTTGTTTTTGTCGCCTGTAGCCGTATCCGCGAAATCCGTGGTTTATCCGCGAAATCCGCGTTCTTTTCAGGCTGTTGCTTTGCCCCCAGCCTCCCAGCCTACAGAGAGAAAACGAACAACATCCCACCCCACGAAGTGTATCTGGCCAGGTCCGGCAGCGTTGTGCCGCGTTCACGAACGTCGTACGGCATGTTGGCTGCCACGTCGCCGGCGATGAGCAGTCCCATATCGCCACCGATTCCGGAGTAGATCGCGACGTACTGCTTGCCGTCGGGTCCGGTGTACGTCATCGGCGCGCCGACGATCCCGGAGCCGACCTTGAACTTCCATAAAACGTTACCGCTCACGGCGTCGACGGCCTTGAACCAGCCGTCGAGCGTTCCATAGAAGACGACGTTCCCCGCGGTCGCGAGCGCGCCGCTCCAGACGGGGAAAGGCTCCTTGATGCCCCAGAGCTTTTTCCCGTTCACCGCGTCCCACGCGATGAACTCGCCCTTGTAGCCGCCGGGACCGCCGACTTCGGGCGCGTCGCCGCCGATGTACGGCGTACCGGCGATATACGTCACCTCTCGGCCCGTGAAATCCATGCACAGGTTGTTCGTCGGCACGTAAAAGAGTCCCGTCTTCGGCGAGAACGCCGCGGGCTGTTGGTTCTTTCCGCCCTCGAGCGACGGGCAGATGTCCTTCACGTGCTTTCCTTGCGCCGTCGCCTTGTCGACGTTGACGTTCGGCCGCCCGGTCGCGAGGTCCACGCCTGATGACCAGTTCATCGGCACGAACGGCTGCGCGATCAGCACTTGTCCGGTCGCGCGATCCATCGTGTACCCAAAGCCGTTGCGGTCGAAGTGGACCAGCACCTTTCGGGTGGTGCCGTTCATCGGCAGGTCGACCAAGATGTTCTCGTTCACCGCGTCGTAGTCCCAGACATCGTGCGGCGTCGGCTGAAACGCCCAGACCATCTCGCCGGTGTCCGCGTCGCGCGCGATGATCGCCGCGCTCCACTTGTTGTCGCCAGGGCGCTGATTGCCGTTCCACGGCCCCGGGTTCGACGTGCCGTGGTAAATCAGGTTGAGCTCGGGGTCATACGACACCCACCCCCAGACCGTCGCTCCACCGACCTTCCACGAATCCGCCGGCCACGACGCCGTCCCCGAATTCGCGATCTGATCTTGCTTATAGTAGGGTTTGAATCTCGGCCCCGCCTTGATGTCCGGGTCCGGTCCGATGTTGTACGCGCGCCAGATTTGCTTTCCGGTCTCGAGGTCGAGCGCCGCGATCCAGCCGCGCACTCCCATCTCGCCGCCGCTGGAGCCGACGATCACTTTGTTCTTCACGACGATCGGCGCCATCGTGATCGTCTCGCCGCGATTCAAGTCGCCCATTTTCACCCGCCACAGTTCCGTCCCCGTCGCCGCGTCGACGGCAACGGTGTGCCCATCGAGCAGGTTGTACACGATCTTGCCGTTCGCGTACGCCGCTCCGCGATTCACGACGTCGCAGCACGCTTCACCCACCGCGGCCTGCGCGTTCTCCGGCCGGTACTTCCATTTCGCGGGGAATCCCGGCTGCGTCAGATCCAACGCGTACGCCACGTTCGGATACGGCGTGACGATGTACATCGTGTTGTCGACGACGAGCGGCTGCCCCTCGTGGCCGCGGAGCACACCGGTCGAAAAGGTCCACGCGACGTGCAAGTCCTTGGCGTTGGCCGACGTGATCTGCGCGAGGTTGCTGTACCTGCTGTTCGCGTAGTCTCGGCCGGGCATCAGCCACTCGCCGTCCTTGTTGTTCGGGGGAGCGACGGCGATCGCGGCGCCTGACGAACCGGCTTTGGCCGGCGGTGACGATGAGTTCTGGCAGGCTACCGCGAACGATCCGATGACCAACAACGCAACAGCGCGCATTCAGGCTCCGGGGAGCGAACCATCGCAATATCCGGAGGGCTGACAGTGCTCGGTAGGGCTGGTTGCTGCGTTTCGTGACGCGGACCACTCCGCACAACTCGTCTCTTCAGCCGCTATGCCATCGTCATAGCGCACACCGTCCAATGTCCTGTCGTGGCCTGTTGTCTGGAACGTTTTGTATCCAGATCGTTTACCCCGTTTCAGTTACGGCTTCATCGCTCTCTCCGTCGAACATTTGGACACGCGCCTTCCCTCAAACCGGGATTGATCGCGATAACGGCAAACCCGGTGAAAACCGGCGACGCAAAGCTACGAGGCTACCGCGCCCCCCTCCCGTGATGGCGCCACGCCAGTCGAGCCGCCGAACGACTCGAGAGCTTGAGGGAGACAATGTTCACGACTCGAACCGCCGCCGAATCGCGCGAGACAAACGCACGCCGGTGGCCTGCCGTTGTCATCAATGCCGCGGCGGTCCTCACAGCTTCGCTGCTCTGGGCTTGCGCGAACGAGCCCACGATGCCCGCCGCGCCCACGAATGCATCGTCGGTGCTCAAGAATGCCGCAGCGAACGCCGCGACCATCCCGGGTCAGTACATCATCACGTTCGTCGACTCCGTAAACGACGCGCAGGGACTCGCAAACAAGATCGCCGGTCAGTACGGCCGATCGCCGATCTTCACCTACGACGCCGCGATCAAAGGGTTCGCCGCCCAACTGCCGGATCAAGCGATTGACGCGCTGCAACACAACCCGCGCATCGCGAACATCGAGCAGGACGCGCTCATGCAACTCGAAGCTTCCGGGACAGAATTGTCAGCGCCTTGGAATCTCGATCGAATCGACCAGAGGAATATGCCGCTCGACGGAACGTACTCCTACGGCGCGGACGGCAGCGGAGTCAACGTCTACATCATCGACAGCGGCATCCGGACGACCCATGTGGAGTTCGGCGGCCGAGCGTTCGGCGTTTACACGGCGATCAATGATGGTTACGGCACCAGCGATTGCTACGGTCACGGCACGCAGGTCGCAGCTGTTGCCGGTGGCGCAACCTACGGTGTCGCGAAGGCGGCAAAGCTCTACGCGGTCCGCGTGGCCGACTGTTCTGGCTATAGCGCCTACAGCGCGCTGGTCGCCGGCATCGACTGGGTTACGAAGAATCGCGTTCTGCCAGCCGTCGCGAACATAAGCATTGCCGGTGGCACCTCGTCGACGGTCAATGCGGCGGTAGAGAATTCCATCGCGGCAGGAGTCGTCTACGCCGTTGCCGCGGCAAACTACGCGGCCAATGCTTGCAACTACTCGCCGGCAAGTGCGACCGATGCGCTGACGGTGGCTGCTTCGACGCGAGACATCACGAGCTCATACGACGTCCAGGCCTCTTATTCGAATTTCGGATCTTGCGTCGATCTTTTTGCGCCAGGGTCGGCGATCCTGACTGCGACCAATACCAGCGATCTTGCGACGACAGTAGCCAGCGGGACGTCCGTCGCCGCTCCGCATGTGGCTGGCGTGGCAGCCCTTTATCTATCTGCGTACCCGTCCGCGTCGCCAGCACAAACCGCGGCCGCCATTCTGGGCGGCGCTATACCAGGCGTCGTTAGCGGTGTGACGACTGGGACGGCCAATCTGCTCTTGAACTCCAACATCACAGGGGTCGCACCTCCGCCGCCGCCACCTGACACGACCTCGACGCCTGCGCCGCCCCCCGCGCCGTCGTCCCACCCACCGGTCGCGACCTTCTCGGTCAATGGATGCCCTAAATCGACCTGCGCGTTCGACGGTAGCGGTTCCACGGCCGTGAACGGCATCGCAACTTATTCATGGAACTTTGGCGACGGTGGAACCTCGAGCGCCGTCACCACCAGCGCGTCAAAAGTTTCGCACTCTTATTCTGGCAAGGGTTCTTATAGAGTGACGCTCACCATCATCGACAACGCCGGGTTGACGGCTTCCTCATCGCTGACGGTCAGCATCAAGAAGTAACCGCGTCAATCACCACATCTTCAAGCGAAGCAAGCGGGCGGGGAGACTCGATTTTGGTCTCCCCGCCCGCTTCCTTCGTTCAGTACAGCTTACGATTCGCGGTTCAGGCAGTTCAACAAGAGGTTCATCGCGCCAATCGCAGACTGCGTCGTGCTCCCACCACTGGCGCTATGGTCGACCAGGGTGACGGCAGCCGCGAACGCATCGTTGACGCTATTCAAGGCCGTTAGCCCGGCCGTCAAATACGCGCTGCAACCCAGAGCGCCGATCGACTGCCCAGTAAAGGTGGGGACGAGGTTGATGTTGTAATGAAGAGCAAGGATTTGACCGGCATTCGTGTTGAACGCGCCGAGGCTAATTCCGCTCGCCAGCGTGCAGTTCTTCAGCGGATTCGTCGTGGTCGCCGCGCCCACCGTGTAGATGCTCGGCGACCCGGATCCGCAAGCGTTGAGGGTGGACGGTAGAACTTTTAGGGCTTCCTGTTGAGTGTCGATGTTCGACCCTCGGCCAATGCCCGTTGCGTTGCCCGAGTACCCACCGTGGCCCGTGATATAGGCGACGCCGTTGGTGTTCCCCCAGAAGCCCATCGTCTTCCCGAGTTGGCCCGCGATGCTGAACGGCTCGCAGACGCCTTCGGCATCCGTGACCAGCGTCAAGTCACCGCTGTAGAAGAAGGCTTTGTACCCGTATGAACCGGGCAGGCTGATCGTCTCCGGGAGACCGCCGTCGAACGATGCGGGAGAAGCCCCGCTAATCGAGTGCGAATCGGGCCCACCCAAGGGCGTGCCTGTACACGAGCTATTCCCAAAGAAATAGAAGACCACACTGCTTCCGTCCGGAAGGCTGCCGCCGCCGCCGAACGTCACGATGGCTTTGTCGTGCACGCTGAGCGTCCCAAAGGCGCTCAGGTAGAGCGTCGAAGATCCGTCGATCACGGTGTGATCGGCTAAGTGGACCTCTGTTGTGAGCGTCGCGTCCTGTGGGGTGCCTCCACAATCCTCGGTGCAGCCTTCCCGCACCTTGAAGTTGTCGTATTTGCACTGGCTGGGATCGAGGACTGGAGCAGGGCCGTTTGGATCTACAGCGCCTATGCTGCACGCTGAGAAAACGTATTCGCCGCCAGGGTTCGACGTGTTGTCGTAGGGCAGCAGCCGCACCATATGTCGAGCGCCATCGTAGTCGTGCCCTCCCGGAAAACCGGCGGCAGGATACGTGATCACGCCGCCGCTGATGGAGAACACGCGATGCGACCACACGTCACCGCCGCCGCCATTGCATGCGTCCGACAGATTCTCGGCCGCGCACTCATTGGGGTCGCCCTGGCCGCTCGGATCGAGGACGGCAAACACGTAAATACCATCGCTTAAGGCGGCGCTGGCCGGGCCGCCCGTCAGCCAGACATAGGCCTTTTGCGCGTAGATGTTGCAGTTGTTGACGGGGCTCGAGTCGAGCCCGTTCGTGCACAGGTCATGCATCGAACTCAGCGAGACGTTTGGATCGTCGGCCGGATTTGTTGACGTGAACACCGCCCCGCTGGGGGCCGCGTCGTGCGAAGAATGAGCTTTGACCGCACTCCGCGTGACCTCGGTTGGCTCCGTGCGATCCGAACACGCCGCCGCAACTAGGAGCGTCATCGCCCCCGCGGCCAACAAGTAGAACTTCCTCATACCGCTACCCCCCCAACGAATTAAGGTCGCCGGTTGTTGGTCGTCGCCGGCCCGACGCCTCGTCGATCGCGCAGCGGCCTCGCCTCATGCATCGAGACCTGGGCTCTACGAACCGACCTCATTGGCCGGGGTGCCACGCCCGAGGTACCATCACAACTCTCTTTGTTAAGGTTCTTTTAATCTGTGTATCCCTCGATCCGAACCCGCCAGCGCCGCCCGCCTTCCGGGCCAACCGAATTTCCTGACCAAATGGACGAGATCGCCTGACTGGCGAAATCATCGTTAAGGATCCCTTAAGCTCCGGGAGCCCTATCTTGCCCTCCCCAATGGGGACAGCCATTTTAGCGGAGCGCCATCAACCCGCCGTTAGTCCTTCGTTATTTGCGCGACGCCGCGCCGATTGTGACAATTCCCCCTCGCTCCCTCCGGCTTCACACGCTCGGAGGCCTCTCCATCGGCGACGGCAATTCGCCGACTCACCGCAGCCGGCGCGCGCTCGCTCTGCTGAGCATCGCCGCGGTGGCGGGCGCGGACGGGGTCGAGCGCGATCGCATCCTGGCGCTGCTCTGGCCGGAGAGCGACACCCTCCGCGCCAATAACAGCTTCCGGCAAATCCTTTTCGGGATTCGGCGCGATCTGGGTGCGGGCGAGATCATCTACGAAGCGGGTCGTTTTCGACTCAACCCGGTTCTTTTCGAGGTCGACCTCTGGGACTTCGAGTATGCCGTGCGCATCGGCGATCTCGAACGCGCCGCCCCTCTCTACACCGGGCCGTTTCTCGAGTCATTTCACATCGCGGGACTCGACGCCTTCGAACGGTGGGCCGACGGAGAGCGCGTTCGACTGCGGCACCTTGCGCTCACCTCGCTGCAGCGTCTCGCGGAACGCGCGTCCGCGAAGGGCGATCATCCCTCGGCCGTCGAGCGGTGGCGCGCGGCCAACGCGATCGATCCGCTCAGCGCGAGGAACGCGCTCGGCCTTCTCCGCGCACTCGTGAACGCCGGCGACCGGACCGGCGCTCTCATCGCCGCTCGCAACCACGCGGAGCTCCTCCGCGCCGAGCTCGACGCTGAGCCCGACGAAAGCGTCGTCCGATACACAACGGCGCTTCAGCACCCGAACGGCGCCGCGCCCGAGGTGCCGCATCGTCGCCTGCTCACTTCCTCGTCGCCGACCGCACAACCCGCGCTCGCCGAGCAGAATGCCACGGAGCGCGAGGCCGCACCGCTGAGTCGGTGGCGAGCAGCGATTGCCGGACTCGCGGGACGACCGGCGATCGTCGTGGCCGCGCTCGCGGCCGTCGTCATTCCGGCGGCCGCGCGATCGTGGACCCGCTCGACTCACTACACCGCGAACGTCGTCGCCGTCCTCCCGCTCCGGGTTTACAAATCGAGTGATTCCTCGCTCGCCGTCGAGGCAACCTCGCTCGTGAGCACCGATCTCGATGGCGCCGGCTCTCTCCGGGTCATCGCGCCCTCGGATGGCGACGTGGGCGCGGCCCGACGTCGCGCCTTCGATCAGGGCGCCGGTCTCTACGTGCTGGGCGATTTGGCGAGCGACTCGAACAGCATCCGCCTGTCGGCATCGCTCCTCGATTCGCGAACGGGCTCGACGATCGGCGACCGTGTCGTCGTCGAAGGCGCGCCGGACCAGTTGCTGCGACTCGTCGACGACCTCGCCGCGCGGCTCGTCGCCGCGCGTTATGATCGGCCGATCGATCACCTTCTCCAGTCGGCCGCTCTCTCCACGAGGTCAGTCGTCGCGATGAAGGCGTTCTTGCGCGGATCGGCCGCGTTGCGCGAGCGACGTTTCGCCGCCGCGGCCGACGCGTTTCGCGACGCGACGATGGCCGATACCACGTTCGCTATCGCGTATTATCGGCTCTCGGTTGCGAGCCGATGGTGTGCGCGCACCGAGGTTGCCGAGCGAGCAATCGATCTCGCGGTCCGCTACGCCGGTGACCTTCCGGACCGCGACCAACGGCTCATCTCGGCTTACGCCGCGTGGAATCGCGGATTGAGCGTCGCCGCCGAGGAGACGTACCGATCGATCCTCGTCGACTATCCGGATGATGCCGAGGCGTGGCGAGAGTTTGGAAAGGAACTGTTTGGGACGGATGCGCTGCGCAGCCGGTCGGTAATCCAGGCGCGAAACGCGTTCGAGCATGCGCTCGCGCTCGACCCGTCCGACCTCGAGTCGATCGTATATCTGCGCAGAATTGCGTTGCTCGACGGGCGGAAGAACGCCGCCGACTCATTGCGAGCCCGAGCCGCGCGAATCATCCCGGACGCGGCAGCGCTGGACTCGTTTGCGATAAGAGCCTTCGCCTTGTCGGGCGAAGGCAAACGACGCAGCTGACAAACGGCCCGACCGTCAAGCGCCGTTTAAATCGCCCTTCTCGCCGTTTGGCAGTCGCGCCCTTCGCGCCGTCTAGCAGTCGCGCCCTTCTCGCCGTTTGGCAGTCGCGCCCTTCGCGCCTTTCGGCAGCCGCGCTCTTTGTGTGCGCCGTTCGGAAGTCAGCGCCGTTCGGCATCTGCGCCGTCAGCTTTCTTCAGCAGCTGCGATTCTCGCGTAATACTGTCTCTTGAACTCCTCGAGCACTCCATCCGAGAACAGCTCATCCGCGATCGCCGCGATTTGCTCGGCGTCTTGCCACGCCGCGTGCAGCGCATCGAGCTCGCCGCGCATCGCTTTTCGCTCGATGTCCTCGTTCGCCGCCATTTCCAGCGCGAGTCGATCGACAGCCGGCAACCTATATAGAGGCGTCTGTTCGTCGCTTCCCGTCCCGCCGCGCCCCCAGAACGACCGATTCGCCAACTGCAGCGCGAGCCGCTCCGAGAACGAGCCTTTCGGCGGAGTCTCCTCCCGCCTCGGCGCATCGGGAAATCGGCCCCACGACGTGCGCATGGCGAGTGACGCGACGCGCGTGAAGTAGCCTTCGGGATCGCCGGCTTCGTCGAGCTTGCCGATCGCGTGCGACACTTCCGTGCTGCTCGCGACGCCGAAGTTGAGAGTGGCGAGCATTTTTCCCGCGACGCGCAGCGCGGGCGACTCCGACAGCGTCGCGATTCCGTTGTCGTGGTGGAGACGAAGCTGCCACGGCGCATCGAGCTCCGGACGCACCAGCTCCGCCGCGCCGAGGTGCGAGTAGCGAACCGTAACCGTGTGGCCCTGCTCGTCGCCGGTGCGGAGCAGAATTCCATTCTTGCGACGGAACGTGCGCATCCTCAGCACCGCGTCGTCGCTCAGCCCGACCGCATGCGCGTAATGCACCAGCGCACCGGCGACTCCGCGCACGATGAGCTGAGCACCGCGCGTGATCAGTCCGCGTTGATGCTCATGATCCGGCTCGATGCGCGCGAGGCGAGCGCCGTAGCGCCAGCTCGCGATCTCGGGCAACAGCGCGGGACCGATGCGAACGAGCTCGAAGCTTCCACGAAAACGCGCGAGCCCGATGTTGTCGGTCGACATCCGCAGACGAGTTCCGCGGAACAACCGCTCACCCTCGTCGATCGCTTCCCAGCGTTCCTCGAGCGGAGTGAGATTCCATCGCCCGCACCGCGTGCAGATCACCCACAGCCGGCCCTTCTTGGTGTCAAACGCGAGCCGGCGGCCGACCGGAAACGTCGGCAAGAAGTGGTTGGCGCCGAGGTCGGAGTGACAGAAGAGACAGGTCGTGTACACGCTTTCAGGGTACGCTTAGTTCGGCTGACGGGATAGTGGTCGATTGTTTACGGGCTGTAAGGGCGGGTCGGACTGAGTTCTGGCGTGGCGGCCCGGGGCGTGAGACCAGCATCGAGCATAAAGCATCGAGACAAGAGGGGTGAGAGCTGCGTTGAACTTCAACATCTCGACGCTGACCCCTCGATGCCGGTCTGAGACCTGCGACCCACGCAGCGTCAGCACGATGCAACGCCGTTCGCCTCTTTCGCCTCAATTCGGGACGATTACCGCCTTGATCGCCGTCCTCTTCTCCACCGCCGCCAACGCCTCCCCGGCCTTCTCCAACGAAAACCGTCCCGACACCATCTCCCTCCACGGCTTCAACGCACCGAACCGCGCCGTCAACGACACTGCTCTATGGAAGTGATCGTACCTCGACCCCCAGCATCCCTTGAGCTCGACGTGCTTCCGGTTGAGCTGCCAGTGCGGATGCATCTCGATCGCGCCGTTGTCGGTGTAGTGCCCGCACACGACGACTCGTCCTCCGTCGCGCACCATGTCGAGCGCTTGGCTCACCGCGTCCGCCGATCCGCTCGCCTCGATGACGACGTCGACGCCCCGTCCACCCGTCCACCCGTTCACCTGTCCACCTCTTTCCTTGGGCGGAATATCCAAACCCAACACCTGCGTCGCCCCCATCCGCTTCGCAAACGCCAGCCGATCCTTCGGCGCGCCGACGGCGATGATCTCACCCGCGCCTGACAACGACGAAAACGCGACACACGATTGACCAACCGGCCCGACGCCGAGCACCGCGACCGATTCGTCGAGGCGGATCTGCGCCATGTCGACCGCGTGCAGTGCGGTGACGAGTCCACACCCTCCGCCGATGAACGTGTCCGGATCGAGATCCTTCGGAATCTTGATCATCTTCACGCCCGACTTCATCCAAATCGCTTCCGCCCATCCGCCCAACAACCCTTCGTTCGAGCTGTAGGAGATGCCGTAGACCTTGCGATTCGGACACTTGGTCGGCTGCCGCGCGACGAGACAGTACCAGCAATTGTTGCACGTCTCGTGGACGTCGAGAAACGTGACCGTATCCCCTTCCTTGATCGCCTCGCCGCTGATGTCGGTGAGATTCCCGCGCGCCTTGTGGACGACGCCGACGGAGACGTGGCCGGGGATGATCGGGAACGGGACCTGGAGACGCCCGTGATGCAGATGGACGTCGGTCCCGCAGACTTCAGAATAGAGAGTTCTCAAAACCGCCGCGCCGGGCTCGAGCTGTGGCTCTTTGATCTCTGTTACGGTCAGCGGCGCACGGGGCGCGGACATCACGACTGCTTTCGGCATGGTCTCGGATGGTGAAGACGTATCGCGGGTGTGACCCGCGGCGTGACTGGCCTGACTGGCGTGACTAATGAAGGCCAGGGAACGCGAAAACGCGAGTGCTCGTTGCACTCGGAGTGCACCGCGCGCGGCTGTTGGTTCGCGCCGTGCCTGTCGCGGCCGCCTGTCGCTGACGACTAGAGTGCCCGGCGCCGCAGCGATCGCGTTT
>Ga0157372_10004045_pt1 | contig 15713 bp, 14 predicted proteins | sample C55metaG_FD_115307 | JGI IMG/M metagenome (GOLD analysis project Ga0157372, IMG submission 115307) | Corn rhizosphere microbial communities from Kellogg Biological Station, Michigan, USA - C5-5 metaG | ecosystem: Host-associated > Plants > Roots > Rhizosphere > Soil | place: USA: Michigan... | reverse complement strand
TCGCTCAGTGCTGGTGAAGATGTGCTCGCCGTCGGCCTTACGTGGTTCGCCACCGTACATCCTCTGATAGCCGCGAGCATCGCTGCTGGCTTTGTGCTGCTTGCCCTGCTGCTCATTCGCTGGGTTTGGCTAGCCCTGAATGCATTCTTTCGCTCCGCCCAGGAATCGCTGTAGATAGCCTGCCGTCGCTTGAACGCGGCTAGGGTAGACTGCCCGCGAAAACCGCGAAGCTATCCCACTGCCTCTCGCTCCTGCAGGTGTGCAGACGCTTCATTCTCAGATTCAAAGAGTTCGGACGGATTGTGCTTCAGATCGCGAAAGTACGCAGCCCAGCCATTCGCCGATCATGGCCGTGGACCCTCAACGGCAGATGGAAAAGGCCCTCAGCGATTTCTACAGAAGTCCAGGGATGTAAACGATGGCATGCGCCACCTATACCCGAACAGGCAATGCCTATCCAAAGCACTCCGGCTCAGTTTTAGCCGGCCGCTTCCGCAGTCGGAGCAGCTACTCTTGCGTGCTTTTGAAAACAGCTGCGGCAGAGCACAGGTCTGCCCTGTGTCGGCTTAAATGGAACCGTGGTTTCGGTTCCGCATTCGGAACACGTCGTGCGGGTTTCCGGGCGCACCTTCTGGCTGCCGCGAACTCGTTTCGCCTTGCACTGCTTGCAGCGCTTCGGGTCGTTTTTGAATTGTTTGTCGTGGAAGAAGACTTGCTCGCCCGCGGTAAAGACAAAATCCGCGCCGCAGTCAATGCACGTAAGTATCCGATCGGTGAATTCCATGGCCGGCTTCCCTGAAACAGGAACCTACACCGAAATCGGCCGTAAATCTCAGCTGCCGTTCCCGGTTCCCTGATTCCGCTCGTGATAAACACCTAGGGCCCGGGCCGCAGAAAAAGGCGGCTGATGAATTGGTCCTCCTGACACCACGGAAGACCTGGAGAAGAGTCCACGCGCTAAGCGTGTAAGGGATACAGTTGAACATTTCAGCTGCGACTTGCCGTTCCGATATTGCCTCGGCTCTCCGGCCACTCTCGCTTCCAGGAAGCGGGAGCCTTCGAAACGGCCCAAGTCGCAAACGGTTAATGATTAGTCCTGCTCTTTACGAGCTTTCTTGCGATTCCGCTTGCGCGCCAAAGCTGCCTTGACGCGACGCTTTTCACCGGGCTTGAGGTAGTAGGAGTGACGCTTTACTTCCTTGATGATGTCTTCCTGCTGAACCTTACGCTTGAACCGACGTAGCGCGTTCTCGAGCGGCTCGCCTTCTTGTACGCGAACCTCTGCCAATTAAGTCACACCCCCAAACCCGCCCATTTGGCTTCAACTATCATACCGTTGTCCGCGCAAAGGGCCAAACAGAGTTTGGGGTGAATGGCCGATTTTTCCGATAAATGGCTTTTTCTACTAGGCATTAGCCTAGGTTGACCTCGGATTTTGGCCTGCGGGGTACACTCAAAGTGAGGAACAAATGATCAGAAGTTACCAGGGCCACACGCCCAAAATACCAACCGGCTGCTATGTAGATCTCTCGGCACAGATCATTGGAGATGTTGTTTTGGGCGAGCGCTCATCGGTCTGGATGAACGCCGTCCTTCGCGGTGATGTGAACTCAATCCGCGTTGGTGCCAACTCCAATGTGCAGGATTGCGCCGTGCTGCACGGCCAGCGCAATCTCTACCCGGTGGTTGTGGGCGATTGGGTAACGATCGGCCACAATGCCACGGTACATGGCTGCAGGGTGGGCGACATGGTGGTGATCGGCATGGGAGCAAGAGTGCTGAACAACTCTACCGTCGGAGATGGCTGCATTATCGCCGCCGGTTCTGTAGTGCCAGAGCAAACGGTGGTTCCTCCGCGGACGTTGTGGGCAGGTGTCCCCGCTAAGCTGCGCCGCGAGATCTCAGATAAAGACATGGAACTGATCAGGGAGTACGCGCAGAATTATCTGGATTACGTAGAGATCTATCTTGCCGACGGGGCCAAATAAGCGGCTCCACGAGCCCTCTGGTTTATTCTCAATGAACCCACGGTTGTAGCCACGGAGCTGGATTGAATCCTGTGAAATTGCCGCAAAGAATCGTCCTGCGCTTCAAAAACACATTTGCAATTTTGGTCATGTCTGCCGTCGCTGGTACTTGCGGCGCACAGACGCAGTCGAACCTGCCGAACGCTCCCGAGCCGCAGGCTGACGTGACGATGAAGGGGTTTCCGAAGCGCCTCGTGCAGGACCAGAAGGCGATCTGGACGAGCCCGGCGCATATTCGCATTCAGGATCTGGACTGGCTGGTTCCGCTAGCCGCAGTCACAGGGCTGGCCATTGCAACCGACCGCGATGCAATGCTGCACGTGGTTCCGATTGATGCAAAACAGAACAAGAGAAGCATTGACGCTTCAAACGTGCTGACCGGCGGCATGGTTGGAGGTCCAGTGGCACTGCTTGGTTGGGGCGAATTAAGAAATAATCCGCGTGCACGTGAGACGGGCTTGCTGGGCACTGAAGCCATCGTCGACGGACTCGTAGTGGAGCAGGTGATGAAAGTCGCCTTTCTGCGCGAACGGCCCGCCATCGATAACGCCAACGGCAAGTTTTTTCAAACCAGTGTAGGGATTGACGGTTCGTTTCCTTCAAATCACACTTTGCTCGCGTGGTCCAGCGCGGCCGTGCTTGCGGACGAATATCCCTCAATGCTCAACCGTCTGCTGATCTACTCTGCGGCGACCGGGGTAAGCATGACGCGAGTAATGGGGCGCGAGCACTTTCCCTCAGATGTCCTTGTAGGCAGCGCCGCTGGATGGCTGGTGGGGCATTACGTATTCCGCCGGCACCACAAGGAATCACTCGACGACTATTGAGTTCTGCACGTCCTGGCTTAATCCGCCCGTCTCGATTACACCGGCAGCGGGTTTCTTCCGGAAAAGAATTTGCGCTGATGCCAATACGGGTAGATGGGCAATTGTTCGCTCGCGGCATCCAGCGCGGCAATCTGCTCGGGCGTCAGATTCCAACCGGCCGCGCCTAAATTCTGGCGCAATTGTTCCTCATTCCGCGCTCCAACAATCACCGACGAAACGGTGGGGCGCTGCAACAACCAGTTGAGCGCAATCTGCGTAATGGACTTGCCAGTTTCTGCGGCGATCTTGTCCATTGCATCGATCACATTAAACACATGCTCATCTGCAACCTGCGGCGCTGCTTCTTTTGTTTGCGGAAACCGGATGCCTTCCGGTACTGGCTGGCCGCGGCGAATCTTGCCTGTGAGACGGCCCCATCCAAGCGGACTCCACACCAATGCGCCGACGTTCTGATCGAGGCCGAGCGGCATAAGCTCCCACTCGTATTCGCGGCCGATGAGCGAGTAATAGACCTGGTGCGCGACGAATCTCGTCCAGCCATAGCGATCGGCCACCGCCAGCGATTTCATCAAGTGCCACCCGGAGAAATTTGACGCGGCGATGTAACGAATCTTGCCTTCGCGAACAAACTTGTTGAGCGTATCCTGCGTTTCTTCGACAGGGGTGAGGGCGTCAAATCCGTGTAAATGATAGACGTCGATGTAGTCTGTGCCGAGGCGGCGAAGACTGCCCTCAAGCGCGTTCCGCAGATGATAGCGCGAAGAGCCCTCATCGTTGGGCCCAGGTCCCGTGGGAAAACCGGATTTCGTGGAGATGAGCACCTTATCGCGCTTGCCCTCGAGAGCTTTGCCAAGAACCTCTTCAGACCGACCATCGGAGTAGCCGTTGGCGGTGTCGAACAGGTTCACGCCTGCTTCAATGCAGACATCCAGTAAGCGGCGAGCTTCGTCAACTTCCGTGCTGCCCCATGCTTTGAAAAACTCATTGGTGCCGCCGAAGGTTGCGGTGCCAAAACTCAATGCGGATACTTTGAGGCCTGAGCCTCCAAGAAGACGGTATTCCATGGTTCTTTGGATGTTACAAGTTCCAAGAGGATGCAGGACGGGTAGCCACATAACAGGAGTCGATCAAGAAGCATTAGTAGATTTCTAGTTCAAAACTCCCATTTAAACTAGATAAGTTATGGCAACTTTGAAAGCTGTGCGCGGCACGCGCGATCTTTTGCCGCCGGAAACTGCGCTGTGGAACCGCATTGAAGCGACAGCGCGCGCGGTATTTGCCCGGTACAACTTCGGCGAAATCCGGACCCCTGTTTTCGAAGACACTTCGTTATTCGCGCGCAGTGTGGGCGAAGAGACCGACATCGTCTCGAAAGAAATGTACACGTGGGAGGACCGGGCGCGCGCGCAGTCGGAAAAGACGCAAATGCTGACGCTGCGGCCGGAGAATACGGCTGGCGTGGTGCGCGCTTACATTGAGCATAAGCTTGGCGAAACGGGCCAGCTCCAGAAGCTTTATTACATCGGTCCTCAGTTCCGGCGCGAACGGCCGCAGAAGGGCCGCTACCGGCAGTTCTCGCAGATTGGCGCGGAGGTGCTGGGTCCTCCCTCAGCCGGAAGCGAAAGCCCGTTGCGCGACGCCGAAGTGCTTGAGATGTTGGCCACGCTGCTCGATGAACTGGGAATCAAAGGCTGGGTGCTGGAGCTCAACTCGGTAGGCTCGGCGGCAGACCGCGCGCGGTATAACGAAACGCTTCGGGCAGCACTGGTTCCCTTGGTTGATCAGATGTGCGCGGATTGCCAGCGCAGGGCCGTGACGAATCCGCTGCGGGTGCTGGACTGCAAGGTTCCCGAAGACCAGCCGATCATTGAAAAACTGCCGGTAATCGCGGATTCGTTGGACGAAGCCTCAAAGACGCATTTTGCCGCAGTACTCGCGGCTCTCGACGCGGCGGGCGTGCCGTATACGCAGAATCACCGTCTGGTCCGCGGGCTCGACTACTATACGCGGACGACGTTCGAGTTTACGCACTCCGGTCTTGGTGCCCAAAATGCGCTGCTTGGCGGGGGCCGTTATGACGGGCTGAGCGAGGCGATCGGCGGTCCAAAGGCACCGGGCATCGGCTTTGCCATGGGCGAGGACAGGCTGGTTCTTACGCTCCTTGCGCTAGAAACAGCGTTGCAGACCAAGGCTGACGCATTCATCGCTCCGCTGGGCGAGAACATGAACCCTGCTGCGCTGGCGCTGGCACGCGAGCTACGCCGCGATGGACTGGGTATCGAACTCGGAGACGGCAGTTTCAGGCTGAAGAAATCGTTTGAGACGGCCGACAAGGCAGCGCGCCGCATCGTCATTCTGGGCGAAGACGAGCTTCAATCCGGTATCCTAACGGTGAAGGATTTTTCATCGGGCGTGCAAACGAAAGTGGCTCGCGCGGAGCTGACCCACTTCCTCAAACAATAGCTGCAGGCAGACTTAAGGTCGTGCTATCCCACGCACGCGACTGGAAACCGTCGCAAGGTCAGGATATCGCCGCCTTTGAGGAAAAACGAGAGTGAGAGGACACCAGGAGTGCTCGATTTTTTAGGGAATCTCGAACGGACGCATCTGTGCGGCGGGCTGCGCGCAGCCGATGCCGGCAAAAACGTTGTGCTGATGGGCTGCGTCAACCGGCGGCGCGATCACGGCAATCTGATCTTCCTCGATCTGCGCGACCGCTCTGGAATCACCCAGATCGTGCTCGACAAAGAGTTGACGCCTGACGGTCACCTGAAAGGTGAGCAGGTTCGGCCGGAGTACGTTGTCGCCGCCGTTGGCAAGGTGCGCCTGCGCGGCAACGATGCCATTAATCCCAAGATGCCGACGGGCGAGATTGAGATTGAGGCGACCGAACTGCGCGTATTGAACGATACCCGGCTGGCTCCGTTTTCGCCCGCAGAAGAAGCCATTCAGAACGAGGAAGTGCGCCTCAAGCACCGTTACGTGGACCTGCGCCGCGAGGAGATGCAGCGTAATTTCAAGCTGCGCCATGAGATTACGCTTGCCATTCGCGACAACCTGAGCCAGCAGGGATTCCTGGAAATCGAAACGCCGATTTTGACCAAGAGTACGCCCGAAGGCGCACGCGATTTTCTGGTTCCAAGCCGCATTCATGCAGGCGAATTCTACGCTTTGCCGCAGTCGCCACAGATCTTCAAACAGATTCTGATGATCTCCGGCTTCGACCGCTATTTCCAAATTGCGCGCTGCTTCCGCGACGAGGATTTGCGCGCCGATCGCCAGCTTGAATTTACGCAGGTGGACCTGGAAATGAGCTTCCCGCGGCGCGAGCATGTGTTTGCGGTGGTTGAGAAGTTCCTGTCCGCGGGCTTTGCCGCTGCCGGCGTAAAACTGCCCACGCCGTTTCCGCGCATCACGTACGACGAAGCCATGAAGCAGTACGGCACAGACAAGCCCGATCTGCGCCTGCCCGGACTGACGGATGTGCGGCCCGCGTTCACCGACGAGAACCTCGCCACCCTCAACATCGATCCGGCATTGCCGGTTGTGGCGCTGCGCATTCCCAAGGTCGGGGAACTGAGCCGCAAGGAACGCGAAGACAATCATCCGATGTTCGACCAGAAGAAGGGCGCGAAGTTCATCGATGACTTCAAAAGGCTGGGCAAGAGCTTTCCTGACGCTGCTGCTAAAGTGCGTGAACTTGCGGGTGCGGCCGACGAAGACTTTGTCATCATCGTGGCCGGCGATCCTGCACACCACATCAAGGCCAGCGACACAAAGTTTGAAGGCCGGCTGAGCGAGCGTGAGATCAATGTGTACGCCGCCGCGGGCAACTTCCGCACGGAGTTGGCGAAAAAATACGCCGATCGTCACGGCGCCTTCGCAGTTACAGAAAAGACGGTAGTGGATGCGCATTCGCACCATGCTGACAATGCAATCGAGGGCGGTGCCGCCTTCAATCCGATCTGGATTATCGATTTCCCGATGTTCGAATATGAAGTTGCCTCGGGCAAATGGATGCCGGCGCACCATCCATTCACCGCGCCATATGAAGCAGATATGGCAAACCTGGTGAGCGATCCGGCCAGCGTCCGTGCCGACTGCTACGATCTGGCGATGAACGGTCTTGAGCTTGGCTCGGGGTCGATTCGTATTCACCGCAAAGACGTGCAGCAGCAGATCTTCAAATCGCTTGGAATTTCAGATGAGGAAGCGCGCGCACGTTTCGGCTTCTTCCTTGATGCGCTGGAGTACGGCACGCCTCCGCATGGGGGCATCGCTCTCGGACTCGATCGCATCGTGATGCTGCTTGCCGGTGCGCCAAGTCTGCGCGAGGTCATCGCTTTCCCGAAGACGGCAAAGGCAATTGACCTGATGGCTGACGCACCAACCACAGTAAGCGATGAGCAGTTGAAGGAACTGCACATCAAAGTAGCACTGAAGAGTTGATCGAGGTCAGCCTACTCGGTGTCGTTTTCCTGGGCATTCTCGTCCTCACCTTCGACCGAGATGCGCAGCGAACGCAGGAAGTGCAGGTCGTGAGAGGTAAAACTCCCTGCCGGCTCACCATCTTCGCCGATAGTGGGAACGCCATCCGGCTCCTTCGTTGAGGAGAGTTCGTTGAGGCCGATGGTGGCCTCAAGCATAAGCAGCACGTCGAAGCCGTGCTGGCGGATATCCTGCACAACTCCAGCGATCTGTTCACTTTCAATGACCGACTCGTGGATGGCTTCGCCTAATTGCTGGATCAGTTCGCGTAGACGCGATGTCACGAATACCTCCAAGAGTCGCCGCGCAACGTGAATTGCTGGTTGCGGCGGTGAGTTTCATCTACCTTACTTCCATTGCGGACTTCGGGCAAGTGCGTGAAAGGCCGCAAAAGGCAGAAGCCGAAATCACCCTGGATCGCTGCTACCATCATAAATGGTATGAGACCGCAAACGATCGGGCGGGCACTGGGCATTGGGATGCGTGTTGCCGGCCGAATGGTGGGACAGCACATTGCAGAAAGTGCGCAGTCCGCAGCCACAGCACAATCGCAAGTAGCTCGAAACACTCCAGTTCAGACCGGTGGATCCGAGCGACCGAGGGCACAGGCTCGCGTACAGAACGGCGGCATTGTCAAAGGCGTGGGCGGTTTTCTCCGCCCGTTTGGCCGTGTGGGACGCATCGTGCTGCTTGAGGTTACCGGCGTCTTTTTTCTACTCCCAGTCGTGGCCTTTACTCCCAACCTTTGGCGCATGCGAGGGGACTGGGCCCATGGACCGGAGCACAAGATGTTCCTGATCACCGCCGGAGTGATGTTGCTGTTTCTTTATCTTGGTGTCAGCTCTTTTTGGCGGGCGCGACGAAAGGAACGCCAATAGCGCGCCGAATCAGACGCGGCGTCCGGCCGATTTGCGCGTGAGGTGCCATATTCCCAGAGCGAGCGCCAATACGCCCAGTCCATAGGCGGCGAACACCAAATGGCCGGTTCGGAATGTGTAGCCTTTCCAAAAGGCAACGCACGCAATCACCAGCATCAGTACCCCTCGAAAACGACTCACTGCTCACTCCGTTCACGTGCGTAACCGTTAAAGTTCAACTGGTTCTTCCCCATGCTACAACCTGTCCTGCGCTTCTAAATGACCTTGCGCCCAGGCCGCCAACGAGACGGCGATTCGAAGTCGCGGAAAGCTCGTTTGACCCTGGCTCCGGCACAACCTATCGTGGAGAGGATACAGCTCGATTGCTGAAAGGATTTGCGTCATGTCGAATACGGGCACCACGGTTCCAGAGTCTCCTGCTGCTGCGCCGTTGAAGCGAACGGTTTTAAACGGCACGCATCGCGCATTAAAGGCGAAGATGGTCGACTTCGGCGGCTGGGATATGCCAGTCGAATATCCCTGCCCCGGTGGCGGCCTGATTGCAGAACATATGGCAGTGCGCACCGCTGTGGGCTTGTTTGATGTCAGCCACATGGGAGAGATCCAGTTTCGCGGGCGCGGATCCCTCGCTGCCGTGCAACACATCACGATGAACGATGCCGCAAAGCTGAAGGACGGGCAGGCGCACTACTCCGCACTGCTCACTCCGCAGGGCACATTTGTTGACGACATCCTGGTACATCGGCTGGGCGAGAACGACTACATGCTGGTCGTGAATGCCGGAACCAAGGACAAGGATTACACATGGATCCGGCAGCAGGTGGGCAGGTTTCCATCCGTGCACATCAGCGACTACTCCAGCTACTACTCGCAACTTGCGCTGCAGGGACCGCGTGCGCTTGAGACCTTGCAGAAACTCACCAAGGTGGATCTCGCCGCTATCAAAAATTACTGGTTCACGTGGGGAACTGTGGCCGGAGTTCCGAACGTAATGATTGCGCGCACAGGCTACAGCGGCGAAGACGGATTCGAAATTTATGTCCCCGCCGATGAAGCGATCACCGTCAAGTCTTGGGAGGCGCTGCTCGAAGCGGGCGCGGAGTTTGGCATTCGGCCTTGCGGGCTGGGTGCGCGGAACACGCTACGGCTTGAAGCAGGCATGAGCCTCTACGGGCACGAGATCTCAGAGGAAATCAATGTGTTTGAGGCCGGGCTGGAACGCTGGCTTAAGCTCGACAAGGGCGAATTTATCGGCCGCGACGCATTGATTGCAGTACAGGCAGGCGGCGGGCCGAAACGGAAAATCATGGGCCTTGAAATGGTGGAGCGCGGCATTGGCCGGGACGGCTATCCGGTGCTTTCACTCGCAGGTGAACCGATCGGCAACGTGACTTCAGGTTCGCCTGCTCCATTCTTGAAGACGAACATCGCGATGGCATTGGTGCCCGCCAGCATCGCCGCAAGCGGTGAAGATGTGCTGATAGACGTGCGCGGTAACCGCGTGCGGGCGAAGCAGATACCACTTCCGTTCTACAGGCGGCCCAGGAAATAACCTGTGGTTTCCAAAGATGGCAACAGCCATTCCATCCACGGTTCCAGCTGAGATCAGCGGTTCTGTTCTGCTGCTGATCCAGTTTGACGTGTGTGAGGAGCTTCGGCTGGATCAGTTGCAGCAAGCGGTGAACGCACGCACTCTGCAGCAACCTAAAACCAAACACTCAGTACCGGCCTATGTGCGCTATCATCGCCCCCCTGTTGTGGGGCCGCTGGAACCGCTGCAACTGGCGGGCGGAGAGCGGCTGGAAGGCGAAATCAAGTTCTACGACTACGGCGTGGTCAGCGTCGTTTACCAGTTGAGCTTCAATGGCGACTGGCAGAGCCTCGTTCAGCTTGCCAGTCACTGGATTTGGGATGTGGATTTTGTCTCTCAGGTTGAGCCCATTGTGCGCCAGCGGCTGGAGAGCGTGTCGTCCGCATTGGTGAAGCCGTACGCGCGTTGGCTGAGCGAAGACTACTTCATTTTCCATATGCGCGACGAAGCCGGGAGAGGGACTGCTGCCGACTTGATCCGTGACCGGGGTCGCGATATTGCGCAGATTGTGCGCGGTGATAAACAACGTCTTTCGGAAGGCGAGACTGCAGAAGTTCTGCAGTCTCGGATTTCGTATTACGAGAACGATCTGACGGTGATTGGATGGAATGCGGCGTTTCTGTATGACTCGAATGCGGGCGCGCAAACTGCAATTCAACTGCTGGAATACGCGAATTCTCAGTTATTGGAGTTTCGCCATTACGACGAACTGCTGACCGGCATTCTGGACAGCGTTTATCAGATGGTGGAAAAAAGGAGAGGCGTGCTTTCGCGCTGGCTCATGTCCCGCTCTGCAACGCGACTTCACGGCGTGCTGCTGGAGGTGGGCGAGCTAACTGAGCGCGCAGACAATTCAATCAAATTTCTAAGCGATATGTTTGCTGCGCGGCTGTATCGCCTGGCCGCAGCAAGAGTCGGCGTGCCGGATTACCAAGAGCTCGTAGCCCGCAAGATGAGAACCGCCGAGGACCTCTATCACGACATGGTGGACCAGTTTAATCAGGCTCGCGGTTTCTTTCTGGAAGCCGCGGTGGTGCTGATCCTGCTGATTGAGCTTTTCTTTTTCTTTCGCGGGCAGCCGGTATGAGAGACGCGCAGACTTATTGCGCGGAAGACCCAGGAGAGTTGAGGGTCAGAATCTCCATTCCATTGTCAAAGCGTTTCGTTGGATGATAATGATCCTTGAGAAAAGCACGCAGGGGCTGAAGATTGTCACTTTCGCCCTGGTAGTGATCGAGGTCTTCTGACCAGCATGTGAATCGCGTTGGCTTTTGTGCCAGTGTGGCTACCAGATCTGCAACCTGTTCGGGCCGCGTATAACTTTCAGGCTCTGCCCACTCCAGCTTCGAAGGATTCGCCATTCCCAACAAAAAGTTAACCTGAGGATCTCCAAACATCCGATCACCTGGCCGAGCATTGTCGGCAAAGTACTTCAGATATTCGTATCTAGCGCGATCGATCACGGCAAATTGGCCGCGCGATCCATTGATGAGCGAAGTGGGCCGGATGACTGCAGCAGTAAATTCCAGAACCGTTATGACACACACGGTTGCTAATGTGAAATGAATCAGTGTCCGTCGCCCCAACTCCTCGAGCATCGCAACCCCAACAATGTAGGCGAACGCCGCGGCACAATTCATGCGCGGTGCTGAAGGAGCTCCCAAAGCCGGAAGCAGTGCAAAGAATCCCGCGAAAGCATAAAGCGCCACAATCCGATTTCGATCTGAAGTTACGGCTTCTGACCGCCGTGAGCGAATACACCTGAATGCAAAAATAATGAATACAAGCGGAACCGCAAAGCTCACCGCGAGCCATACAGCAAAACCCAGCAACGAGTTCAGCCGAAGCGGAAGAACCAATTGCCACGCCTCATAGAAGATGGAAAAACTATTTGCGTAGCCTGCCGAGTAATACCGCAGCGGAAAAATAACCACAGAATCAAACAGCCGGTTGACGCCGACTTGACTCGCCGCGTGAATCAGAGCGAGAGCGACAACCGACACGAGCGGTACGAAGAGAGTGCCGATCATCTTCGCTGTTTTGTGCCTGTCTCGGATACTCCAGATGTAAAAGAATGACACCCCGATCGCCACAGCGATTCCGCGTGTAGATGTAAACACAGTGGCCAGCCCAAGCAGGGCGCCTGAGAAACCTATCCAGGCAAGGCTTCGCGCTCTTGCCAGCACATAGACGGCTATCAAAACCAGAAGTGTGCTGTACCAGTGGTGCGTACCGTCAATCGCGCTACGCTGGCAGGCGACGAGGTACGCGATCGCAGGCAGCAGTGCGGCAGGACCGCGAAGAACAAGGCGAGAGAGCGAAAAAACCAACAGCGTGATCGCCGTTGCAGCGAGAAGGAATGCTATCGACCCGACCCAGAGCTTCACACCAAAACAGCGGAAGAAAAGTAAATACAGATATTCGGTACCGGGCAGGTTGAATTGAAAAAATCTTGATAGATAACTGCGCCGTGAAGCATCCGTTGGGCGTGGTCAAGAAAGATATATTGGTCGCCGCCATGCTCGATGGGCGTCAAAGGAAATTGAAATAGGTGAAAGTACATGAAGAGAGCGGCTGTCGCCCCTATCAGGACGTATGCCCATGCGGTTTTTCGCATTGCATGTTCGCCATCGCCGGTGCGTGTGGGCGGAATGCTGGAACAAACGCCTGACTCAAAGCTCACGGCCGCTCACTTGTCGTTAGGAGGATTTACTACTGCGAAGCTGGCAAGTTCTTCGATCCGATGACCTGTGGCGTTTCGCGGCTGCTTCGACCCGCAGCTCACACCTGCATGACTTCGGCTTCTTTTCTGCGGCTGAGCTCTTCCATGCGGCGAATTTCTTCGTCGGTCATCTTCTGCACTTCTTCCAATGCGCGCTTCTCTTCGTCCTCGCTGATCTTTTTGTCTTTGGCAAGTTTCTTCAGCGCCTCATTGCCGTCGCGGCGAACATTGCGGACGGCCGTGCGGTGCTCTTCAAGAACCTTGCTGATGTGCTTGCAGACATCGCGGCGGCGCTCTTCGGTCATGGGCGGAACAGGAATGCGCAGTACCTTGCCATCAGAAATGGGATTGAAACCCAGATCGGAAGCCTGAATCGACTTCTCAATCTCCTTGAGGATTGTGGGGTCGTATGGGGAAATCAGAATGAGCTGCGGCTCGGGCGCGGAGAGCTGCGCGAGTTGGCTGATCGGCGTGTAGGTTCCGTAATAGTCAACCTTGATCTGGTCGAGCATATGCACGCTGGCGCGGCCGGTGCGCGTCGACGCCAGACTGGACTGGAATGTGGCCACGGCCTGATCCATGCGCCGCTTCAGGTCAGCGTTGATGTATTTGAGTGCCGGTACCCCGGCCATAAATGATGCCATCAGATGTTCCTCCGTGCGGCCAAACTGCCAACGGTAATTCTACAACCCGCGACTGGCAAAGACCGCCTGCTCTCCACCTTGAAAGTTATCGGATTCACTCAGGTTCGCTTTTGGAATACTTATTGAAATACGCAAAGGAAACTGAAAAGTTATGCATGTTTCTATGCTTCGATAATCTAATCGGCCGACTTTTTGGTATCCTTCTCGGCGAAGCTCCCCAATCGAATGCTACCCAGCCAAACGGAGGATTCCTTGAGACGGTTCTTTGCCATCCTTGCCGGCGCGCTTGCGCTGGGCGCTGTTCCTTTGCTCTCGCAGAATTCCGCTTCGCCGAGCCTTGCCGGAACGTGGCAAGGAAAGCTCAACGTGGGCGGCGGAATGCGTGTCGTGCTGCACATCTCGCCGGACGCGCAAGCGGGATGGAAGGGGGAACTGCTCAGCATCGACCAAGCCCCCAACCCAATTGCGCTCTCCTCCGTGTCCCTGAACGGATCGGATTTCAGCTTTGCCGTCGCCCAGCTCAATATCAAGTATCACGGCGCATTGAGCGCGGATGGCAACTCGATTCAAGGGACCTTCAACCAGGGCGGGGACCTGCCGCTCAATTTCGACCGCGCCACTCCGGCGACGAAGTGGAAGATCGACAACTCGCCGCACAAAGTCCAGTTCGTGAACGTGGACAAGGACGTGAAATTGGAGGTGCTGGACTGGGGCGGGACGGGGCGGCCGCTGGTGCTGCTTGCGGGGCTGGGCCGAACGGCGCACGATTTCGACAAGATTGCCCCGAAACTGGCCACGACGTTCCACGTCTACGGAATCACGCGGCGGGGGTGGGGGGCTTCCAGCGTGCCGGAGCCTATTGTGGCTAACTACTCCGCCCAGCGGCTGGGCGACGATGTGCTTGCAGTGATTCACGAGCTCAAGCTGGAAAGGCCTATTGTGGGCGGGCACTCGCTTGCGGGAGAGGAACTGAGTTACATCGGCACCGATCATCCGGAGGAGGTGGCGGGGCTGATTTATCTCGACGCCGGATACTTTTACGCATATTACGATGCTTCGCGCGGCGACCAGCCTATCGATGCCGTGCAGGTGCAGCGCGACCTGGATCGGCTAACGCCATTCCTCTCCGCTGCCGATGCGAGGAAGCTTATCGGCCAGATGCTGACCACAGACCTGCCGGCGCTGCAGCGGGATCTGGAACTCAGCCGGAAGCGGCTCGACAGCCTGCCACAGCCGCCGGTTCCGCCCGACTCGCCAGAGACGAAGGTAGTTTCCGCGATCATTCACGGAGTAACAAAGTTCTCCACCGTTCATTGCCCTGTCCTTGCCATTTTCGCGTTGCCGCACGATCTTGGGCCGATGGGATCGAGCCTGAAACCAGAACAGCGCGCAGCGCTGGAAGCGGACGACGCGGACACGACGGGCGCGCAGGTTACGGCGTTCGAAAAGGGCAATCCGAACGCGAAGGTGATTGTACTGGCGCACGCGAGCCATGCAGTCTTCAATTCCAATGAAGCAGAGGTGTTGAAAGCGATTACGGAGTTTGCGGAGACGTTGAAGTGATGGGGACGGCGGCGGCGCGCCGCAGTCAGACCACGGAAGTACAGATTCCGGTCGTGTCACCGGTTATCGTGCACTTTGACATCCATTCGCCCTAACGCCTCACTTCCCTCTTCCTCCCTGGGCTCTGGATGGCTAGGTACTCATTTGTAACCTTCCGGGACAAATAAGCACCGTCCATGTGTCAAAGGACACGCTCAGATAGACTCGCTTCACATCTCATGGAATTAGGTAAAGGCGCAGTTCCCTCGCGGGGCGCCCAGTGTCTCAGTCTAAAAAGCGCTGCTCAGTCTTAAAAGCGACGGTCAGTCCAAAATAGCGCTACTTCACTGTGACTATCCAGTTCAATTTGAGATAATTGTGCGCATTTCCCCGCCGGCAGATCAAAAATATCCGAGACAAATATCAACAATAAAAGAGATTAAGCCGATAAATCCCCAAGGAAGATTTCAAAAATGACCGTCAGTAGGACTCCCAAGAACCACCTGCGCGTAACAGGAAGCTATTCCTGTCGCAAAAACGAAGAAATGAATGCCTTCGGCACTCTCCTCAAGAAGGATTACATGCTCCTACTTGATTTCGATCGATCCGTTCGTCGCTTTGAAACGCAACCCGTCGAGATCATAATCCCGAATGTTCGTTTGCCTCATAAACCCGATTTCCTCGTATTCTTCCACCCCGACCCGCACACCGAAGCTCTTCCCAAGCCCTTACTAGTCGACGTCAAGCACACTGACGAACTTGAGCGTCATGGAGAGAAACTCAAGCAGCAATTTGCCGTAACCCACGAATTTGCTAAGAAGAGGAACTGGGATTATCGGATCGTCAATCAAAACGACATCAGAACGCCAAGGCTAGAGATCCTCAAATTCTTACGCGAATACCGGAACATCGCGCCGTCACAGGAAGAGATTCAACGGGTACTCAAATGTATTGGAGACCGTAGAACCTCAGCGAGTGCCATCGTCCGTAGTGT
>Ga0157372_10004044_pt1 | contig 15719 bp, 10 predicted proteins | sample C55metaG_FD_115307 | JGI IMG/M metagenome (GOLD analysis project Ga0157372, IMG submission 115307) | Corn rhizosphere microbial communities from Kellogg Biological Station, Michigan, USA - C5-5 metaG | ecosystem: Host-associated > Plants > Roots > Rhizosphere > Soil | place: USA: Michigan... | reverse complement strand
GCGATGACCCTCGCCCTCCGCGTCTCCTGCCTGCGCGACGTCCACCGTCGCGTGGACGACGAGAAGCGCCGCCGGCACATCCTCGGCTTCGATGACGTACTGCGCCGGCTGAATGCGGCGCTCGCGACGAGCGGACTGGATGGTGCGCTCGCCCGCGCCATCCGCTCGCGCCACGATGCCGCGCTCATCGACGAGTTCCAGGACACCGATCCCTTCCAGTTCCCGATCTTCGCCGCTGCCTTCGCTGATCGGCCGCTCTTCCTGATCGGTGATCCGAAGCAGGCGATCTTCGGATTCCGCGGCGCCGATCTCTTCGCGTACCTGGACGCGGCGCAGCGTGCCGAGCATCGCTACACCCTTGGCGAGAACTGGCGCAGCACCGAGCGGATGGTGGGTGCGGTCAACACGCTGTTCGAGTATCGCCGCGATCCATTCCTCTACGACCGTATCGGGTTCGCTCCCGCGAAGGCGGCACGGCCGCGGCGAGATCCGCTCGCGAACGACGGACGTGGCGCGCTGCACTGGTGGCTCCTCCCGCCCACGGATGGCGCGAAGGGGCTCGAGCCGCTGACGAAGGGCAGGGCGAGCGAACGCGTCCAGGTCTCGCTCGTGCGCGAAGTGGTGCGGCTCCTCACCGAACCCGGCGCCGACGGCGTGCCGCTGAAGCCCGGCCGACTCGCCGTCCTCGTGCGCGCGACGCACGAGGGCATCGAGGCGCAGGCCGTGCTCCGCGCGGCGGGTGTACCGTGCATCGTCGCCGGACTGGACGACATCCTGAAGTCGCGCGAGCTGTACGAGCTGGAGTGCGTGCTGCGCGCCGTGCTCGCTCCTGGTGATGCGCGGGCCGTGCGCGCCGCGCTCGCCACCGAGATGTGGGGCCGCACGGCCAACGAGATTCATGAGCTGTCGCTCCCCGATCATGAGAGTGACTGGCAGGCCCTCGCCGAACAGCTGGTGAGCTGGCGTGACCTCTGGCTTCGCTTCGGCTTCATGCGTGCGGCGCAGGCACTGCTCGGCGCGCTGGGCATCGTCGAGCGGTTGCTCGCCTTCGAGGACGGCGAACGCCGCGTCACGAACCTGCGGCATGCCGTGGAGCTGCTGCATGGCGCCGCCACCGAGGAGCGTCTGTCGCCGGAAGGATTGCTGCTCTGGATCACGACGACGCGCGAGACGGGCGCCGAGAAGGCGGAGCGCACCGAGTTGCGCCTCGAGACCGATGCGGACGCCGTGCAGATCGTCACCATCCATCGGAGCAAGGGACTGGAGTACGACGTCGTGTTCTGTCCCTGGCTCTGGGCCACCCGCCGAGACGGCGACGACGAGCCGGTGCTCGTGCACGAGGACGGTGTCGCGGTGTTCGACCATGGCTCCCCCGATCGTGAGGCCCGTGGCCGGCTCGCCGCCACGGAACAGCTCGCGGAGGAGCTGCGCCTGCTCTACGTCGCGCTCACCCGCGCTCGGCTGCGCTGCTACGTGGCGTGGGGCCCGGTGAAGAACGCGAAGACCAGGCTGCACGCCGGCCACACCGCGCTCGGCTACCTGCTGCGACCGGCGATGGACGAGCTTCCGATGGAGGAGCTCGTGGAGCGCGTGCCCCAGGCATTCGAGAGCGCCCTCGCCGAGTGGGATGCACCGGTGCGCGAGCTCGTGACACGCAGCAGCGGCGCGATGACGGTCGAACTCCTCGGCGAGGAGCAGCCGCCGGTCAGTCGCTGGGCTGGTGCCGCGAACGAACGCACCACGCCGGTGTGTCGCACCGACCTGCCGTCCGACGAGTCGCTGCGCAGCTGGCGAACCGTGAGCTTCACGTCGCTCACGGCCGGCCGCCAGGTGGAAGATGCGCGTGACGTGGCCGATGCCACCGAAGGCGCGCGTGTGTGGACGGCGACGCGCCGTCCGGCCGACTTCATGGACTTTCCCGCCGGCCGGCAGCCCGGCGTCGCCTTGCACGAGCTGTTCGAGCGCGCGGACTTCGATGCCGCCGACTCCGATCTCCGCGCGCTTTCCGCCGAGGTGCTGCATCGCGCGCAACTGGTGGATCACGATGACCGCATCGGCGCCGCCGCAGGGATGATGCGTCGCGTGCTCGGCGATCCGCTTCCCGACGCCGGCTTCGCGCTGCGCGACGTGCCGCGCGACCGTACCCTCCGCGAGTGGAGCTTTCACCTGCCGCTCGGCGAGGTGAATGCCAGCGTCCTTTCCGAGGCGTTCGCCAGGCACGGCGACGACGTGGCGCGACGATACGCGCCCGCGCTGCGACATCTCTCGGCGGATCGCACCCACGGTTTCCTGAGCGGCGTGATCGACCTCGCGTTCGAGCGCGGCGGCCGATGGCACGTCGTGGACTGGAAGTCCAACCAGCTCGGCAGCGATCCCTCGCACTATGAGCGCGGTGAGCTGGAGCGCGAGATGTTCGCCAGCCATTACGTGCTCCAGTATCACCTGTACATCACGGCGATGCATCGCTTCCTCAAGCTGCGCCTGCGCGACTATGACTACGATCGCGACATGGGCGGCGCCTGGTACGCATTCCTTCGTGGCATCGACGGCACGGGCCGCGGCTGGTTCCACGACCGTCCGCCGCGGGCGCTCATCACTGCCCTCGACGGGCTCATGACTTCATCCGCGACCATTGTGTCGGGGAGGAGTGCATGAAGGCGCTCGCGACACTGGTGGAGTCGGGAGAACTGGCGCCCATCGACGCCGAGTTCGGCGGCTTGCTCGCGCGTCGCGCCGCTGCATCGTTGAGCCAGGTGGAGGAGACGCGGTTCGTCGGGTATGCCGCCGCGATGCTCAGCGCGGAGCGCGCGCGCGGCAACAGCTGCCTCGAGTTGCGCTCGCTCGCCGGCATCACGGCGCCGTGGAAGGATGGCATCGGTGACGCGCTGCCCGATCTCGACGCGTGGCGCGCGCTGCTGCTGCGCAGCGGCGTCTGTGGCGATGGCCGCGCGCTCGCGCCGATGGTGATCGAAGGCGGGCGCCTCTACCTGTATCGTTATCATGCCGCCGAGTGCCGGCTGGCCGAGGCGATCCACGCGCGCGTGCGCCAGCCGCGGCTCGAGCAGCAGCCGGCGGAGTCCACCCGTACGCTGTTCGGCAAGCTGTTCCCGGCGACGACGGATGGCAGCACCGACTGGCAGGCGGTCGCGGCCGCGGCGGCGCTGCGTGGCGGACTCACCGTCGTCACCGGCGGTCCCGGCACCGGGAAGACGACGACCGTGGCGCGCATCATCGCGCTCCTGCTGCACGAGAACCCGGCGCTGCAGATTGCGCTCGCCGCCCCGACGGGGAAGGCGGCGGCGCGGATGGTGGATTCCATCCGCGCCAACACGGCGGCGCTGCCGGTGGACGATGCGATTCGTCGGCGCATGCCGACCACGAGCCGCACCCTGCATCGGCTGCTCGGCTACCGTCCGTGGAACGACACCTTCGCGCACGGTGCCGACACGCCACTCGCCGAGGACGTCGTGATCGTGGACGAGGCGAGCATGGTGGACGTGCTCATGATGGACGCCCTCTTCGCCGCACTCCGCCCGAAGACGCGACTCATCCTGCTCGGCGATCGGGACCAGCTCGCGAGCGTGGAGGCCGGCTACGTGCTCGGCGACATCTGCCGCGCCGCCGAGTCGTGCGGCGAGGCCTGTGGCGATGGCCTGGCGCGCTGGTACGACGCACTCTCCGGTCGCGCGCTCGAGGTGAACCGCAACGCGACGCCTGAACGTGACGCCGTGGTGCGACTGGTGAAGTCGTACCGGTTCGAGCGGCAGCCGGGCATCGGTGCGCTCGCGGAATGCGTGCGTCGCGGCCATGCCGCTGGCGCGATCGCGACGCTCGCCGATCCGGCGCGGGCCGATGCCACCCGACGCGATGCGATGCGCTCCGCTGCCGAGCTCCTGGCACCAGTCGCGAGCGCGGTGAACGACTATCTCGCCGCGGAAACGCCCGAGCAGGCCCTCGAGCGCTTCGACGCCTTCCGCGTGCTGTGCGCGCTGCGCGAAGGTCCTGCCGGCGTGACGGGGCTGAACGAGCAGATCGAGCGCTGGCTTCGCGCGCGTGGCGTGCCGACCCGCGCGAGATGGTACGAAGGACGCCCCGTGCTGATCACGGCGAACGACCAGGCCACCGGTCTCTTCAACGGCGACGTGGGCGTGACGACGATCAGCGGCGGCCAGGCGCGGGTCTGGTTCCGCGATGGCGCCGGTCGCCCGCGTGCCGTGGCGCCGGCGCGGCTGCCGGCCCACCAGACCGCCTGGGCGATGACCGTGCACAAGGCACAGGGCTCCGAGTTCGACCAGGTGGTGCTCGTGCTCCCCGACGATGACACCCGCCTCCTCACGCGCGAGCTCCTCTACACCGGGGTGACGCGTGCGCGCACGAGCGTGGACATCGTCGGGGATCCTGAGCTGCTGCAGGTGGCCATCGAGCGCGCGACGGTGCGCGCGTCTGGTCTCGCCGCGCGCCTGATGAGCTGACGCCGATGTCCACTTCCAAGCTCCAGCGCTGGATCGATCTCCTCGCCGCGCTGCTCGGCCACCGCCTGCCGGCGACCTTCGAGCAGCTCGCGCGCGATGTGCCCGCCTACCTCACCGACGGCAGCGTCGCCGCGGGCGAGCCGTCGCCCACGCTCAAGCGCATGTTCGAGCGCGACAAGCTGGAGCTGCGCGAGCTTGGCGTGCCGATCGAGACCGTCGGCGAGGAGGGCAGCGAGGAATGTTCGTATCGCCTGCGCGCGAAGGACTTCTACCTGCCGTACCTGGGCATCGTCACCACCCGCGGACTCGAGCAGCCGTCGCACGTCGACCGGTTCGGCTACCACTCGCTCGCCACGCTCGCCTTCGAGCCGGATGAGCTGCAGGCCTTGGTCGATGGTGCACGGCTGGTCACCCAGGCTGGCGATCCCGCGCTTGCCGACGAAGCACGCCGTGCCGTGCGCAAGCTCGCGTTCGACCTGCCGGTGGGCGCGACCGATGGACCAGCGGAAGCGACGGTCACCAATCCGGCGAACCGCGCCGAGCCGCGTGCGCTCGCCACGCTCGGCGACGCGCTGTTCCGGCGGAAGCGCGTGAGCTTCCAGTATCGCGGGATGGGCGCCACCGAGGGCGCGAAGCGCACCGTCGAGCCGTATGGGCTCTTCTTCATCGGCGGCCACTGGTATCTCGTCGGTCGCGACGTCGACCGGGATGCGCGTCGCAACTTTCGCGTCAGCCGGATGAAGGATGTGGCGGCCAACGCCGCACGCGCCGGCACCGCCGACTACGAGATACCGGCCGACTTCTCGCTTCGTGAACACGCCCAGTCACGCCAGGCATGGGAGATCGGCGACGGCGATGCGTTCGAGGCGGTCGTGGAGTTCAGCGGCGACTCGGGCGCGGTGCGTGCGGCCGCCGCGCTCGGCACTGCGGATGAGGCGTCACCATCGCTGCGTCGCTTCGACGTGCGCCGCACCGACAGCTTCGCACGCTGGCTGCTCGCCTTCGGCGGCGACGCGCGTCCCGTCGCGCCGGACCGGCTCGTCGCGGAATACGACGCGCTCGTCGAGCGCACCCGCGCCATCTACTCCTGACCTCGAGGCCTGACCGCGATGCCTGACACCGCTGCCAGCCAGCTGCGCCGCGTCCTCGACCTCATCCCGCGCTTCGCCGATGGTGAAGAACATCCCATCGCCGACGTCGCGTCGGCGGCGGGAACGAGCGTCGCCGGCCTGATGACCGACATCTACTCGCTCTCCGAGCGCTTCGACGATCCGGGTGGCTTCGTCGCCGGCGTGTCCATCTTCGTCGAGGATGACACGGTCTGCGTGAACGCGAGTCACTTCCACCGGCCAATGCGGCTGCTGATGTCCGAGCTCTGCGCGCTGGAGCTCGGGCTCATGCTCCTGCGCCGGCAGCGCACGCCGGCCGAACAGGCACCGATCGAGCGCGCACTCCAGCGGCTGCGCGAGACGATCGCCGTCGTGCCGTCGAACGAGCGCTACGAAGGGACGCACTACGCCGAGCTCGCCGGCGCCGGCGCCGCGGAACACCTGGTCGCACTCCGGACCGCCGTGCGCGAACGCCGGAAGGTGCACCTGCGCTACCGCGCCGGTGGTGCCACCGGCAGCACGACGCGCGTTGCCTGTCCGCACTCGCTCGTCTTCGCCGAGCAGGCGTGGTATGTCGTCGCCACCGGTGACGATGACACGATGCGCTTCTTTCGGCTGGATCGCGTGGAGGACGTGTCGTTGCTCGACGAGTCCTTCGAGCGCGACGAGAGCCTCCCGGCGCGCGTCGAGGAATCAGGGCGCGCGTTCGTGTCCGGCACGACGAAGCGCATGACGGTGCGCTACTCGCCGCGCATCGCGCGCTGGGTGGCGGAGCGCGAAGGCAAGCCGCTCGACGACGACGGGAGCCTCACGCTCGAGCACCCGGTGGCCGACGACTCATGGGCCGTGCGCCACGTGCTGCAGTACGGTCCCGATGCCGAGCTGCTGGAGCCGGCGGAACTGCGGGAGAAAGTGAGGGCGGCGCTGGGCTAGTCCCAGTCCAGCGCCATCCTCCCGTACGCGTCCACCGTATAGCACGCCTTCGCGTCCGCCGGCGGAACGCCGACCACGCGTCCGCGCTGGCCTTCGCGCAGGACGACGCCACCTGCCGCCGGCTGGTAGAAGATCGTTCGCGGCTTGCCGTCCGGTGCACGCTCGGCGGATTCCGCCGCACACGACGGGATCTCACGTCGCCCGGTGCCGAAGTCCACGACCATGCGGCTGTGCCCGTCCACCACGTAGGGCGTGCCGCTCAGGTCGGGCGTGCCGAGTCCGTAGCCGCCCTGGGCCGGTTCGGGAGCGGTCTCGATGTACAGCGGGCGACCGTTCGCGTCCGTCACGCCACCGCCGTACGACGGATAGGCTGGATACGCCGGGTACTGCACCGGGTACGGCGCGTACACCGGCGAGGTGTTCCGGTCACGCGAGGGCCGGTGCTGCGGCATCGGACCCTGCGGATACCGACGCCCGTACTGCTGCTGGTACCAGAGCTGGTAGAGCTGCGGATCCACGGTGACCGTCGCGCCCGGATAGGGCACCGTCATCTGTGGCGGCGCCGGCGCTGGTCGAGCGGCGGTGGCGATGCGCGGCTTGCGCTGCGCACTGGCGTCGGACGTCATCGCCGCCACGCCGAGCATCCCGGCGAGCGCGACCGTCATGAAGCGGCGTACCTGCTGCGAGCTCTTCATCTCTCTCCTCCGGCCTCGGCACTCCGCGGCGCCCGGTGACTGCTTTCGTACCCTACGGACTCCCTGACGTTTCGTCAACGTCACTGGGGTGGGGTAGGTTGCGACGACCTGCGCGATGTGACCGACCGGGTCGCGGCGCGTTATATGAACGACCCTGCCGGAGACACCTGATGCACGTGCCGACGGTGGCGCAGCTGCGCGAGCGGCTGCTCCAGAGCTTCGACGACTACCATTCGTCCATCCGCAAGCAGACGCAATTGCTCGACGAGCTGATTGCCGCCGTGCGCCGCGACGAGCGTGAGCGCTGCGAGCGCGAGCTCGGCGTCGTGAAGGAGCATTCGTAGGCGCATTGTCAGAGGGTACACCGAGATTGTTCGCGCTCGACCACTGGTCGAGTGTGCCGGCCACTGCCGGCGCGACAATCCGATGAGGTGCCCCTTACATGCAGCTCTCGCTCCGTACCGACCGACAGTTGATCCGCGCTGGCGCGCGCAGCACGCGCTACCTCATGATCTCACTCACCGCGCCCGTCGCGCCGCCGCGCACGGAGCGGCCGCCGGTGAACGTCGGCCTCGTGCTCGACCGCTCCGGCTCGATGGACGGTGAGCGCAAGTTCACCCTCGCCCGCGACGCGGTGGAGCAGTCGCTGCGGCTCCTGCGCGACACCGACCGCTTCACGCTCGTGGTGTACGACGGTGAGGTGGACGTGCTCATGCCCCCCACGCCCGCGACGCCCGATGCGAAGCGCACCGCCCTGCAGCGCCTCGCCGGCGTCCAGCCGCGTGGCTGTACCGACCTGCATGGCGGCTGGAACGCCGGTGCACTCGGCCTCCTGGATCAGGCGCGTGCGGAAAAGGGCGGGGTCACCCGCCTGCTGCTCCTCACCGACGGGCTCGCGAACGAGGGCGTGACCGATCCGTACGCCCTCACCCAGCGCGCGCGAGAGCTGCGCACCCTCGGTGTGGCCACCACCACCTTCGGCGTCGGCGCCGACTTCGACGAGCGGCTCCTGCGCGACATGGCCCACGAGGGCGGCGGACAGTTCTACTTCGTCGAGACGCCGGCGCAGATCCCCGACCTGCTGACGAGCGAGCTGGGTGAGGCGCTCGAGGTCGTGCGTCGCGAGGCGGCGCTGCACATCGAGCTCCCCGACGGCGCGGAAGCCGAGTCGCTCAATCGCTTCCGGACGGTGCGTGCCGCCGGCGACAACGAGCTCCGGGTCGAGCTGGGCGATCTCACCTCGGGGCAGGAGGTCTGTGCCGTCGTGCGCATCCGCTTCCCGCGCGGCGAGCACGGTACGGTCACCGGCGTCCGCGTGTCAGTCGCCGGCGCCGATCCGCTCGCGCGGGAGGCGGAGCAGACCCTGCTCTGGCAGTACGCCAACCACGCCGAGAACGACACGCAGTCGCGCGACCGCGTCGTGGACCGCGAGGTGGCGCGCCTGTTCGCTGCCCGGGCTCGCGCCGAGGCGACGGAGTTCAACCGGCACGGCGACTACGATCGCGCGCGACGCGTGCTCGAGGCGACGGCCCGCCGGATCCATGGCTACACCTTCGGCGACCGCGAGCTGCAGCAGCTGCGCCTCGACCTGCTCGACGAGGTGCGCGACTTCGCCAGCGGGCCGATGAGCGCGATGGCGATGAAGTCGGCGCTGTTCGTCGCCGAGTCGGTAGGGAAGGGTCGCGGGCGCGATGGACGGGCGAGGCGGAGCAGGTAGGCCGCTTACGTCAGGTGCCGCCGCTCCCCACGCCAGTCGTATCGGCCCGATCCGCCACCGCGTAGCCCGACAGGTGGATCGTCGTGAACACGATCGTGTGCGTCAGCTTCTCGTCCACGCCGATCATCCGCTCGAGCAGCGCGTCGCTGGTCTCGTCGATGTTCCACACCGCCAGCTGCCGCTGGTCGAGCTCCGGCGTCGCGCAGCGCGAATAGTCGATCGACATCAGCACCGGATTCTGGAACAGGTAGTGTTCCGCGTTTCCGGCCCGCACGCGAATCTCGGCGTGCTGCGATGCGGGAATCGTCAGCGTGAAATCCTGCGGGAACAGCACCGCTCCGACCGGAATCACGACGCGCGTATTGCCAAGGGCGAGCAGTCCGCCGAGCGGCCCGATGCGCGACGAGACGGACTGGGTGGTTGCTGTCGGGCATGCGATCAGCGTCGCGTCAGTTGCCTTCGGCTGTGTGAGCAGCGGCAGGAGCGACGCATTGCCAGCGGCACCGGCGTCGCCCGGCCGGGTCGGCGTGGCGACATCGCCCGAGCAGGCTGCGAGGGCGAGCAGGAGAGCGAACAGTCGAAAATCGGTGACACGGATCATCAACAGACCTCGGGGGCCGGTAGTATTCTTGCTGTGCGGGTCGGACCGGACGACGTCCACCGACTCCCTCTCAAGTATCGTGCGCGGCGCTGCAGTCGCGTGTGAGAGCCATCACAGACCGCCCGAAATCAGCGCTCGCATGCCCGATTCCCGCGTCCTCTCGGCGAATGAATCGCTCGACGCCGGCCGCCGCGCCGAGCACGCCGACGACCTGCAGCGCGCGCTCCACCACTATGCGGACGCGGCCATCCGCGCCGGCGACGACCCCGCCGTCGTCACCCGCGCGCTCACCGGCCAGGCCGCCGTGTATCGCCGGCTCAGCGACTGGGACCTCGCCGCCGACTACGCCCGCCGTGCCCGCGAGCTCGCCGAGGACGCGGAACTGCCCATGCTCCGCGCCGAGGCATTGGTAGCGGAAGGGAACGCGCTGATGTGCAGCGGCCGGTTCGACGAAGCCGTCACCGTGTACGACCGGCTCTCCCGCGTGGCCACCGACGACCGGCAGCGCGGCATCGCCATGCAGAACCTCGGATCCATCTACGCCCAGCGCGGCGATCACGACTTCGCCGCCCACGCCTTCGAACAGTCGCGCAGCCTGTTCGAGGACGCCGGCTACGCCCGCGGAGTGGCGATCGCGACCAACAACCTCGGCCGCCTCGCCTACGACATAGGTGACCTGGAGCGCGCCGAACCGCTGCTCCACGCCGCACTCGACGCCGCCCGCGCCGTGGAGGACGCCGAGCTGTGCGCCCTCGCCCTCATCAACCTCGCGCAGCTACGCGTGGCGCAGCGCGACTTCACCGCCGCCGGCCCAATGGCCGCCGAAGCGTTCGGCCACTTCGTCGTCTCGGAGAACCGCTGGCGTCAGGTGGAATGCCTGTGCGTGCTCGCCGACATCGCCGACGCGCAGGACGACCCGGATGCCGCGCGCGCACACCTGGAACGGGGCGCGGCGATCGCCCGCGAGATCGGGGCGAGGGTGGAGCTGGGGCGGATCGAGGGGAGGTTGGGGAGGTAGGGCAACTGCGAGTACTTCGTACCGGGTACTGAAGTACGGAGACCGGCATCCACGCCCCAGGAATGCGGGGCCGTTGCGGAGCGCTGCACGCCACGCACTGCCGGCGCCTTCCAGGGGGCAGCCGAAGGTCCAGCTACTTCAGTACTCCGTACGAAGTACTCGCCCTTGCACTTCTCTCATTACCACGGCCTCTCGCGCAGCATCGCCGTCACGCCGCTCGCCACCACCGCCGGCGAGAACAGCTGCCCCTGACCGTGCGTGCAGCCGATCTCCTGCAGCACCTTCAGGTGTCCCGCCGACGAGATGCCTTCCGCCACCACGTCGAGCCCGAACTCGCGCGCCAGGCCGACCACCGACCGCACGATGCGCAGCGCGCGATCGTCGCGGTCCATCTTGTTCACCAGCATGTGGTCGATCTTCACGCCGTCCAGCGGGAGGCGCTGCAGGTAGCCGATCGGCGAGTTGCCGGAGCCGAAGTCGTCCATGTGGATCTTCGTCCCGAGCGCGCGCAGCCCGGTGAGCACGCCGGCGGCGCGCGTCACGTCCTGCGCGACCACGCGCTCATTCACCTCGAGCACAAGCGACGACGACGGCAGCCCGAAGATCTTGATCGTGCGCGCCACGTCGTCAAGGAATCCCGTGGCGCTGAACTGGCGATTCGAGAGGTTCACGGCGACGGTGAGCCCCGCGCCGCCCGGCACCTCGAAGTTCCACTCGCGCACCTGGTGACACGCCTCGCGCAGCACCCAGCGTCCCACGTCGGAGATCACGTCCAGCTCCTCGGCCACGCCGAGGAACTCGATCGGGGAGAGCAGGCCCCGCGTCGGGTGGTTCCAGCGGAGCAGCGCCTCCGCGCCGGCAATGCGTCCCGTCTCCAGCAGGATGATCGGCATGTAGTGCAGCACGAACTCGTTGTTCAGCACTGCCATGCGCAGCTCGTCCTGCAGGCGGCGGCGCGCGCGGGCTTCGGCGGCGATCTTCCAGTCGAAGAGGACGGGCGGTGGCGGCGCGTCGCCGCGCGTCATGCGCTTGGCGCGCGCCATCGCGAGGTCGGCACCGCGCAGTACGTGCTCCGGCAGTTCCGCCGCCGTGGTGCTGAGCGCGATGCCCACGCTCACCGACAGCGAAACCTCCTCGCCACCGATCGACGTCGGTTGCGCGAGCACGGCGCGGAACCGCTCCGCGATCTCCTCCGCGACATCGGCCGCATCCACGTGCTCGACGAGCACGGCGAACTCGTCGCCGCCGAGCCGCGCCACGGTCGCGTGCGGACCCGCCGACTGGCGAAGCTTCTTGCCGATCGACGCGAGCAGCTGGTCGCCGATGTGGTGGCCGAAGCGATCGTTGATGGCGCGGAACTCGTTGATGTCGAGGAAGAAGACGGCGACCAGCTCCTCGGGCGGTGCCTCGACCACAGCACTCGGATCGCCGGCGGCGGGTGCCGGCCGCGACGCCGGACGGTCGAGCGCAAAGCGCAGCCGGTCCAGCAGCACGGCGCGATTGGCGAGTCCGGTGAGCGCGTCGTGGTTGTTGAAGAAACCGGCGCGCCGCTCGTTCGCCTCGTGCTCGGCGAGCGAGTGTCGCAGCTCCCAGTCGCTCGCCGCGGTGGAGGCGAACTGGGTGAGCATCTCGACGTCGTCCTCGTTCCACTGCGTCGGCTGCGGATCGGCGGCGCAGAACACGCCGACGGTCAGCCCGGACACGGTGCGGATCGGCACGCCGAGCAGCGAGCCGATCCCGAGCTCGGCGGCGGCGGCGATCTGTTCGTCCGGCCGGTCACGCGTGAGGTCGCGCATCTCGACCGGCCCGTCGACGATCAGGTCGACGATGCCCGAGCGCCAGAAGGCGCCGGCATCGTGCAGTGCCCAGTCGGGCAGCTCGGGCCCCGCGCCGAAGCAGCGGCGGTCCTCACCGGTGAGGATGATGAAGGCAAACGGCGCCCGCAGCGCCGACGCCGCGAGACTGACGAGACGCTCCATCGCCGCCGCGAGTGGTCCATGCACGGCGAGCGCCGCCACCACCGCAGGATCCGGAGGTGACAGGTCGGCGCGCATCGACTCCGATGCGACGGGGGGAGAGTCCATGGCCATGGTGTCCAATGGACTGGCCGGCAGGCGGGAGAGTAACGTGGATCACGGCACGGGCGAGTACGCGGGTGAACTCGGTACCGCGTACCGCGACTGGCATACGACGCCCTGGAAGGCGTCGCTGCCGCTCTACCGCACCAGCCCTCATCGTCGCGGCACCTGCCCTGTCATCCCCCAGGGCGCAGCCCTGTCGGGATCTACTCGCCCTGCTCCGAAGCTGGCCACGTTGCCGCGCAAGCAGGTTCCGACACTCGCTTCGCTCGTGCGGGATGACACCGGTGCAGCGATCCGTCCACGAGCAGCCCCGAATTCCAGGGGCCAATCTGCCAATCTCGGTACGCAGTACCGCGTTTACCCGCGTACTCGCCGTTGTCGTGAACTACTCCCCGTACGGCACCCAGATATTCTTGACCTGCGTCGCCTCGCGCAGGAACTCGCGTCCCTCACCGTCATCGCGAGTCGTCCACGCCCGCGGCGCCGACTCGCACCACGTGCGCTTCATGTTTCCCGCGCTCGCCACTTCCACCGCCTTCAGGCCGTCCGCCGAGCCGAAGTACCATACCGCATCCACGTCGTCGTGCTCGGCCAGCGTCTTCGCCAGGGAGTCCTTCGGGCCCGTGACGATGTTGATCACGCCGGCAGGAACGTCCGACGTGTCCAGCACCTGGTAGAAATCCGTCGCCGCGAGCGGCGCCGTCTCGCTCGGCACGGCCACCACCGTGTTACCGACGCAGATCGCCGGCGCGACGAGCGACACGAAGCCGAGCAGCGGCTGCTCGTCCGGACAGCCGACGCCGATCACGCCGATCGGCTCGTTCATCGCCAGCGCTACGCCGCGCAGCGGCACCTGGTGCACCTGGCCGTCGTACTTGTCCGCCCACGCGCCGTAGGTGAACAGCCGCTCGACGCACGCGTCCACCTCCGCCTCGCCGTCGCCGCCGGTCAGCGCGGTGAGTCGACGCGCGAACTCGTCGCGTCGCGCCGCGAGGTTCTCGGCGATGTAGTAGAGGATCTGCGCGCGCGCATGCCCCGTCGTCTTCGCCCACCCGCCGAGCGCCGCATGCGCCGCCTCGACGGCATTGCGGAGATCCTTGCGGTTGCCTTCACCCACCTCGCCGAGCAGCCGGCCGTCGTGACCGGTGATGCGCATCGAGTAGCCGGAGTCCGGGCGCGCCTGCTTGCCGCCGATGTACATCTTGGCCGTGCGATCCACGAGTTGTCCGCGGTCCACGTCGTCCAACTCAGCCGCTCTCCGTGAGGACTTGGCGGTCTTGGCGGTCTGACCGGATGACCGGATGACCGATGGACCGGAACGGCGTTTCCCGTTGGCTCTTTCGGTCCTCCGGTCCTCCGGTCCTCCGGTCCCTCGGTCCTTCTTCAGGTACTCGTACATCCCCTCGCGCCCACCCTCGCGCCCGAAGCCGGATTCGCGATAGCCGCCGAATCCCGCGGCCGCGTCGAACAGGTTGGTACTGTTGATCCACACCACGCCCGCCTTGAGCTTCGGCGCCACGTCGAGCGCGAGGTTGATGCTCTCGCTCCACACGGATGCAGCGAGCCCGTACGGCGTGTTGTTCGCCAGTGCCACGGCCTCACTCGGCGTGCGGAACGTCATCGCGACGAGCACCGGTCCGAAGATCTCCACCTGCGCGATCGTGCTCGACGGCGCCACGTTCGTGAACAGGGTCGGCGGATAGAAGCAGCCTTCCGTCGGACACGCCCACGTCGGCTGCCAGAAGTCGGCGCCCTCGTTCCTTCCGTGCTCAACGAGGGTGCGGATGCGCTCGAGCTGCACCGGCGCGACGATGGCGCCCATGTCCACCGCCTTGTCGAGCGGGCTGCCCAGGCGCAGCGTCTCCATCCGGGCGCGCAGCTTGTCGTACAACCGGTCGGCGATCCCTTCCTGCACGAGCAGTCGTGATCCCGCGCAGCAGACCTGCCCCTGGTTGAACCAGATCGCATCCACGACGCCTTCCACGACCGAGTCGAGATCCGCGTCGTCGAACACGATGAACGGGCTCTTGCCGCCCAGCTCGAGCGACAGCTTCTTGCCGGAGCCCGCCGTCGCCTTGCGGATGATGCGGCCGACTTCGGTGCTGCCGGTAAAGGCGATCTTGTCGATGTCGGGATGGTCCACGATCATCGCGCCGGTTTCACCGTCACCGGTGAGCACGTTCAGCACCCCCGGCGGCAATCCCGCCTGTTCCGCGAGCTCGGCGAAGCACAGCGCGGTGAGCGGCGTGAACTCCGCCGGCTTGATGACGATGGTGCAGCCCGCGGCGAGTGCCGGCGCCACCTTCCATGCCATCATCAGCAGCGGGAAGTTCCACGGAATGATCTGCCCGACGACGCCCGCGCCGTGGTAGCCGGGGAACTCGGTGTCGAGCAGTTGCGCCCAGCCGGCGTGATGGTAGAAGTGCCGCGCCACGAGCGGGATGTCGAGGTCGCGCGTCTCGCGGATGCTCTTGCCGTTGTCCATCGATTCGAGCACGGCGAGCAGCCGCGAGTTGCGCTGCACGATGCGCGCGAGCGCATAGAGATGCCGCGCGCGGCCATGCCCGCCGAGCGCCTGCCACGCGGGAAACGCCTGGCGCGCCGCCTTCACCGCGGCGTCCTCATCCTTCCTCGATCCCTCCGAGACGTCGGCGAGTCGCCTGCCCGTCGCCGGGTTGATCACCTCGAACGTCGCCGTCGGCTTCGTGAACCGGCCGTTGACGAAGTGGCCGAAGCGGCTGCCGTGCTCCTCGAGCCACGCCTGCGCCGGCTTCGCCGACTCGGGGGCCGGCCCGTATTCCATGGTGTCGAAGATCTCGCGGACTGAAGTCATGATCACACCATGGGATGACGGTGCGCCGCGGAGTAGCGCCCCGTGACGAAATGCTCGAGCTGACGCTCGATGTCGGTGAGCAGGCCACTCGCGCCGAAGCGGAACAGGTCCGGCCTCAGCCAGCGGTCGCCCAGCTCGTCCTTCATGAGATAGAGATACTCGAGCGCGTTCTTCGCGCTGCGGATCCCACCGGCGGGCTTGTAGCCCACCGCGTAGCCGGTGCGCTGGAAATACTCGCGGATCATGCGCACCATGACGAG
>Ga0157372_10004042_pt1 | contig 15722 bp, 10 predicted proteins | sample C55metaG_FD_115307 | JGI IMG/M metagenome (GOLD analysis project Ga0157372, IMG submission 115307) | Corn rhizosphere microbial communities from Kellogg Biological Station, Michigan, USA - C5-5 metaG | ecosystem: Host-associated > Plants > Roots > Rhizosphere > Soil | place: USA: Michigan... | reverse complement strand
AGGCCCTGGCTCGTCGTCACCGCGCCGCTCGCGGCGTGGCTCATCCATGCCCTCGCGCTCTGGCTGTGGCACATCCCGGCGTGGTTCGAAGCGGCGCTCGCGAACGACGGCGTCCACATCCTGCAGCACGCGTGCTTCCTGATCGGCGCGCTGCTCTACTGGTGGAGCGTGCTCGGCCGTCGCCCCGGACGCAACGGCGGCGCCGCGATGGCGTCGCTCTTCACGACGATGATCCACACCGCCGGGCTCGGCGCCTTGCTCGCGCTGTCGCCGATCGCGTGGTACCCGACCTACGCCGGCCGCACGATCGCGTTCGGGCTCGATCCGCTCGAGGACCAGCAGCTCGGCGGGCTGATCATGTGGGTTCCGGCCGGATTCGCGTACGTCGCGTGCGGGTTGGCGACGGCGTGGCAATGGCTGCAACGCAGCGACCGCGTCCGCGCAACGGCGTGAGCGTGCATGATCCGAGGTCTGCACTCCCGCAATCGCCCATCCGATCCTTCCATGCTGCGCGCCGCGTTTCTCGGATGACGAGCGCAGGCGAGGTCGCGCTCACGCTCGACGTCGCCGGCAGCGGCAACGTCTCGGCGCTCGCGCTCGGCGGCAGCGATTGCAGCGCGGCGTACGTCTTCGCGCACGGTGCCGGCGCCGGGATGCACCACGCCTTCATGGCCGACGTCGCGACGCGGCTCGCCGAGCGCGGCGTCGCGACGTTGCGCTTCAACTTCCCGGCGATGGAGCGCGGCGCGCGCCGACCCGACCTGCCGCGCGTCGCCCACGCCGCGGTGCGCGCCGCGGTCGCCGCCGCGGGCACGCGCTGGCCCGAACTGCCGCTCTTTGCCGGCGGCAAGTCGTTCGGCGGCCGGATGACGTCGCAGGCCGACGCCGACGCGGCGCTCCCCCGAGTTCGCGGGCTCGCCTTCGTCGGCTTCCCGCTGCACCCGCCCGGGCGTCCCGGCAGCGAGCGCGGCGAGCACCTCGATCGCGTCGCCAAGCCGATGCTGTTCGTGCAAGGCACGCGCGACGAGCTCGCCGACTTCGGCCTCGTCCGCGCGCTCGTCGAACGGCTCGGCGAGCGCGCAACGCTCGTCTCGATCGCCGATGCCGACCATGCGTTCCACGTCCGCCGCAGCAGCGGCAGCAACGACATCGCCGTCCTCGACCGCATCACCGATGCGATGCGCGACTGGATGGCGCGCTGCGCCGGCGAATTCTGAGCGAGCTCGGCGCGCGAGGCGACGTCAGCCCTTGCCGTCGTGGACGAGCCGCAGCCCCGAGCCGCCGCTGCGAACGACGTTGCGGCCGGCGTGCTTGGCGGCGTAGCAGGCCGCGTCGGCGGCCGCGATGACGCTCGCGACGTCGGCGTACGAGTCCTCGATCTGGACGACGCCGATGCTGACGCCGACGCTGAAGACCTTGCCGTGCCAATGCAGCACGTGGGCATCGATGCGCTTGCGGATCTCCTCGGCGATCCCGAGCGCGGTCTGCAGCGCGCAGGCGCGCAGGAACACGCCGAACTCGTCGCCGCCGAGCCGTGCCGCGAGATCGATCGAGCGGATTCGCGCGAGCAGCAGCGCAGCGATGTCGCGCAGCAGCTGGTCGCCCGCGGCATGGCCGGCGGCGTCGTTGACCGCCTTGAAGCCGTCGAGGTCGATGTAGAGCATGCACGCGACCTCGCGCCGACGGCGGTCGGCGAGATGCTCGGCGAGCTGGCTCTCGAACTGCTGGCGGTTCGCGATGTTGGTGAGGGCGTCGTGCGTCGCCGCCCACGACAGCGCATCGCGCTTGCGGCGCTCCTCGCTGACGTCGCCGAGCGTCCAGATCGTTCCCTGGCCGGCGTCGTGCGGGCTCACCGGAGCGCCGAGCAGATGGCCCCAGAAGCGACTGCCGTCGCGGCGGACGAACTCGATCTCCTCCGAGAACACCCGGCCCATTCCGAACGCGGCGCCGACCCGCGTGCCGAGGCCTTGATAGAACTCGTCGGAGGCGTAGATGACGCGCGCCATCTCGCCGTCGAGCCCCGAGCCTTCGTAGCCGAGCAGGCGGTTGAATTCGTCGCTGACGAGCTCGAAGCGGCGGTTGCGCGTGAATGCGATGCCGACCGGCGCCTTCGCCATCACCGCGCGCATTTTCGCGAGCAGGAGCTGCCCCGCCGCCTGGCTCGCGTGGCGCTCGCGCATGACGTGCTGCAGCACCTGCGAGAGCTCGCCGAGCTCGCCGCCGAGGTCGGGCCAGCCGGCTTCGACGTCGGCGTCCTCGGCGACGAGCTGCAACGCGCGCCGCTTGAGCTGCGCGAGCGGGCGCAGCGACCAGAAGGTGATGCCGAGCATGAGGATGCCGCCGAGCACGGCGACGCCGAACGCGAGCCAGCGGGCGCGCTTCTCGCCTTCGACGACGCCGGCGAGGAGGTCGTCGACGCGACCGACGCGCAGCACGAGCCAGTCGGCGTCGGGAACGCCGGCGATGCCGACTTCGTGGTCGCCCGCGCGCACCGCGTAGCCGCCGGGCTCGACCGGGCTGCCGCGCGACCGCCAGTCCTGCAGCACGGCGGCGAGTCGCGGCTCGGCAGCGCCGTCGCGCATCACCCAGTCGCGGTCGGGGTGCGAAAGGACCTGGCCTCGCGCGTCGAGGACGATCGTGACGACCATCGAGTGCCGGTCTTCGCCGCCCTGCGTCAGGTCGGCGAACGGCGAGCGGCTCGACAGCCGCAGCGATCCGCCGAAGACGCCGGCGACACGACCGTCGCTGGCCAACACCGGCATCGTCAGGACGACGAACGGCTCTCCCGTGACGCGCGACATCGCCACGCGCGAGACGATCGGGCGCCGCTCGCGCAGCGTCTCCTTGAAGTAGTCGCGGTCGGCGACGCTGAGGTGCGGCTCGCGCAGGCCCTTCTCGTCGTCGATGAGAAGCATCTCGCCGTCGGCGCCGGCGACGAAGACGCTCGAGAACATGGTGCCGAGCACCGGCTGCGCCCGCATGAATTCGCTGAGGCGCGGCGGGTCGTCGAGCGCCGCGGCGGGCAACTGCAGCGCCGCACTGCGCAACGCGCGCTGCAGCCCGACCAGCCTGAGCGAGATCGCGGCGGCGAGCCTCCGCGCGTCATCTTCCTGCGAATCGAGGACGACCTGCTCGGTGCTGCGGCCGACCTCGCGCAGCACGAAGATCACCGTCAGCGCGACACTGGCGAGGACGAGCAGCGCGCCTGCCAGCGCGAAGCGGACCTTCAACGAGCGGAGGCTGGAGAAGGTCCGGTCCGTGCGCATGCATGCTTTTCGGTGCGGCTGCCAGTCTTCCGCAACTTCGCGAGGCGAAATGTGTGAAAGTGCAGTCGCGCACGCGAAAAGCGTGAACGATTGGGCGCCCTCGCGGGCGCCCCGCGGGCGTCAGGCGGGCGACTCGGCGAGCAGCTCCGACTTGCGCTCGGCGAGCGCGGCGCCGAGCCCGGCGAGGTCCATCTTCGCCTTGCGACAGCCCGGGAAGATCTCGCCTTCTTCCTCGTCGGCGTGGTGGTCGACGTACTCGCCGAGCACGTTGACCTTGGCGTCGTACAGATCGTCGTCGGGCGACATCGCGCGGATCTCGGCGATCAGGTCCTTGGCCGAGGCGTGCTCCACCTCGGCCTCGTCGAGCAGGTCGGCTTCGACGCCGGCGTCGCGCGCGGCCGGATAGAAGATCTCCTCCTCGATCGTCGCGTGTGCCGTGAGCATCGCGCAGATCTGCTCGGCGAGCGCTTGGCGCTCCTCGCCTTCGGCCTGGTCGGTCGCGAGCTCGTCGTACTCGGCGAAGAGCTTGCGGACATCGGCGTGGTCCTGCGTGAGCAGCGCGATGGCGTCGTCCTTCGCGCCGCGCGCGCCCTTGCCCGCCTTCTTGGCGGCCTTGCTGGCATCGGCCATACGTTCTCCTGTGGCGTCTGTGGCGTTGCACGCCGCCAGGCAAACCGCGTGCCGATCGCCGCGACGGTGGCGAAGGCGCGCGAATTGCCCCGGCGAGGCGCTCCGAAACCAGCCGTTCGCACGATGTCCGACATCCATTCCAGCCACGAGGGATCCTCCTGCCCTGAGAGCGACGCCCAGGCGCGGCCGCTCGAGATGTGGGGTGGAGTCGAGTGCACCGTCAACCGCGTCCGCGACACCTACTTCACCCAGCTCGAGCGCAGCGGCCATTGCGCCCGCGACGACGACCTCGAGCGCTTCGCGTCGCTCGGCATCCGCGCGCTGCGCTATCCGGTGCTGTGGGAGCGGACCGCGCCCGCGGGCCTCGCCCACGCCGACTGGACGTGGCCCGAGCGACGCCTCGCCGCGCTGCGCGAGCTCGGCATCGAGCCGATCGTCGGGCTTGTCCATCACGGCAGCGGACCGCGCCACACGAGCTTGCTCGACGTCGGTTTCGCCGACGGCCTCGCGCAGTACGCCGGTGCGGCCGCCGAGCGCTTTCCTTGGGTGCGCGACTGGACGCCCGTCAACGAGCCGTTGACGACGGCGCGCTTCAGCGCGCTCTACGGCGTCTGGTACCCGCACGCGCGCGACGACGCGTCGTTCGTGCGCGCCGTGCTCCACCAGTGCCGTGCGACGGTGCTCGCGATGGCCGCGATCCGCCGCGTCAATCCCGAGGCGCGGCTCGTGCAGACCGACGATCTCAGCCGCACCTACGGCACCGCGGCGATCGCCGAGGTCGTCGACTTCTACAACGAGCGCTGCTGGCTGGCCTGGGATCTGCTCTGCGGTCGCGTCGACGAGCGCCATCCGCTCTGGCGCTACCTGCGCGACAACGGCGCCGACGCGGCCGAGATCCTCTGGTTCGCCGAGCATCCGTGCCCTCCCGACATCGTCGGCGTCAACTACTACGTGACGAGCGAGCGTTGGCTCGACCACCGCGTCGAGCGCTACCCCGACCGCGCGCGAGCGAGCCACTGCGAGATCGAGTTCGTCGACATCGAATCGGTGCGCGTCCTGGCGCTGCCGGCGCCGCAGATCGCGTCGCTGCTGCACGACACGTGGCAGCGCTACCGGATCCCGATCGCGATCACCGAGGCACACCTGGCAGGCGGTCGCGACGATCAGTTGCGCTGGCTGCACGAGATCTGGCGCGCGGCGCAGAGCGCGCGCGCAGCCGGCGCCGACGTCCGCGCGGTGACGGCCTGGTCGCTGCTCGGATCGTTCGACTGGGATTGCCTGCTCGGCGAATGCCGCGGCTACTACGAGCCGGGCCCGTTCGATGTTCGCGCTGCGCAGCCGCGACCCACCGCGCTGGCGGCACTCATCGCCGAGCTCGCGGCCGGGCACAAGCCGAGCCACCCGGTCCTCGACGGCGACGGCTGGTGGCGCCGCGCCGATCGCTTCATCGCCAAGCCGATCGTGCCGCGCGCGGCGATCACCACCCTCGCGGGCTTTCGTCCGCTTGCACATGGAGAAGACGTGTCCCCGATCCTCATCAGCGGCGCCAGCGGAACGCTCGGCAGGGCGTTCGCGACGATCTGCCGCGAGCGCAACCTCGCCTGCCGCGTCCTCGATCGCGCGGCGATGGACATCGCCGACTCCGGCTCGGTCGCGCGCGCGATCGCGCAATGGAAGCCGTGGGCGATCGTCAACGCGAGCGGCTACTGCCGCATCGACGACGCCGAAAGCGACGTCGAGCGATGCTTTCGCGAGAACGCGATCGGTCCGGCGACGCTCGCAGCGCAGTGCGCGGCTGCGGGCATCCGGCTGCTGACGTTCTCGAGCGACCAGGTGTTCGACGGCCGCGGCCACCGCGCCTGGGTCGAGAGCGACGCGCCGGCTCCGCTCAACGTCTACGGCCGCAGCAAGGCGCAGGGCGAGTGCGACGTCCTCGCGCTGCTGCCGCAGGCCATGGTCGTGCGAACGAGCGCGTTCTTCGGGCCGTGGGACGCGCACAACTTCGTCCACCACGCGCTCGCCGCGCTTGCACGCGGCGAGCCGTTCCGCGCCGCGACCGACGTGCGCGTCTCGCCGACCTACGTCCCCGATCTCGTCCACGTCTGCCTCGACCTGCTGATCGACGGCGAGAGCGGCGTCTGGCACCTCATCAACGACGGCGACGTCAGCTGGCACGAGCTCGCCGCGCGCGCCGCCGAGCTCGCGGGCGTCGATGCGGCGAGCCTGCAGCCGTGCACCACTGCCGCGCTCGACCAGCTCGCGCCGCGGCCGCGCCACTGCGTGCTCGCGAGCGAGCGCGCCGCGCTGATGGCGCCGCTCGACGATGCCCTGCGCCGCTTCGTCGCCGAACGGATCGGCTTCGAGTCGCCGCTGCCGCTGGCGACCGAGACGATCACCCGGGCGGCGCAGCGCGCTGTCGTCGGCTGACCTCCGGCCGCGGCGTCGCGACGAGGCGCGGCACGCCGGTTGCCCTGCGAGCCCGTCCCCGAGTCTTCGCGCACGGCGACGGTTGAGCGACGTCGTCAGCGTCGCTTCGCACGTCACCGCAGCGGCCCGCACAGATCGATCGCCCGTCCATGCTCCCGGCGTCCGCGCAACCAGCCACCGACACGCTGCATCCCTATCGCTCGTTCTGGATGGCGGGGTTCGAAGGCGCGGACCATCGCAACGCCCACGGCATCCCGCTCGATCTCGTTCGCGCGAACGGCCATCTCGAGCATCTCGACGACGACTATCGCCGTCTCGCCGCGCTCGGCCTGCGCACGGTGCGCGAGAGCGTCGGCTGGCGAGTCTCCGAGCCGCACGGAATCGCGTGCGGCGCGTCGCCGAGCCGCTTCGACTTCAGCCGCGCGCTGCGCTTCGCCGAAGTCGCCGACCGGCACGGGCTGCAGCTGCTCTGGACGCTGATGCACTACGGACGCCCGGACGACGTCGATCTCTTCGCCGACGACTTCGCCGATCGACTCGCCGACTTCGCCGCCGCGGCGGCGCGCGCGTTGCGCGGCACTGCGGGCGAGGTCGCCGTCTACACGCCGGTCAACGAGATCAGCTTCCTCGCCTGGGCGATCTCGGAGACGCAGATCATCCATCCGTACAAGCGCGAGATCGACGCGCGCAACCGCGACGGCGGCGCGCATCGCGACGTCGGCTGGGAAGCGAAATGGCGGCTTGTGCGCGGCGCGCTGCGCGCGATCGAGGCGATCCGCGCCGAAGACCCGTCGGCACGCGTTCTCCACGTCGAGCCGCTGATTCACATCGCGCCGCCACGCCACGCGCCCGAGCTCGCCTGGCGCGCCGACGAGATCGCCGAGTACCAGTGGCAGGCGTGGGACATGCTTGCGGGCAGGCTTCTCCCCGAACTCGGCGGCAGCATCGACTCGCTCGACCTCCTCGGCGTCAACTACTACCACAACTGCCAGTGGGAGCTGGGCGCCGGCTGGCTCGAATGGTGCGACGACGACCCGCGCCGGGTGACGTTGTCGTCGCTGCTGCGCAAGGCGGCGCGGCGCTACGCGCGGCCGTTGATCGTCGCCGAGACCAGCCACATCGGCAGCGGGCGCGCGCGCTGGATGGCCGACATCGGCCGCGAGCTCGAGCGCGCGCGCAGCGCCGGCGTCGCCGTCGTCGGGGCGTGCCTCTATCCGGCCGTCGACCGGCCCGACTGGAACGACGCCCAGCACTGGCACAACAGCGGCCTGTGGGACGTCGTCGTCGACCCCGCCGACCGCGCCTTCCTGCAGCGCCGGCTCCACGCCGGCTACGCCCGGCGCCTGCGCCGCGCACAGCAACGACTTCCCCGACTTCCGATCTCGGAGCGATCCATGCAACACCTCATCGTCTTCTCGCACCTGCGCTGGGAGTTCGTCTTCCAGCGCCCACAGCACCTGCTCTCGAGGCTCGCGCGCGACTACCACGTCGTCTTCGTCGAGGAGCCCGCGCACACGAGCGGGCCCGCCTACCTCGAGCGGACGACGCCGGCGCCGGGAATCGAGGTGCTGCGCGCGCACACGGCGGTTGAGCACCCGGGCTTCCACGACGACCAGCTCTCCGCGCTGCAGCCGATGATCGCCGGCTACCTCGCCGACAACCTGATCGACGATTACGTCGTCTGGTTCTACACGCCGATGGCGCTGCCGATGCTCGGCGAGCTGGCCCCGCGCGCGATCGTCTACGACTGCATGGACGAGCTGTCGGCGTTCAGGGGAGCGCCGCGGCAGATGCGGCAGCGCGAGACCGCGCTGCTGAAGGCTGCCGACCTCGTCGTCACCGGCGGCCCGCGGCTCTACGAAGCGAAGCGCGACGCCAACCCGAACGTGCTGTGCGTGCCGAGCGCGGTCGACGCCGCGCATTACGCGGCGACGCGGGCGACCGCCGACACCGCCGCGATGGCCAAGGCCGACGCGCTGCAGGGAGCGATCGCGCGGCCGCGGCTGGGCTTTTTCGGCGTCATCGACGAGCGCCTCGACCTCGACCTCGTCGCCCGCGTCGCCGATGCCGATCCGGCGTGGCAGGTCGTGATGGTCGGCCCGGTCGCGAAAATCGATCCGCAGGCGCTGCCGCGGCGCGCCAACCTGCACTGGCTCGGCCAGCAGCCGTACGCGCTGCTGCCGCAGCTCGTCGCCGGCTGGGACGTCTGCCTGATGCCGTTCGCGATCAACGAGTCGACCGAGTTCATCAGCCCGACGAAGACGCTCGAGTACATGGCGGCGGGCAAGCCCATCGTCTCGACGCCGATCCACGACGTACGCGCGATGTTCGGCGAGCTCGTCGCGATCGCCGCCGACGCCGGCGCGTTCGTCGCCGGCTGTCGCGATGCGCTCGCCGAGTCGGACGCCGAGCGCGCGCTCCGCGAGGAGCGCATGCGCGTGTGCGTCGGCGAGCACTCGTGGGACGCCGCGACGCGCAAGATCCGCGACGCCCTCGCGGCTGCGCTCACGAGCGCCGACCCTGTCGCCGGCGACACCGCGAACGCTGCCGAAGGCGTCGCCGACAACACAACGACGGCGCGCAGGGTCGCAACCGCGGGCTGAGACCGGACCGGAGCGTTCGCGAAAAACTGCCGGCAACGCGGGGGGCGCGGAACGGAGGGTGCGCCGCGCGCCTCAGAATCGGTTCGTCGTCGACAGGAGCATACGCACGGTGACCGACCCGCAGAGAGCCCATCCCAATCCGCTGCTGCAGCGCCAGCGCTGGAGCTCGCTCAACGGCCCCTGGCGGTTCCTCTTCGACGACGCGCAGACGCTGCACCATCCGCTCGAGATCGACGCCTGGGAGCGCACGATCCAGGTTCCGTTCCCGCCCGAGTCGGAGGCGAGCGGAATCGGCGACCGCGGCTTTCACCCCTGCTGCTGGTACGAGCGCGATGTCGAGCTGCTGCCCGACGACGGTCGGGCGATCCTGCGCTTCGGCGCGGTCGACTACTCGGCCAAGGTCTGGGTCAACAACCACCTCGCGGCAACGCACGAGGGCGGCCACACGCCCTTCTCGGCCGACATCACCTCGCTGCTCGACCCGTCGGGCCGGCAGAAGGTCACCGTGCTCGTCGTCGACGATCCGCACGACCTCACCAAGCCGCGCGGCAAGCAGGACTGGCAGAAGGAGCCGCACGCGATCTGGTATCCGCGAACGACGGGCATCTGGCAGACGGTCTGGATCGAGCGCGTCGCCCGCACCTACGTCGACAAGATCCGCTGGACGCCGCACGTCGAGAGCTACGCGATGCGCTTCGAGACGCGCGTCGCCGGCGATCGCATCGACGACCTCGCCATCGAGGTGACGCTCTGCCACGGCAAGCGGCTGCTCGCGCGCGACCGCTACCAGGTGATCGACCACGAGGCCGACCGCGTCATCGTCCTCGCCGACCCGGGAATCGACGACTTCCGCAACGAACTGCTGTGGAGCCCGGAGCGGCCGACGCTGCTCGACGCCACGGTGCGGCTGCTCGCCGGCGACCGCGTGATCGACGAGTTCACGTCGTACACGGCGCTGCGCTCGGTGTCGATCCTGCGCGACCGCTTCATGCTCAACGGCCGCCCGTACATGCTGCGCATGGTGCTCGACCAGGGCTACTGGCCCGACACGCTGATGGCGGCGCCGAGCGACGAAGCATTGAAGAAGGACGTCGAGCTCGCCAAGGCGATGGGCTTCAACGGCGTTCGCAAGCACCAGAAGATCGAGGACCCGCGCTACCTCTACTGGGCGGACAGGCTCGGCCTCATGGTCTGGGAGGAGATGCCATCGGCGTACCGCTTCACGCGCACCGCGATCAAGCGGACGGTGCGCGAGTGGTCGGAGGCCATCGAGCGCGACTACAGCCATCCGTGCGTCGTCGCCTGGATCCCGTTCAACGAGTCGTGGGGAGTTCCCGAGCTGACCGCGCAGCAGGCGCAGCGCCACGCCGTCGAGGCGCTCTACCACCTGACGAAGACGCTCGACGCGACGCGCCCGGTGATCGGCAACGACGGCTGGGAGTCGAGCGCGACCGACATCATCGGCATCCACGATTACGACGCCAACACCGACCACCTGCGGCAGCGCTACGGCCCCGAGATCAAGACCGAGCAGCTGTTCGACCGCCGCCGTCCCGGCGGCCGCGTGCTGACGCTCGACGGCTATCCGCACCGCGGCCAGCCGATCATGCTGACCGAGTTCGGCGGCATCGCGCTCGCCCGCAGCAGCTCGCCGAGCGCGCCGTACACGTGGGGCTACAGCACTGCCAAGGACACCGACGAGTTCGGCGAGCTGTTCGAGCGGATCGTGGACGCCGTCGTCCACACCGCGCTCTTCAGCGGCTTCTGCTACACGCAGTTCACCGACACCTTCCAGGAAGCGAACGGCCTGCTGCGCGCCGACCGCACGCCGAAGATCCCGCTCGCGCGGATCGCGAAGGCGACGACCGCGTCGCGCACCTACATCCCGGGCGCGGCCTGACCGCTGCACGATGCATTCGCTCGAGCTGACCAAGCCCGACGGCCGCGCGCTGACGCTCTATTCGCGCGCGCCGCTCGCGGCGATCGCCGATGCGCCGAGCCCGTTCGCCGAGCCGCTCGCGAGCAAGGCGCATCTGCGTTGGCATCCGCTGCGCGGCGAATGGGTGACGTACGCGGCGCACCGCCAGGACCGGACGTTCCAGCCGCCTCCCGAGTACGACCCGCTCGCGGCGACGACCGATCGCGAGCGTCCGACCGAGCTTCCCGGGGGCGACTGGGAAGTCGCGGTGTTCGACAACCGCTTCCCCGCGCTCGGCGGCCAGGGCACGGTCGAGGTGCCCGAGCTGCACGTCGCGACCGCGGCCGCCGGCGGCCACTGCGAGGTCGTCGTCTACACACCCGAGCGGACGACGTCGCTCGGCGCGCTCGCGCTCGGCCACATCGAGCTCCTGGTCGAGGTCTGGGGCGACCGCACGCGCCGGCTCGGCGCGCGCGACGACGTGCGCTATGTCTTTCCGTTCGAGAACCGCGGCGTCGAGGTCGGCGCGACGCTGCATCATCCGCACGGCCAGATCTACGCCTACCCCGTCGTGCCACCCGTTCCGGCCCGCATGGATGCGCTGGCGCGCGAGCATGTCGCCGCGCACGGGATCGGTCCGCTCGAAGCGATGATCGCGAACGAGCGCGACGACCGCGTTCGCATGCTGTACGAAGGCGAGCACGCGGTCGCGTTCGTTCCGGTCTGCGCGCGCTATCCGTACGAGTGCTGGATCGCGCCGATCCGCGCCGCGGCGCAGTTCTCCGACCTCGCCGACCACGAACGCGCCGACCTCGCGCGCGCGCTGAAGACCGTGCTCCTCAAGCTCGACGGTCTCTGGCAGCGCCCGATGCCGTACCTGATGGCGTGGTACCAGGCGCCTTGCGACGGCGACCTGCACCCCGGCGCGCACCTGCATGCGCAGATCGCTCCGCCCTACCGCACGCGCGAACGGCTCAAGTTCCTCGCCGGCACCGAGCTCGGCGCGGGCTTCTACGCCATGGACGCGCTCCCCGAACAGAAGGCACGCGAGCTGCAGGCGGTCGCGGTCGAGCTCACGTGAGTCGAGGCTTCCACGCCGCATTCGGGCGTGCGCCCGACGCCGTCGCCAGCGCTCCCGGGCGCGTCAACCTGCTCGGCGAGCACACCGACTACAACGACGGCTTCGTGCTGCCGATCGCACTGCCGCAGCAGACGACGGTATCCATCGGGCTCGCGGCGGGCCGCGACTTCACGCTGCGCTCGGAGGGGTTCGCGAAGCCGCTCTCGTTTCGCCGCGACCGCCTGCCCGACGAGCCGTTCGGGCGCTACGTCTACGGCTGCATCGCCGAGGTCGGCATCGTCGGCTTCGACGTGCCGCCGCTCGACATCCACGTCGGCTCCGATCTGCCGATGGGAGTCGGCCTGTCGTCGAGCGCAGCGCTCGAGATCGCGACGCTGCGCGCCGTGCGCGCGCTGCTGAAGCTGCCGCTCGACGACGTCGCGATCGCCAAGCTGGCGCAGCGCGCCGAGATCGACTACGCGGGGGTTCGCTGCGGGATCATGGACCAGATGGCGTCGAGCCTCGCCGACACCGAGCGCGCGCTCTTCCTCGACGCCCGCACGCTGGCGACCAGGCTGTGGTCGCTGCCGGACGGAGCGGCCGTGCTCGTGCTCGACTCGGGCGTGCCGCGCTCGCTCGTCACGAGCGGCTTCAACCAGCGGCGCGGCGAATGCGAGGAAGCGTGCCGGCTGCTCGGCGTGACGAGCCTGCGCGACGTCCGCCGCGTCGATCAGCTCGAGTCGCTTCCCGATCCGTGGCAGCGTCGCGCGCGCCACGTCGTCACCGAGAACGCGCGCGTGCTGCGCGCCGTCGGCGGCAGCGACGCCGAAACGCTCGGCGAGCTGATGAACGCATCGCACGCGAGCCTCCGCGACGACTACGAGGTGTCGATCCCCGAGCTCGACCGCCTCGTCTCCTTGCTACAGGAGCACCCCGCGGTGTTCGGCGCCAAGCTCACCGGCGCCGGCTTCGGCGGCGCGTGCGTCGCGGTCTGCGCTGCCGATCGCATCGCCGACGTCGCCGCCGAGGTGCTCGGCGACTACCGCCGGCTCGGCGGCCGCGGCCGCCTGCTCGCGCCGCCGGTGCTGCCGACGTAGCGGCTACGTTCGCCCGAGCGACAGGCGCGCGCGGCGCCTGCGGCCGCCGACGACCATCGCGACGAGCGCGATCGCTCCCGCGCCCATCAGCACGTTGCTCGCCGGCAGCGCGCGCGCCGTGTTCCATGCGATGTCGAGCGTCTTCGGCGCCGCGAGCTCGAAGCGACGCTTCGTCATCGCCGCGCCGAGCTCCTCGAGACGATCGGCGAGCGAACGCTCGGCATCCGGCAGGAGGATCGTCTCCTCGTCGGCAACGTGGTGGATGACGTCGCGCATCAGCTCCATCACGGTCGCGTCGTAATCTGTGTCGGCCGGCTCCATCGTGCGCAGCCTGGCAACGAGGCGCTTCATCTCGTCGTGCTCGGGGATGCTCTTTGCGACGGCGCTCTCGTCGCGCGCGATCTCGCGCATCGCGGGATAGAAGATCTCCTCCTCGAGCTGCGCGTGGATCTCGAGCGCGAGGCAGATCGTGTTGACGAGGGCCTTCTTCGTTCCCGGCGAGGTGTCGATCTCGTACTGGTGGAACGTCGCAAGGACGTGGGTGTGGTCGGCGCGGATCATGTTGGTGATCGTCGGCACGAACGGTTTCAGGGCTTTCATCATCGCGGCATCTCCTCGGAATGCGGAGCGATCAGCAACGGGCATGCCCGTTGCTGCGAAATCGCGTGATCTCGCCGTTCATGTTCGCGACCGGGGTCGAGAACAGCTACCCGACGATCGACGGCGGCTCGCACCGCGTCGACGAGATGGCGCTCTGCGGCCACTACGAGCATTGGCGGACCGATTTCGACTGCGTCGAGGATCTCGGCATCCGAGTCCTGCGCTACGGTCCGCCGCTGCACCGCACCTGGCTCGGCCCCGGACGCTACGACTGGGAGTTCGCCGACCTGACGTTCGGCGAGCTGCTCCGCCGCGACATCACGCCGATGGCCGACCTCTGCCACTTCGGCGTCCCCGACTGGATCGGCAACTTCCAGAACCCCGACTTCCCCGAGCTGTTCGCCGGCTACGCGCGCGCCTTCGCCGAGCGCTTCCGCTGGGTCCAGCTCTTCACTCCAGTCAACGAGATGTTCATCTGCGCGACGTTCTCCGGCGCGTACGGCTGGTGGAACGAGCAGCTCGCGAGCGACCGCGCCTTCGTCACCGCGCTCAAGCACCTCGTCAAGGCCAACGTGCTCGCGATGCGCACGATCCTCGAGCTCTGCCCGAACGCGATCTTCGTCCAGAGCGAGTCGTCCGAGTACTTCCACGCCGACAGCCCGGACGCGATCAAGACGGCCGAGATCGCCAACTCGAAGCGCTTTCTCTCGCTCGATCTCAACTACGGCAAGCGGGTCGACTCGGAGATGCTCGAGTACCTCGCCGACAACGGCATGACCAAGGACGAGTACCACTTCTTCCTCGGCAACCGCCTGAAGCAGCACTGCGTGATGGGCAACGACTACTACGTCACCAACGAGCACCGCGTCTTCGCCGACGGCAGGACGACGCCGTCGGGCGAGGTGTTCGGCTACGACGGCATCACCTGGCAGTACTACGACCGCTACCGTCTGCCGGTGATGCACACCGAGACCAACACCTGCCAGGGCCCGAAAGGCGACGAGGCGGTGTTCTGGCTGTGGAAGGAGTGGGCCAACCTGCTGCGCGTCCGCAACGACGGCATTCCTGTCGTCGGCTTCACCTGGTACTCGCTCACCGATCAGGTCGACTGGGACACGGCGCTGCGCGGCAGGAACGGCACCGTCAACGCGCTCGGCCTCTACGACCTCGACCGCCGCATCCGGCCGGTCGGCGAGGCGTACAAGAAGATCGTTCGCGAATGGGGCGGCGTGCTGCCGACGCAGAGCATCAGCCTGCGCCTGCCGGTCTTCTCGCCGAGCGAGCGGAACGCCGCGATCGAGCACGCGCTTCACGAGCAGGAGCTGCCGGAAGCCGCCGCCGCCGCGATCGACACGTCGAACACCGAAGGCAGCGGCAGGGCAGCATGAAGGAGTCCGCGATGCGGTTCCAGGACAGGGTCGTGATCGTCACCGGGGCAGGCAGCGGAATCGGGCTCGCGACCGCGCAGCGCTTCGCCGACGAGGGCGCGCACGTCGTCGTCGCCGAGATCGACGAGAAGAAGGCGAGCGAGACGGAGCAGGCGCTGCGCGACGGCGGCGGCGACGCGATCGCGATGCGCTGCGACGTCGCCGTCGAAACCGACGTCGCGCACGTCGTCGACGCCGCGTTCGCGCGCCACGGCCGCCTCGACGTCATCGTCAACAACGCGGGACGGATGATCTTCAAGCCCATCGAGGCGCACGACGAGAGCGATCTGCTCGGCGTGATGCGGGTCGACCTGTTCGGCGCGTTCTGGTTCATCAAGCAGGCGTTCCTGCGCTGCAAGCCGGGCGCGGCGATCGTCAACGTGTCGAGCATCCACGCCGTCGAGACGACTCCGCTGGTCGCCGCCTACGCGGCTGCGAAGGCGGCGCTCGTCTCGCTGACGCGCTCGGCGGCGATCGAGGGCCGACCGAAGGGCATTCGCGTCAACGCCGTGCTGCCGGGAGCGATCGAGACGCCGATGCTGCGCGACAACCCCGAGGTCAAGTCGGGAGTCGAGAAGTTGAAGGCCGGCGACGTCGGGCGCCCCGAGGACGTCGCGCGGGCGATCGCGTACCTCGCCTCCGACGACGCGGCGTTCGTGACCGGCGCCGGATTGCGCGTCGACGGCGGCCGGCT
>Ga0157372_10004037_pt1 | contig 15742 bp, 23 predicted proteins | sample C55metaG_FD_115307 | JGI IMG/M metagenome (GOLD analysis project Ga0157372, IMG submission 115307) | Corn rhizosphere microbial communities from Kellogg Biological Station, Michigan, USA - C5-5 metaG | ecosystem: Host-associated > Plants > Roots > Rhizosphere > Soil | place: USA: Michigan... | reverse complement strand
TGCCGCCGGGTCGGCCGGGGCGTCGGGGGCGTCCGGTGCCGCCGGCTGCTTCACCATGCTCTGCACGTTCATCTCGTACGTCTTGCCGTTGCGGGTCACCTTCCGCGTTTGCGGATCGGCCGGCTGCTGGGAGGGCAGCGGATTGTTGTTCCGCATCTCTTCCTTCACCCGCTCCACGTACCGCTGCGTGGTGCCCACGTGCTCGGCGATCGCCTTCGCCCCGTGCTTCGCGTACCGGTCGTCCCGCAGGATCGCCTCCACGATCCGCCGCACCACCCCCGGCTCCCGCCGCACCCCGTGACCCTTATTGGCCGAGTAGGAGAGCCAGATGGCGTCCTCCCGGGTACCCTTCCGCACGCTGCCGTTCATCGATGCGTGCGATAACTTTTGCTCCACGAAGTGCCGGTGGAACCCGTCCCACAGCCAGAAGTTTCCCTCGGCATCGAGGATAAAGTGAGCCGGTGGCGGCTCCTTGCCCGCCTCGTAAAGGTCGAGGTACTCCTCGATCGCGTCGGGGTTCAGCTTTCGCTGCTGGGTCCCGCCGTCGGTCTTGATCTTATCCATCGGCACCAACATAGACCTGGGCTTCTTGCTCATGTCCAACACGAATTCGTCTGCCATCGCCATCTCCTGCACGTGATCCATTGCCCCTATTGCACGCCGCACATCTTACACCGGTGCGAAAGGGAATACAAGTCATTACACTAAAAAACTTTTGCCTCCTAGAACGGGATGTCGTCCTCCTTAAACACGTTGTCCTCCGGGTTGAAGGGAGGCTCCGCGGGTGGCTCGCTCCGCTTCCCTCTTTGCGGCTGCGGCCGAGCCGGGGCGGCCTGCCGTTGTTGCGGTGGTGCCGCCGCGGATCGGCCGGCACGCTCGCCCCGGCCGCCGCCATCGCCCCGCCCGCGGTTCTGGTATTGTTGCCTCCCCTGCTGACCCTCGCGGCTCGTCTGCGGCCGCTCCTGATACCGGCCGCCCCCGCCCCCACCGCCGCCACCGCCGTCCCGTTCCTCATCGCCTCCCTGTGGCGCGCCGCCCAGGAAGGTCACGGTATCCGCCACCACGGTAATCTTCGAGCGTTTGTTGCCGGTATCCTTGTCCTCCCAGCTATCCCACTTGAGCCGCCCCTGCACGCACACCTGCTTCCCCTTTTGGCAGTATTGGTTGACCACCTCGGCGAGGTTGCCGAAGCAGGTGCAATCCACGAAACACACCTCCTCTCGCTCCTCGCCATCCTGGGTCTTCCACCGGCGGTTCATCGCCAGACCGAACTCGGTACACGGCGTCTGCGACGGCAGATACTTAAGGTCCGGGTCCCTCGTAAGGTTCCCGATCAAAAACACACTATTCACGCTCGCCATCTGTCTTCTCCTTTGGCACCGGCCACGCCGGACGTTCCGTCCGTGCCGGGTAGTAAATCCCCTGTGCCGCCAGCCCTTCGCCGACGACCTTGATCGAGTGATTCATGCGGTACAAGTGAGATAACATCCGCGCCACGTCCGCGGCCGCCAGGCACCGGTCGGTCGGGTCGATGTGCCCGCCCGCACGCAGCTTTCGAATCGCCTTATCCAAACGCTCCCACCCCCGCGCCGACAATACCGCCGGGTATTGGCGCGGGCGCACCCGCCTGCCGCGTCGGTGCAGCCAGTGTTCGCACGCCTTGCCGGCGATGCGGGCGAGGATCCGCGGGGCACACGCAATTCCGCAATCGGCCGCCACCACCGTCGCCTCCCGAACTCCAACTTGGTTGACGTCCAGCCACAAATCGAAGGTGCGGCACCACGACTCCACCATCGCGTCGCGCGCCGCTCTCGCCTCTCGTTCTCTTTGCCGCCGTGGTTTTCGGTCCATCATACGGGCATCTCCGCGAAGAGTTCTCGTTCCAGATCTCCGGGACCCGTTTGTACCACACGCCGGGTCGTTTGTAGACCCGAATTTACGACTTCTTTTTCCTCGCCGCCATCGGCCGCCACCCGTCGCCGACCCTCCTCGAGGTAATCCGGCATGATGTCGACGATCGTGCAATCCCGCCCGAGCCGCTTCGCCGCCACCGCCGTCGACGCCGCCCCGCCGAAGGGGTCGAGCACCCGGCACGGCACCGTCTCCGCCTCGCACCCACACGTCGCGTAAAAGCCAATAGTTCGGGTAGCGGTCCCGTCGGTATCGTTGGGCACGTACTTCCCCGTCCCCTCCTCGCCCGTCCGCTTGGTCAACCGGTTCGGCCGCACCCGCGTCAACTTCGCCCGTTCCACCGCCCGCCGCCGCGGCGCACCGCACGCGGCGCAGCACCCGCCCGCAGAAGAGCCGCAGGCGATCAGCCGCTCGGCCAATCGTGTCGGCCAGGTGGCGTAGTGCCCGCCCCGGTAAATCTCGGTGTTGATCACCCACACCGTCCGCGCCGCCCGAGATTTCGCCATCACATCGTCGGGGGCGTCGTCCTTCCGCTCGCGAATGGCCTCGAAATCGTGCTCGTACTCGTCGGATTTGGCGAAGATGAACACGTGTTCGTGTGCCGTGTTGCACCGGTCTTGCACGCCCGCCGGCATCACGCTGCCGCTGTACGTTTTGCAGAAGGAGACGCCCTTCGCCCATATGATCTCTTGCCGCAAACGCCACCCGTCGGCGCGCAACGCGAACGCCATCATCCAGGGGATGCCGATCAGCTCCTTCGGGTGTATGCCGGGGGTGGTGATGCGGGGCGATTTGCGTCGCCGCTTCCGCCTGCCGCCGCCCTCTCCGCCGCCGCCCGGGGCGTAGGTGTCCCCCATGTTGATAAAGAAGAGACCGTCGTCCCGCAGCACCCGCCGCACCTCGCGGCCGACGGCGACGATGTTGCCGCAAAACTGCTCAGGCGTCTCCTCCATGCCGATTTGCGCCGGGTTGCCGTCGCCGTATTTGCGGAGGCCGAAGTAGGGCGGAGAGGTGACGACCGCGTGGTACCTCTTGTCGCCCAGCATTCTCATGTCGCGGGCGTCGGCGTGGTGAAAGTCGATGATCGGGTCTCTCATTTGGTCACGCTCCACGTCTGCGCCATGCGCGTCGTCTTGAGTAATCGGTCGGCCATCACGACCGATTGAGCTCGAAGAATCTCTCTCAGCTTCTTTGCCGTCTCGATGTGCTGCTGCCGCCGACGGGCGAGCGAATCGAGGACCTCCTTCGGGCGATCCTGCAGTAGAGCAGCGGCGAGTTTGTTCTCGCAGCACTCCTCGAGGTGCAGTCGGTGGAGCATTACATCGATCTCGGCTCGCGTCATCATCATCGGCACCCCCCGGGACCCAACGGGTTGATCGGCAAAACCTCGTACGCCGCGGGGTCGGTCGCGTACACCCGGGGCGAGGTGTACTGCATCATCTGGCCGCACGTCGGCACCTCGCCGTTCCGTCGCCATGTGCCGCCGCCCGGTGCCGGCTTCGATACCTTCTCCTCGGGAAGCAGGCGGTGTCCGGTTTCGAAGTTTACCTGCAGTATGACCTCGTGGGTGATTTCGCGATTGGCGTACTCCGGGCGAATGCGTTGGATTTCTCCGGGACTCCACCGCCTCCCGTTGCACTCCGGGCAATCGCATACGAACGACTTGCGGTCGCCACCGGCGACGACCTTGCCGGGTGCCGTGCACCCCATGGCGATCATTTCGTCGTCGGTCATGAACCGCCACTGCTTGCCGGCGATCACCTGGCTCGCCCGCATCGCCCGGTACACCTTCTCAATCGTGCACCCCGCACGTGTCGCCAGGTCCCGCGCCGAGATCGGCTGCTCGTCCTCGGCCGTCATCAATCGTGCCATCCGCGCCATCGTTCGCGACCTCCGTGTTAAAGTCGATCGATCCATCCTCCGCCCTGTGCGGAGGATGCGCTTCGGGTTTATGCCGCCTCCTCCGCCTCCGCGTTCGCCGCCGCCGCCTGCACCGTCTCCGGCACGTCCGCCGGCTGCTCCGGCACCTCCTCCACCTCGCCCGGCCACCGGCACGCCTTCGCCGCCGCCTTCGGGTCTCCCTTCACGAACACCAGAAGGTTCTGGTGCAGCTTGCCCATCTTGCGCCCGCTCAAGAACTGGCTGTTCATCCGCACCGGCATGGTGCCGGCGTTGTTCACGAGGATCGCCTCGTTGTAAAACTCCATCCCGGCACGGCGAAACGCCTGCACCGTGTGACCCACGAAATTGCGGTAGTGACCCCGCTTGTCCCGCACCTCGCCCACCACGAAAGCGGCGAAGCGGTTCGGGAGCAACTTGGCGGCCGCCGCGGCGATGATGTCGCAGTACGCCTCGAGGAACTTGTCGTACGGCATGTTCGATAGGTCGCGAGGGTCATCGCTGTACTTCTCGAGGTCTGCGTAAGGCGGGCAGGAGAACACGAAATCGGCCGCGCCCGCCCGCGGCACCATCTCCCGCGAATCGCCCCAAAACCACCGCGGTGCCCGGGGCATCCCGGCGCAAATCTCGTCGCCCTGCGCCACGTTCGCCGCCACCTGCTCCTGCCGCAACTCGAAGCCGAAGTATTGGAGACCCATCATCGCCGCCACCACCCCCCGCACGCTCCCGCCCGCGAAGGGGTCGAGCACCGTACCGCCGGGAGGGCAGAACCACCGGTACGCGCACTCGCACAACACCGGGTCGAAAATGCTGGTGCCGGATTTCGCCCCCGAGATGTTTCCCTTAAACGACCCGAAGGTCAGCCCGGCCGGGATGGCAGCCTGCTCGGCCGCCTTACCGTCGTACTTCTCCTTCGACTCCATCGCTCTTTTCAAGCCGAGCATGTTCCCGTCCCGCCCCTCCTCGCTCTTGATGCCCAAAGAGAGCCACGCCCGCCGCCGCTCCTGCCACACCCCCTCGCGGGTGTTGAGGACCGTGAAGGGTGGTATCAAGAATCGCTGGTGCAACGCTCCTCGCTTCTGCTCCGGCTCCATGGCCTGGCCGAAGAGGTCCGTTCCGAACAGCTTGCCGTTAAGGTGATCGCTCATCATCGCCGCACGTACTCCTTCCGTGTTAGTCGTTGGGACAAATCCGTCTCGCCAATTGATCCTGAAACGCCCGCGCCTTCCCGCCGCTCCGCGCCTCGCACGCCCGCACCACCGCCACCTCGTTCGGGTACAAGTGCCGCCCCTTCGGGGTCTCCGGCACGTACAACTTCGCACACTGGTCGCAAAAGACCGGCATAATGATTCCGTGGTGGTAGATGCGTTGGCACCGGGCACTCAACCCGCACGCCGGGCACGCGGAGGTGACGATAGGGAGCACGATCGGCTTGTCGTCCAAATTGATGCTCACCGCACCGCCTCCTCGCCGTAAAACAACTCGATCCGCACCCCGTGGCACCCGCGAGGCGATTTATCCTGCTCGTAGACCCACTTATACAAATCCTCCCGCCCGTCGTCCACGCCGAAATATTCGGCCACGCCGTCCCGCACCGGCTTCAACGCGGTGTTCAGCCCGCACCCGGCGTCCATCTTACGAGGCCCCAAACGGGTCATCACCACCCGAACGGGGAATGCGATGGCGACGCGAGCCACCGTGCACGCGTCGTACACCGCCTCGCGGCACTCCTTCGCCCGCGAAGAGACCCACCAATAATGCTCGCGGTTGTTGGCGCAGTTTTTCGTGTAGATGGGAACGAATATGCCGGGTCCGTCGTGCTGGGCCTTCGCCCAGGCCGCGATCGCGTTCAGGTCCGCCCACTTCTTGTCGCTGGCGTGCGCCGCCTCGTAGGCGACGTTCGTTCCGAGCTGGTGGGCGATGGCCTCGAGCCACCGCTCCGACGTGATTTTCACACCCATCACGCGCACGTGAGTACCCTAAACCTTTCATCCCTTTGGCGGTGGGATTCGGTCTCGCTCGCTACGCTCGCTCTATCCCGGCACGTCTTACCACAGCGAACCGGTGGTCGGCGGTGGCGGTGGCGGTGCGGCCGCCGGTGCCTTCGCCGCCGCCTTGCCCGTCTTAATCGATGGCTCGAGGTGGATCGGGTTGGTCTGCTTGTTATCGCACATCAGGCAGTACCCGTCCGGCCCCGCGACGAAGACGTGCGGGTTCTTGGTCCCCTTCATCGACCCCGGCGTCGGCTGCTGCAGTGAGGGCAGCTCGGGCGCGGGCGCGATGGCGGGGTACACCTCGTCAATCGGCTTGCCGCCGAGGGTGGCGGATGGGAAGCGACGTTTGATCGACTCCACCGCCTTCGCCTCGTCGGCGAAGATGATGGAGCGGAAGGTGCCGCCGCGGTACACCCACCCCGCCGACGCGTACGCCGTCGTCTCCGGGTCCACCTTCTCTAATTCGACCGCAATGGGATCCGTGGTCGTGAATGGCATATCTGGCTCCGTGTTAGCCTTCTATAAGTAATTGCGACCCGCCAGGTGCGATATCACGCGATAACGCGTCTGCGGTTTCGCAGGCGACCCGGCGATTTACGCCGCCAGCCGCGCCTGATACTCCATGATCTCGCGAAGCAGCGTCTCGGTGTCCTTGTCGAGCGCGGCCGCCAGCTTCGGCATGATAGCCAGCCCGGGAATGTTTACACCCCGCTCCCACAGACAAACCTGCTGCTGGGTGCACCCGCACTTCTTGCCGAGGTCGTCCTGCGTCAACCCCTTCGTCCGCCGGTACAGGCGGATGGGGTTGATCAGCACGGGTGCCGGTGCCTCCTGCGGCCTCTTCGCCGTCTTGGTACGCTTCTTGGTCATAGTCGTTGCCATGCCCCAACGTTACGCGAAGGCACGAGGTAAAACAAGTTAAATTATTTGGGAATTTTATCCTCCGGCCTGGGCGGAGGATGGCGGTAGTATGTTGATCGGTAAACAACACCGGCCGCCGCGTTGGGAGTGCCAACGGGCGGCCGGCGACTAACACGGCAGGTGATGGTGGACGCGTTATACCCGCACCAGCACGCCGGAGGCAATGAGGAAATGGACCGCACGAACGACGACGTGGCACCGACGAGCCCGATCATGCGATTGGCGCTTCTTTTGATCGCCCTATCCTTCCCCTTCACCCTCTACGGGTGGCAATCGGCCGAGCACCGGGCGCGGCTGGCCGAAGAGCGGTGCAAGCGAACCTTCGAGCACAACTTGAAGACCGAGATTGAGCTCGCCCGCCGCACCGAGGATTTACGGACGGCGACGCTGGACCATCGGCCATAACGCCCGCGCCGCGCGGATGGTCACGCACTTCTTTCCCAGCCTTTTGTTGACGGCGTTGTGCGCCGCCACCGTCCACGCGAACCACCCTCGGCCGTAATCGGGCGGATGTTTGGCCACGTAGGCGATCCAGTGCCGCTTGCACTCGCCGCACGGGATGCGGGAGGTGACCGAGGCGAGAACCGCCTCGGTATCCTCGGTCGCTGTGTGCAATTCCCTCCACAACGCCTGCCCCAAATCGGCCGCCATCGGCGTCCCGGCCGCCGCCGCGGGCGGTGGCGACGCAGGAGCCGGTGCGGGTTCCGCCTCCGTGAAGACGTGCTTCGGACACTGACCGCCCGCCGCCAAGTCGCGGATGTCCGGCTCGTCCGGGTGCGCCGCGCACCGTGCCGTCCCGCCCTGCCACCCGGGGCGACGCGAGGTGCAGAAGACGCACAGGTGGCACTTGCCGAGGTTTAAGGAGTACACGGGTCCCACGACACCACCGCCGAGCCGTTAATCATGAACCCCATATTGGCGAACGTGTCGCAGCAATTGTACGTCGTTTTCGTGTTGGTGAAGGTGAGCGGCGACGTGCAATCTGTCTCGACCGCATCCGCCTCGAACGCCGAACCGACTTCGGCGATGTGGACGGAGAGGTGCCACGTCGCCGTCCCGTCGAACGTGATCAGGACGAAGATCGAATTGGTCCCCGTTCCCCAGCTCGCGATATCGGGCGGGCAATCCGTCCAGATGTTGATCGTCGGGTCGCCCTCGGTGTAATGGTAGAAGGTGACGTCGTTCGCGTACGCGCTATACTGGCACACCGGACCGTAATAGGCGATACGGTACGTGCCGAGCGAACCGGTGCCAGCCTTGAACCACGCCGCGCCCGGCACGGTGCCGCAGGGGCAGCACGGCATCGCGTTCTCGACGCCGGTGAACGTGACGGTGCCGTACCTTCCGAGCGTGCGGCACCCGCACGAGGTCAAACAGGGGTTGGTGCAGCAATCCGTCGGCTCCGCGCCGCCCCCGGGCGGGTCCGGCGTCGGCGTGTCCGCCAACGCCGCGCAATCGGCGTCCGCCGCGCACGAGGTGGTGGTGATCACGTACCTCTGCCAATAACACCCGACGCCGGTCCAAGACGTGTCGGTGCCGCCCGGCAGACAGTACCACCCGGCCGTCGCCAACTCCCAGGCCGCCGTGTCGCAGTTGTACGTGGCGGTCCACAACTGGAAGCACTTCATGCCGCAGCAGCACGAATTGCCCGCTCCGTCGTCGAGCATGGCGTTGCCGGAGGCGTCGAGCATCAGGTTGCCGGTGGCGTCGAGCAGACCGTCGCCAGCCGCCATCGCCACCGTCCGCGGGCGCATGCGCCACCCGCGCTGTCGCACCGGCCGTCGGCACCGCCGGCACCGATCCGGCAACGCCGGCGCGCGGGGCGGTATCCACAACTCTCGCGGCGGGACCGCAATTCCGCGACGACGGGGCACCGCCAACTTCTTCTTCGGCGGTATCCAAATCATGTCGGGCACCCGCTCGTTCCCCTCACCTCTTCGGCCTTGACGAGCACGAACCCGCTGCCGTCCGGTGCCATGTACCCCCAACCCCACGCGGCTGATCCGAACGTTCCGTTCTCCCGCGGCACCGCGGGCGAGAGGTTGGTGCCGAGCGAGTTGCCGTAAATGTCGGTCGCATCGTAAGTCCACGTCGACGTCGTGGTCTTGGTTCCCATCGCCCCGCTGTTCACGGTCAACTTTGCGGTCTTCATATCCGCCGGCGCAGGCCCGGCGAAGATGTACCGCATATTTGCGGTGTCGTTCGCGCTGTCGATGAATCCGAAGAAGATCACCAGCGTTCCGATGGGCACCGTGTGCGATCCCGCCATCCACTCGCTGGCGTTGGTCGCGGTTTTGATGGTGGGAATGTCCGCCCCGCCGTCCTCGGCCGTCATCGGGGCGAGGTCGGTTTTGGTGATGATGTCGTCCTCGGTGGTGCCGCCCGTGTTGTCGATCGTGATGATCTGCACCCAATACCGCGCGTCGGTGTAATCGGCCTCGGATGCCGGACCGCTATCCACGGTCACGCCGATGCCCACCACCACTGGCCGCTGCGTCTCGTCTATCCCGAGGGTGCGGAAAATGCCGTCCATCGGCATGGCCGAGCGGTCGATGAGGTAGTCCCACGCCTCGTTGAGGTGCGAGCTGCTGACCCTCTGCCGCGCCTTCCACCGGGTGAATCTGTCGCTCACGCGATACCTCCGAATCCGAAGATGGACGCGTAATCCTCCGTGCGGTAGAGGCCGATCTTCTTGATGCCGTTCTGGTCCAGCATCCCGTACATATACGGGGTGTTCTTTAACGCGTCGACTTGGCTGGGATCGATGGTCAAATTACGGCCGTTGTGGTCCCGCAAAATGTCCCACGAGCTCCAATCCTGGGTCATGCGGTTCCACAACTCGACGGTGATGTTGTAGCTGCCGCCCGAGTCCTGGGTCACGTCCGACTGGTCGGCGTACAGCCAGTAACCGGCCGGGTACCCGCGCCACGGTGCCTCGTTGACGGAGCCGAGCGCGGCGATCATGGCGTCCGGGGGCGGTCCGTTGCGGTAGTACCCGCTCGCCACCAAACGCTGAAACGGCTCGAACATCCGCACCCGGCACGTGCGTCGCACCACGTCCTTCGTCGGGTTCGCCGGGTTGCGCCACACGGTGACCATCGGAACCAGGCCGTTCGGGTGCAACTCGGTCAACGTCTCGACCATCGTGGTGCGGCGAGAGAGGACGAACACGACGGGCGGTGCCGCCGGGTCGGTCACCTTCGCCTCGTACCGCAGCGTCACGTTCAACTTCTTATTGTTCTGCGGAAACGCGTCGAGGATCACCTGCCTTAATTTGGCGGCCGCGTACCGCGTGCCCGGGTGGGCGCTTAACATCGCCGGCATTCCGGCCGTACCCATGGCTTCGGCCATGATCTCGTCGTTGCTCGCCCCGTTGGTGTCGATCCCCTTAATGAAGCCGGTGCGGAGGATGACCGTCGACCCGTCCGAGTTTTGCACGATCTGTGCCCGCTGGAGCGTGTTGAGTTTTAGCGTCGATGCCATCCCGCGTCACTCCTAATCCGTCGTCTGCGCGGCCGCCGACCCGTTGGCCAGATCCGACCGCAATCCCGCGATCTCCGCCTGTATCCCCTTCAACAGCTCGCCGGTATCTTCGCCGCGGCGGGGCGTGCCCAACGCCGTTCGGTTGATGTCGATCTCGGCCGCGTCCACCGATTCCAGGATCCGCTTCTTTCGCACCTCCTGGGATTTGATCGCGTTCTGAAGCAGCAATCCGGCGTTATCCGGGTCGCCCTCGTCGCGAAGCTGCTGGGCCTCGACGTGCGCCCGCGAGGCAGCCCGCACTGCGTTCGCCGCCTCCGGCCGGTACTGCAACTCGAGGTCGAGTGCCCGCCCCTCGCCGCTCAACTCCATTCGCCTTATTCGTTTGGTGTCGGCGTCCTGCTGGACGGCGACGTCGATGTTCGATTGCGCCTCTTCGTCTAAGTTGCGACGCAGCTCGGTGCCGGCGAAGGCCTTCGGACCGTATTGGCGAATCGCCCGGTTCTCCGTCGCCTGGATGGCGCGGATCTTCGCCACCAGCGGCTGCCTCGCCAGGATGGCACGGGAAATGCCGGTCTGATCCTGCACGTCGGCGTTCAGGTTGGCGAACTCGCGGGCGTCGATCGTCCGCTGTGCGCCGATGGAGTTGGCGACCGATTGCTGGTATCGCTCGATCAGCAACGGGTCTTCTCCCTTAATCTGCATCTCGCGTATCTTCAACATCCCCTGCCCTTGCATCCCGGCGATGCGTGCCGCCTCGGTGTCGCCCGACGCCAGTGCGGCGGACACCCGATTGCGGGTGAAGATCTCGGTGTTGATGCCCACCAACCCCCTCTCGTGTTCGATGCGAATCAGCTTTTCCTTCTGGCGAGACAACTCGCGGACGCCCTCGGATGCGTCGTCGTACGGTTTTAAGGTCGTTCCCAACTCGGTTCGCTTGGATTCGATTAACGCGTTCTCGGCCTGCGTGACCGCGTCCTCGTAGGGTTGCATCGATTGGCTGGTCGCGGCCGCCGCGGCGATGGCACCCCATCGCGGACCAAGTTTCGGGAATGCGAGAGCGTTGACTTTGGTGGCGTGGTCGGCCGACAAAGTCGCGCGGTACGCCGTCAACGCCGCGTCGTTGCGGTCGGCCGCGTCCGTCCTCGCCCGCTGGATCGAGCTGAGGCGGTCGCCCGTCTCTGCCTGCAAGCTGGCGATCGCCACGTTTACCGGGTTGCCGCCCAATTGCGCCTGAACGATCGCGCTATCCTGCTCGATGCGCCGCCGCAAATCAGCCCCTCCCTGCATCCCGGTGCGGATGGCGTCTTGCGCCCGCGCCTGGGCGATCATGGCGGACGCCCCGGCCTGTTCCGACCCGCTGGGGTCTTGGAGGTACCCCACGATCTCGCCCACCCCGCCGCCGGCGCTTATGAGGTGCTGGCGGTATTGGATGAACGCGTCGTACTCGGCCTGTTGGTTGCCGCCCGCCAAAGCGCCGGCGATGTTGTAATTCCGCCCGGCCTGCAACACGCCACCGGCGAAGTTAATCAATCGCCGCCCGGCGAAAATCGTCGCGTACCGTTGCAGGTACCACGAGGAGCGGGAGTTCTCCTCGTCGGCCGCCAGGCCGCCGTTGGCACCGCCAGGCGCGGCGCGGCCGGCACCGCCACCACCGCCGCCCCGGCCGCCCCAAAAGCCGTCGGGCACGTCGCTGCCCCGGCTCGTCCGCTCCTGGTGGATCAACTCGGCCAGCCCGCGACTGAATTGCGACACCTCGCCAGCGCCAGATCCGGTGCCGGCGATGGGAACCGTGATCGGCCGTCCGCGCGCACTCTTCTCGATGTCGTCGATCGCCTTTGCGACCCGCGACATATCCGGTTCGAAGATAATCTCGACTCCGTCGCCTTCGGCCATCGCACGTCACTCCTCGAATAGCGTCCAGCCTCGCAGGAACTCGAACTCTTCGTCGACCCAGGCCTCCTCCAACTCGTCGCTCCACCCCCACATCCGCTTGATGCGTCGGGGTATCCAAAAAAAGGAGGCCGCGTACGAGGCCATCGTCTCTTCGCCGGGGTCGTCGCCGGGGTACGCGTGCCGCCAAATACACTCCATCTGGTACTCGCGGTCCTCCGCTAAAGCGCGGAGCCTCGAGTACCCCGGGTTAAAGGGTCGTCTTGCTCCTCTTCACCCTGCTCGTCCTCGCCGGGGGTGGCGGATGGGTTGTCGCGGTCGCCTTTGCGGTCCACCATCTCGTCGCTTTGCAGACGCCGCGCCACGTCGTCGGGCGAGACGATGCCGGAGAGCATGAGGGAGATCGTCTCGAGGTCGGTCTCGTCGATCTCGCCATCGTCCACGACCTTCGCGATAACTTCTTCGGGCACGTTGGCGTCGGACGCACACTGGCGGAACACGCGGCCGGTGCCGTCGGCCGTGTACACCAACGCCCGCAGCTCGGCGTTCGTCAACGGCTTCGGCGGGTACATCAAGAGCACCCGTGCCCGCTGCTCGGGGTCCATGTGCGCGGTCGCCTCGGCCGCCCGCTTTTGCATCTCCTCGGCGCGCCACTCGAGCCAGTGTTTGCGCTTGAACCGCGGCAGGCGGTAATCGGTCCCGAGCACCTCCACGAGGATCGGCGCTTTGTCGATGAGCTTGAATCGGATCACAGTGAATCTCCGGTACGGCATCCTCCGGCCTGGGCGGAGGATGCGGTTCGCACTTTGGCGTGTGGTGCCGCCCAGCCGGCACCCCGATGATTCTCGCTTTACGTGGTGGTGTTCCACGTCTTCACGATCGCACTGATGATCACCGCCTCGCCGGCAAGAATGCCTTTGCCCATCGCACTCCGCTCCACCACGAGGCGGGAGAAGTTGGCGGTGTAGGCGAGCGAGTTGCCGGTCGAGTACGTCTGCGTCACCGACGTGCCCTGCGGCAACGGAAGGATCGGACCCGCCTCGACGTCGCCCTCCTTCAGGATGCCGGCGAAGGCGACCCGTCCGATCGAGTTACCCTCGCCGAATTTCGGGTTGGGCTCGTCGCCGAAGGTCGTCTCGTCGTCTTGGTTGGTGTTGTACTCGAAACGCTGATTAGTGACCACTCGCTTATAGCTCTGGGCACCGATCATGAACTCTGCCCCGCCGCTCCGCGGTCCGATCGTTCGTAAGTTCGGCATCTTTCAAACTCCTATCTCGTTACGCTGTACGCCAAACGGATTTCCACCCGTCGCTTCCACCGCCGGTTCATGATCTTCCGGTACGGGCGGGTCCGATTGACGAACCCGGCGTACGGGGTGTTGGTGGCGACCACCAACCGCACGCGGCCGCCGGCGCGGTACACCACGTGCGTCACGCTCTCGTACAGCCGCCCGGTATCCTTGCGGGGCGGCTCGCCCGGCTTCGATCGCACCGTGACCCTGCCTCGCTCGTCGCGGCCGACGGGGACGGAGATGAGTTGGCGGAGGTCGTCGGCGATCGCCTGGCCGAGCGTCTCCATCTCGGTTTCGATCTTGTCGAGCATCTGCCGGGTGATCTTGTCCGCCAAAGCGCCCACGTTCCGTCTACTCCTTTGCCGCCGCACCCGTCTTCGTCTCGTCACCGACGATCACGGTCGGCGCGGTCGCTTGTGTGTCGTGCGCGGCCGCCAACTTTTGCTCCTCCTCGTGCATCTTCGCCAACACCGCCCCCATGTCCGGATTGTCCGGCATTTGCGGAATAGGACCGTGATCCGCCAACGCCTTCGCCTCGGGGTGCGGCCGTCCCACCTCCTCGGCCGTCGGCGGCTCCACCCCCGGGTGCGTTCCGTACCTCTCGTTCTCCGGCGGTGCCAGGCGAGGGGTGATCTCTTCGGTGAAGAAGGGGTGCTGCATCTCCAGCGGCATCTCTCGGCCGCCCGGCGTCACCTGCCGCAGCTGCTCGATTTTGCTGCCCAACGGCTTGCCGTGCAGCAGGGTGTCGACCAGCCACCGGCGGCTCTCGGCCGTGCCGGTGATGTCGCCGTCCTTTTGGACGGTCTTGCCGTCGGGCGTGCGGAGGATGTAACGGAATCGAACGTTCTTGATCGGGGTCGCCATCGGTCGCTCCTTATAGCTCGGACTCGAACACGCACATGCGGATCGGCCAGTAAATCCGCGTCACCTCTCTCGCGTCTCCGCCGACGATCTCTCGCGTAACCTCCCGCGTCACCCGCTCCCACCCGAAGACGTACGGGAGCCCACTATCTGGCGTATCCGGGTCTTTTAACTTGCGGCCGCCGCGCCGGATCGCCTTCGCCACCTGCAGCACGTCACCGCTGTTCTGGGCGACGTTGAAGGCCTGGTGCACGACCTTGATCTCGAAGGTTTGCACCATGAAAATCTGCCGGTCGCCGTCCTCGTCGCCGTCCTCGTCGCCGAAGGTCTCGGCCAGCAACTCTTCCTCCCACGATCGCCCCAGGCGCAATTCGATCTGCGGCCAATCGGCCGTCTGCTTCAGCGCCGGCTTCGCCTGCAATCCGCGTCGGGTGGTGTCCGCTCGCTTGCTGGTGTTGGCGACCTTGAACACGACCCGGGTCGGATCGTGCCGCTCCAACAGCAGGATGAGGCGATCGTGCACGGTCGCGATGATGGGGGTGTACGCCATTACGTCGTCCTCCCCCACAGCGTCACCCGTACCGGCACGTTCACCCCGGCCGCCACGGCGAGCTGGAAGTTCTTGTGCGTGGGGTCGACGACCGTGCCCGGATTGTTGGTGGACTTGGCGGTAAAGTCCCCGGCCGGTATCGCAGTGTCGGCCGGTATCGCCGGGTTGGCACCGCCGCCCGGGGTCACGTCCTGGCCGGGGGTGGCGGAGAGGTTTTGCACCACCCACTGCGTCAGGTGCGCGAAGATCACCGTGTTGCCGGAGAGGTCGCGAACGTTCGTCAAGTCGATGACGTACGGGGTGGCGTTGTTGACGACTTGCACGTCCACCGCCACCGCCGCGTTCATCTGCCCAGCCACCGGGGCGGCATCGTAGACCGGACTGCCTTTGGCGGTGTGGATCGCCTGGCCGGATTTGGTGCCGTCCACGAACGCCACCGAGGCTTTTACCTCGATCGTCGGGTTGGAGAGGATTGTCGCCATGGTACCGGGCACCTACCTTGTAAGCGCGGGCAGGCTGGCCGCACGGCTCACTGCGCCTCCGCACGACCCACGCCTGCCCGCCCGCCAAAGGGACCGCGGGCAATTACTTGCCCTTCTTGTCTTCGCCGCCCTTCTTGGCGTCTCCTTCGTCCTTCTTGTCGACGCCGCCGCCCTTCTTGGCGTCGTCGCCTCCCTTGTCGCTCTGCGGGACGTTGCCGGCAGGAGCCTGCGGAGGGGTCGCGGGTTGCTGGGTGGGCGCGCGAGCCGCCTCCGCGGCTGCCTGCTTTGCCGCCTGCTGCCGGTCCAAGATCCGCTGCCGCTCGGCGTCGAGCTGCTTTTGCCGATCCTCGAGCGCCGAGAGTGCCTCGCGGGTGGCGGTCTCGTCACCCTCGGCCAAGTCGCCCTGCGTGGGCAGCTTGTCGATCTCGGTGATGGTGACGCCTTTGTGCATCACGCCGCC
>Ga0157372_10004033_pt1 | contig 15746 bp, 14 predicted proteins | sample C55metaG_FD_115307 | JGI IMG/M metagenome (GOLD analysis project Ga0157372, IMG submission 115307) | Corn rhizosphere microbial communities from Kellogg Biological Station, Michigan, USA - C5-5 metaG | ecosystem: Host-associated > Plants > Roots > Rhizosphere > Soil | place: USA: Michigan... | reverse complement strand
GTACGGCTCGATCGAGCACGGCGGGCGTACCTACGGCCAGCGCGCCCACTCGCTACGGCGGCTCGCCGGGATCGCCTCGAGCTCGACGCACTCGTTCGAGGTCGCGCTCGCGATCCACGCCGACGAGGTCGACGAACTCGCGCTGCTGCGGCGTCACGGCTGGCGGCTCGTCGATCCGGCGTACGCCTCGTCGACACCGAGCGCGTACCGCGCGTTCATCCGCTCCTCCTACGCGGAGCTCTCGGTGGCGAAGAGCGGCTACGTCGAGTCGCGCTGCGGCTGGTTCAGCGACCGCAGCGCGTGCTACCTCGCCTCCGGACGGCCGGTCGTCGCGCTCGACACCGGCCTCGAGGACGTCCTCCCCGTCGGCGAGGGCCTCCTCGTCTACACCGACGCGGACGAAGCGGTCGCTGCGGTCGACGACGTCTGCGCACGGTACGACGAGCACCGGCACGCCGCCCGGCGGCTGGCCGAGGAGCACCTCGACTCGGACGTCGTGCTCACGCGGCTGCTCGACGAGGTGACGCGATGAGCCGTGTGCTGCTCGTCTGCAACCAGTTCCCGAAGTTCTCGGAGAGCTTCATCGTGCGCAAGTTCCTCGGGCTCGTCGGCGACGGCTGGGACGTGCACGTCGCCTGCAACCGCAGCGACGACGAGCAGTGGGGGCACTTCGCTTCGCTGCTGCCGCGCGCCGAGTTCGCGTCGCGCGTGCACGTGCTCGACAGCCTCGAAGCGCTGCTCGACGAGCTCCGGCCCGACCTCGTCCACTTCGAGTTCGGGCACCACGCGCGCGGCGGCGCCCGGACGGCGGTCCTTGCCGGTGCGCGCGTCGTCGCGAGCCTGCGCGGCAACGACATCAACGCGAACGGCCTCGACGACCCGGAGTTCTTCACCGACCTCTGGGAGACGCTCGACGGGTTGCACGTCCTCCGTGGCGCGCTCTTCGACCGGGCCGTGCAGCGCGGCTGCCCACCTGGGCTTCCGCACGTCGAGATCGCGCCGGCCGTCGACACGGCGTTCTTCCGGCCACGGAAGCGCGCGCGCGAGGACGGCCCGCTGCGCGTGCTCAGCGTCGGTCGCCTGCACTGGATGAAGGGCTACCCGACGGCGCTGCATGCAATGGCACTTCTTCGCGACCGTGGCGTCGCGTTCGAGTACCGGATCGCCGGCGCAGCCGACTACGGCGAGGGGAAGATCGAGACCGTCTTCGCGATCCACGACCACGGGCTCGAAGCCGCGGTCGAGCTGCTCGGGCCGGTCTCGCAGCACGAGGTGCGCGAGCAGCTCGACTGGTGCGACGTCCTTCTCCATGCCGCCGTCTCCGAAGGGTTCTGCAACGCGGCGCTCGAGGCGCAGGCGATGGGCGTGCCCGTCGTGTGCACCAACGCGATCGCGGGCAACGTCGTCGACGGACAGACCGGGCTCGTCAGCGCGGTGCGCGACGAGGTCGGGCTCGCGTCGTCGCTCGAGCTGCTGGCGCACACTCCGCGCCTGCGGCGGCGGCTCGGCGTGACGGGGCGGCGACGCGCGCGGCGGGAGTTCGCGCTCGAGGAGCAGATCGATCGGTTCTCCGACTGGTATCGCGAGCTGCTCGCGACGCGGCCCGAAGGCGCCGAGGCGCGCATGCTGCGCATCCGCCTGCGCCAGGCGCAGGACAAGCTGCAGGAGCTCGAGTTCGAGCGCGAGCGCCTCGCACGCGACGTCGAGCGCCGCGAGAGCGTCGAAGCGGTGCGCGAGCTCGTGCACGAGCATGTTCCCGAGGACGAGCGTGTGCTCGTGGTCAGCCGCGGCGATGAGTCGCTGCTCGAGCTCGGCCGCGTTGCGGGCCATTTCCCGCAGAGCGACGACGGCCGGTACCTCGGGCATCACCCTGCGTCGAGCGCCGACGCGATCGCACAGCTCGAGCTGCTGCGGGATCACGGCGCGGCGTTCCTCGTCTTCCCGCGCACCGGGCTCTGGTGGCTCGAGCACTACCGCGGGCTGCGCGACCACCTCGAGGAGAACTACACCCGGCTGGCCGTCGACGAGCAAAGCGGCGCCGTGTTCGAGCTGCGAGCGGTCGCATGACGCGGCCACGTCTGAGCGTTCTCGTCAACAACTACAACTACGGCGACTTCGTCGGCGCCGCCGTCGAGAGCGCGCTTGCGGACGGCGTCGAGGTCGTCGTCGTCGACGACGGCTCGAGCGACCACTCGCGCGAGGTGATCGAGAGCTTCGGCGAGCGTGTGATCGCGGTGTTCCAGGAGAACGCCGGGCAGGCGGCCGCGTTCAACGCCGGCTTCGCCGCGTCGAGCGGCGAGATCGTGATGTTCCTCGACGCGGACGACATGCTCGCGCCCGGGGCGGCGGCCGAGATCGTGGCTGCCTTCGACGAGCCCGGAGTGGCGAAGCTCCACTGGTCGCTCAGCGAGATCGACCGTGACGGGAACGTGACCGGCGAGCTGCGGCCCGAGGTGCTGATGCCGGCGGGCGACCTCCGCCGGCGCATGATCGAGCACGGCCCGCTCGGGCACTCGAACCCGCCGACGTCGGGCAACGCGTTCGCGCGGTCGGTGCTCGAGCAGATGCTGCCGATGCCCGAGGACGACTACCGCATCTGCGCCGACGCGTACCTCGTCATGCTCGCGTCGCTCTACGGCGAGCTGCGGCGCAGCCTCGTGCCGCTCTCGTTCTGGAGGCGCCACGGCGACAACCGCTACAACGGCACGCGCGAGACGATCACCGAACGCGTGCTCGCCGACCTGAGGCGGTACGACGTGCTCGCGGCGACGCTCGCCGTGCACCTCGAGGCGCAGGGTGTTCACGCGCAGCCCGAGCTCTGGCGGAAGCGCAACATCGGCTACCGGCGCCTCGACCGGATCAGGACGACGGCGGCGGAGATCGAGCAGGTCGTTCCCGAAGGCGGCACGTTCGTGCTGGTCGACGACGGCGACTGGGAGCAGGGACACCTCGAGAACCGCGACCTGATGCCGGGACGCACGGCCGTCCGGCTGTTCGACGGAACGACGCTCGCCGAGCCTCCGGCCGAGCGCGCGCTACTCGACGAAATCAGGCGCCTCGCCGCCGCGGGCGCATCTCACGTCGTCTTCGTGTGGCCCGGCAGCTGGTGGCTCCAGCACTATCCCGCGTTCGAGGGCTACCTGCGCGCACACGGGGCGCCGATTGGCGGAACGTTGCTGGGGTTCACGCTGCGTGCCGGTGCGGCGACCGAGCCGACGCCGATCGGACGGCTGCCGCGCGACGCCGACCTCCCCACCCGTCGCGAGCGGCTTCGGCTGCTCGACCGGCAGATCGACGACGTCCGCGCGACGATCACCGAGCTCGAGGAGGCTCTGCGGTGACGGTCGCCACGATCGATCGCGTCGTTCGCAGCCGTGAGGCGTTGCTCGAAGCGCTCGACGCCGCTCCCGCCGTCGATCTTGCGTTCCTGCCGGAGGCTCCGAGTGAGGACGGCTGGGCGAGCGCGCCGGACCTGCTCCGCCTGCTCCACGCGCTCGTTCACGCGCTGCAGCCGCGCCACGTGCTCGAGTTCGGCTCCGGCGTCTCGACAGCGGTGCTCGCGCACGCAGCAGCCGAGCGCGGCGACTGCGCCGTCACGTCGGTCGACCACGATCCGCGCTTCTTCGGCGCGACCCACGAGCGGCTCGGCGACTCCTCCCCGGTCTCACTGCAGTTCGCACCGCTCGTCGCGCGTGTGCAGGCCGGGCGGCTCGGGCCGTCGTACCTCGTCGACTCGTCGCTCTTCGCCTCGTCGCGCCCCGCCGACCTGGTGCTAGTCGACGGGCCGCCGCAGGTGCTCGGCGGTCGCTCGACGATGCTTCCGGCCGCGCTCGACTACGCGCAATGCGGATCGATCGTCCTGTTCGACGACGCCGACCGCGACGGGGAGCGTGACGCACTCGCCTCGTGGGAGAAGGTGCTCGGTGCGGCGGTCGAGGTCCATCGCCCCGCCGGGTTCACGCGCGGCCTCGCAGCGGTGATCCTCGTCGCGCCGAGGACCGCGCAGATTCGACTCGCGCCGAAGAGGACGTGACGGTGCACCCGTACGCCACCAGCCACCCGCTCGTCGACATCGACTGGCGCGGCGTTCCCGCCGTGGCGAAGGACACGCGTCGGCTCCGCGGACGTCCCGGATTCGTCCAGCGGACGAGCCGCGAGGCGGAGGTCTACGCGGACGTCCTCCACCCCGAAGGCGTCTGGGCGCCGCGACTGCTCGAGGCGACGTCCGACAGGATCGTCCTGGAACGGCTCGACGCGCAGCCGTTGTGGCAGCTCGAGACCTTCGACGTCGCCGGCCGCGTCGGCGCCGTCCTTCGCGCGACCCACGACGCGCTCCGCGCCTCGGCGGACGCGCCGTTCCTGCTCCGATACGACCGCCGCTTCTACGACCGCTGGTTTCGGCGCGCGTGCGTGCTCGCGCCGTCGCTCGAGTCGCTCCGCGGTGCGCACGACGAGGCGACCCGGCGGCTGCTCGCAGAGCCGTCGATCGTGATCCACGGCGAGCTGTATCCCGCCAACGTGCTCGTGCGAGGTGACGACGTGCGCTTCGTCGACTGGGAATCGGCCGGTTGCGGGCCGGCGGTCGTCGACCTCGCCGCGGTGACGACCGGCTGGGACGACGCCGCGCTCGATTCCTTCCTGAGCGAGTACGGCGACGTCGACGCGCTCGCGCTCGAGAGCGCGCGGTTCCAGCTCGCCGTCCGCTGGCTCGGCTGGTCGGCGACCTGGGCGCCGCCGGCCGAGCACCGACGCGATTGGCTCGCCGAGGCGCGGAGGGCGGCGGCTTGAGCAGGTTGATCGTCAACGCCGACGACTTCGGCCGCAGCCGCGGGATCAACCGCGGCGTGCTCGAGTGCCACGACCGCGGCATCGTGACGAGCGCGAGCCTGATGGCAGTGTGGCCGGCCTCGGCCGAGGCGGCGGAGGCGGCGCGCGACCGGCCGCGCCTCTCGATCGGCCTGCACTTCGACGTCGGCGAATGGCGCTGCCGCGGCGATGAGTGGGAGACCACGTACCTCCGCGTTCCGCTCGACGACGAAGACGCGCTCCGCACCGAGCTCGAGCGGCAGCTGCGGGTGTTCAGGACGCTCGTCGGCCGCGACCCGACGCACCTCGACTCGCACCAGCACGTCCACCGCGACGAGCCGGTGCGGAGCGTCCTGCTCGAGCTCGGCCGCGAGCTAGGCGTCCCGGTGCGCCACGAGTCGCCGCACGTCACCTATCGCGGCGACTTCTTCGGGCAGCTGCGCACCGGCGAGTCGACGCCCGAGGCAGTCGCGGTCGACGCGCTCATCGAGCTGATCGAGACGCTCGACGAGGACACGACCGAGCTCGCCTGCCATCCCGGTTACGCCGACGATCTGGCCACGAGCTACCAGCACGAGCGTGCGCTCGAGATCGAGACGCTCTGCGACGTCCGCGTGCGCGACGCGCTGATCGATCACGGCGTCGAGCTCGGGTCGTTCTACGCCCTGGCGACGCTGCGCACGATCTTCAGGTAGACGCCGGCTCGAGCTGAGCGAGACGCTCGCGCACGCGCGCCGCGAGCGGGACGATTCCCTTGCGCTCGTACTCGCCGAGTGCATCGCGGTAGACCGCCGCTGCCTCGTCGCGCCGACCTGCGAGATCGAGCACCTGGGCGAGATCGCAGAGCGTGTCGCCGGCGTACCAGGGCGAGTCGCTCGTTTGTGCAATCGCCAATGCCTCGCGGGCCAAGCGCTCGGCGTCCGCAAACTCTGAGCGCTGGGCAAGCACGAGCGCGGTCACGCGCCGCCAGAGCGATTGCGTCACGGGATCGTCGTCATGACCCAGCTCCCGGCCTCGTGCAGCCAGCGGCTCGGCCTCGTCGAAGCGGCCGAGCGCGCACAGGTGGCGGCCGAGGAGCGGTGCGTAGGTCGAGAGCAACGACGTCAAACCCTTCTCTTCCAGCTCGTCGCAGAATACGCGCAGCCTCTGGGCCGCGGACGCCCAGTCGCCGACGACCGCCTCGGTTTCCGCAAGCATCACCTGCACGTTCGTCTCATCCCCGACGTCTCGATAGTGCTCCTCCGCGGTCGCGGCAAGGGCCAGCGCCTCTTCGATCCGACCGGCGAGCGCGAGGAGCATCGCCCGGTCGAGGATCGTGAACGGGTGGGTCGTGTCGGTCGCGAGCGCGGCGAGCCTTGCAAGCGCCTCTTCGACCGGGCGTGGGCCGTAGAGCAGCGCGACCGTCAACATGAAGAGATGTGGGCGCCGCTGCCCTGCGCGCTCGGCATGACGAAGCGCTTGCTCGCTGGCGTGTTCCATCTCGTCGTAGCTGCAGCGGACGTTGTACGCCCCGCGCGCGAGTGACGACCAGACCTCGCAGAGCCCTGCATCGTCGCGCGTCTGTTCGAGGAGTCGGATCGCTTCGAACGCTGCCTGTTCGTGCTCGTGGCTCGAGGCTTCGCCGAGGTGAACACGTTCGTAGGCGGCGATCGCGCGCGCAAGCGCGGCGCCGGCCGCGTCATCAGCGGCGTCCGCCACCTCAGCGGCGGCGTCGAGCGTCGCAAGCGCCGCCCGCGGTTCGATGGTGCCGCGCGCCAGATCGACGAGGAGGTTGACGTCGGGTCGCTCGACGAGGGCGACAGCCCGCTCCAAGAGGGAGTGCGCCGCCCGACGGTCGGCGCGCCAGAGCGCCCGGCGCCCCGCGCGCCAAAGGCGCTCGCCCGCAGCCGCTGCGAGCTCCTGATCGGGTCGACCGAGTTCGGAGAGGTACCGCGCCGCCTGCTCGAGGTGGTAGCCGAGGATCTCCTCGAGCTCGACGAGATCGCTCCCGTGCACCTCGAGCCAGTCCGCGAACCGCCGGTGCAAGTCGGCGCGCACGCTCTTCGGCAATGCGTCGTAGGCAGCGTCGCGGATCAGCAGATGCCGGAAGCGGTAGGCGTCCTCGCGAGGCAACTGCGGCCGATCCGGCCGCACGAGCTGCTTGCGCACGAGCGACGTCAGTTGCTCCGCCTGAGGCTCGCCGTCCGCGAGCGCTTCGACCGAGGAGCGATGGAAGAGCTGACCCTCGATCGAGCCGCGCTCGAGCACTGCCCGCTCGCTGGCGTCGAGCTGGTCGAGGCGGGCTGCGAGAAGTGCCTGGATGGTCGGCGGCACCTCGACCTCGCCGTCGATGCTATCGCCCACGAGCGCGAGCATCTCCTCGAGGAAGAGCGGATTTCCGCCGGCGCTCGCGGCGATGCGCGCGGAGAGGTCTGCGTCGACGCCGCCGAGGGCATCGAGCAGTTGCGCAGTCTCCACCGCGTCGAGAGCTTCGAGCAGCACGGTCGTCGCGTTCCACATCCCACCGCCCCACGACGGGCGTAGCTCGAGCAGCTCTGGACGCCCCATGCAGAGCAGCAGGATCGGAACGTCGCGAGAGAGCTCGGCGAGCGACTCGACGAGCGCGAGAAACGTCGGCTCGGCCCAGTGCAGATCGTCGAAGACACACACGATCGGCGTGCTCTCTGCCTCCTGCTCGAGCAGCTTGCGAAACGCCCACGCGATCTCGTCCGCAGTCACGGCCCGCACGCCGTCCTCCCCGAGGAGCGAGCGCAACGGCACCGCCGCTGCCTCGTCGTCGGGAAGTGCGCCCAGTTGCTTCAACACCTCGACGACCGGCCAGTACGTGATGCCGTCGCCGTACGACAGACACCGCCCGCGGACGACTCGTGCGTCCACGGCCGTGAGGAACTCGGCGACGAGGCGCGACTTGCCGATGCCGGCCGATCCGAGCACCGTGAAGAGCTGACAGGAACGATCGGCGACCGCGCGCGCAAGTGCGTCGCCGAGCGCCCGCTGCTCGCGATCGCGACCGACCATCGGTGTGGCGAATCGCCGCGCGACGTCTCCGGTGATTCGAACGAGACGAAATGCCGGGAGCGGCTCGGCCTTGCCCTTCGCCTGGAGCGGGTCGACGGCTACGGCCTCCACTGCGGACTCGACGAGGCGGTTCGTCGACGCACCGATGAGAACCTCGCCTGGCCCCGCCGCCTGCTCGAGTCGCGCGGTGACGTTGACGGCGTCCCCGGTTGCGAGGCGCTCCGCCGTTCCCGCGACGACTTCGCCGGTGTTCACGCCGATGCGCGCGTTGATCCCGAGCTCCGGCAAGGCGTCGCGCATCTCGATCGCAGCGCGGCACGCCCGCAACGCGTCGTCCTCGTGCACGACCGGGATGCCGAACACCGCCATGACCGCGTCGCCGATGAACTTCTCGACGGAGCCGCCATGACGCTCGACGATCTCCTTCATCCGCTCGAAGTACCTCGCGAGGAGCGCGCGAAGCGTCTCCGGATCGGTCGACTCTCCGAGCGTGGTCGACCCGGTCACGTCGCAGAAGACGATCGTGACTGTCTTACGCACCTCGCGCGCCGGCTCCACCCCCGCGAGCGCGGCCCCGCAGTTGGCGCAGCGCGGGAATCCCGAGGGCGTCTCCTGGCCGCAGCTGGCGCAGATGAGCACGCGCCGAGGCTAGTGCACCCGGCTCGACATCTCCACTCTCAGGCGATCAATTCGTAGAACTGCCGTTCGCGCGCCTCGAGCTGCGGGATCCCGTATTCGAGCGCGTGCTCGCGGAAGTGCGGCGACTCGAGATGGGCCTGGTAGGCGGCGGGATCGTCGTAGACCTCGTAGAGGAGGAAGCTCCGAGGCGCATCGACCTCGCGGTGCACGCGGTACTCACGGCACCCCGGCTCCTGGAGCGAGGCCGCCTGCAGGCGCTCGAGCGCAGCGGCGACGTCGGCCTCGAGCCCCTCCTTCGCGACCCATTTCGCGACGACGACGTAGCCCATCGCGTCAGGCCGTCACCGTCTCGACGTGCGCGTAGGTCCGACTGACGTACGCCGGCCCGGACACGCAACGGTTGCCGAGGCGCCCGATTCCCTCGATCTCGGTCTCGAGCGTCTCGCCCGCCGCGAGAAAGCGTGGCGGCGTGCGGATGTAGCCGACGCCCGACGGCGTGCCCGTGAAGATGAGGTCGCCGGGCTCGAGCGTGCTGATCTGCGAGACCCACGCGATCAGCTGCGCGATGCTGAAGATGCAGTCGCTCGTGCGGCCGTCCTGCACGAGCTCGCCGTCGATCCAGCAGCGAATGCCGATGTCGTCACGGTTCGCGAACTCGTCGGGAGTCACGAGCACCGGCCCGAGCGGCGCGAACGTGTCGAACGACTTCCCCATCGTGAACTGCCGCAGCGACCGGAACTGCTCCTCCCGGTCGGAGATGTCCTGGCCTGCAGTCAGCCCGGCGACATACGACCAGGCATCGGCCTCGTCGACGCGCGACGCGGTGCGACCGATGACGACGACGAGCTCGGCCTCCCAGTCGACCTGGCCGCGACCGTCGGGGATCACGATCGGGTCGTTCGGGCCGCAGAGCGCACTCGGCAGCTTGGAGAAGAAGAGCGGCTGGTCGGGCAGGTCGAAGCCCGCCTCCTTCGCGTGCAGGAAGTAGTTGATCCCGGCGCCGAGGATCTTCTGCGGCCGCGGCACCGGCGCGCCGAGAGCTTCGACAGCGACCGTCGGCGCATCCGCCGGCACCTCGATCGAGGACAGGCGGTCGAGTGCAGCCAACGCCTCCATCGGATCCGACGAGACGTCACCGTCCGTCGCCGCTTCCACGTCGACGGAGCGGCCGTCGGGCGAGACGATGGCGGCGCGTCCGTTGATGTTGGCAAGTCTCATCGTGTGCTCCTCTCGATCAGGACATCAGGCGCTGGCCGTACAGCTCGCGTGCGTTCTCGGCGAAGACGCGCGCCGGCGCACCACCGTCGGGCACGGCGTCGGAACTGAGCCAGTCGTACTGCGGGTAGTTGCTCGCGTAGAGAAGAAGCTCGTCGGCCTGCGCGATCGACCACCAGCTCGCGTCGCCGCGGCCGCGCGGGAGGTCGGCGCGCGTCAGGCAGAAGCGGACCTGCTCGCGGATGTAGACGGACGGAAGCTTGGTCGTCCACGGCACCTCGACGCGCGTCGAGCGCCAGTCCTTGTCGAGCCGCCAGACGATCGGGACGAGAGCCGACAGACCGCCGTCGGCGAAGACGAACCGCGCGTCGGGGAGCCGTTCGAGCACGCCCTCGGCGATCAGGCTCGCCAGGTGGTAGGCCGCCGTGAACGGCAGGAGCGCGTTGTACTCGAGGGCGTACCGCAGCGGCCCGGCAGCCGAAGGATGGAAGTCGACGCCGGCGCCGCCGTCGGCGTGGAACGCCACCGGCAGGCGCCGCTTCGCCGCCTCCTCCCAGATCCGGAAGTACCCGCGCTGGCCGTACGGATGGTGCGAGTGCAGCGGGACTGCGACCTGCACGAACCGTGAGTCGTCCGCCCACCGCTCGATCTCGGCCACGGCCGCGTCGGGATCGGAGGGATTCACGCGAATCGAGCCGCGGAAGCGATCGTCGGTGTCGAGCCACTGCTCGGCAAGCCAGTCGTTCGTCGCGGCGCAGACCGCGCTCCCGAGATCGGTGTTCGGCAGGAGGCCGCGCGTCAGCGGGAGGAGCACGACGCGTGCCGCGGCATCGACGCCGAGCTGCTCGACGAGCAGGGCCGGATCGGAGCCGGGCAGCCCGCCTGCGCTCGGAACCGTGGCGTCGTCGTACTCGCCGAAGGGCGAGGCGTAGTGGTAGCGCTCGGGGCCTGGGAAGTACGCGCTCCGCCACGGCTCCTTCATGTACCGGCGGATCTCGTCGCCGGTCGCCCCCACCGGATGCGCGGCTGCGTCGACGAGCTTCACGCGAGCTCCACCATGAGATCGCCGTCGTCGACGACGACCGGGAACGTCTTCACTCGGATCACCGGCTCGGTGACCGTCTCTCCCGTCGCGATCTCGTACTCCCACCCGTGCCACGGACAGCGCACGATCTCCCCGTCCATCGTCCAGTGCACCGGCCGCCCGGGGCCTTCGCTCGTGCTGAGCCCGCTGACGATCCCGCGACAGAGCGGTGCGCCGCCGTGCGGGCAGCGGTTCAGCAGCGCGTGGAACTCGCCGTGCACGTTGTAGACGCCGATGCTGCGACCCCCCACTTCGACGATCCGGCAGTCGCCGGGCGAGAGTTCGTCGCGGGCGCACACGCGATGGAGCGTCATAGCTCTCCCGGAAGGTCGTAGAGCTCGAGCGCGTTGTCGCGGAGGATCCGCGTGCGGGTCTCGCGCGGCAGCCGGCCGAGCACCTGCTTCGGGTCGTCGTAGTCCCAGTGCGGGTAGTCGGACGAGAACAGCAGCAACCGCTCGGCGTCGACCCAGTCGAGCACCTTGAGGTAGTCGTCGCGCTCGGGCTCCTCGATCGGCTGCGACGTGAACCGGAGGTGGTCGCGGAAGTAGTCGAGCGGTCTGCGCCTCGCAGGCACTTCGGCCCCCAGGCCGTCCCACAGGTGCTCGAGTCGCCAGAGGAGCGGGAGCACCCAGCCGAATCCCCCCTCGACGAAGACGAAGCGCAGCCGCTCGAAGTGGTCGAACGTGCCGTTGCAGATCAACGAGACGACGTGTGCGGCATACGTCGCCGGATACAGCGCGTGGTGCTCGAAGAAGTACGACGAGAAGCCGACCGGCGTGAGCAGCGACATCCCGCTGCCCTTGCTGAAATGCACCGCGACCGGCAGGTCGTGGCGGCACGCGGCTTCGTAGATCGGCTCGTAGAACGGGTCGCCGTACGGCAGGCCCGCGTACGCGTTGAGACGCACCTGGACGAACATCGGATCGCCGCCGAGGCGATCGATCTCGTGCGCCGCGGCGACCGGCGTCGATCCGCACACGTTGATCGAGCCGCGAAACCTTCCGTGCGCGTTGTGCGTCGTGAGCCACGTCGCGTGCAGCCAGTCGTTCGTCGCCCGGCAGAGCGCCGCCTCGTACTCGGGGTTGGCGTGGTTGCGGACGAGCGGCAGCAGGATCGCCAGGTCGACGCCTGCCTCGTCGATCAGCTGGCGATAGCTGAACTCGGGGTCCGACCCGGGTACTTCACCCGCGGGGCCGAAGGCATCGCGGCGCAGCGGCTGCGTCGGCGGCATGTACAGGACGAGCGGATAGGAAGAGATGAGCTGGTCGGGGACTTGCGACCACGGCTCTGGCAGGTACTCACGGATCTCGTCGGTGTGACGCGGGAGAGGATGAACGTCGCAGTCGACGATCTCGACGCGCGAGCGCGTCTGTGAAGTCGCCTTCGCCGTGGTCGCAAGCTCGGTCATGCGCGAACTTCGGTGTCCGCCCACACCTCGGGGTTCGCGCAGTTCGACGGCCGGCCGCCGTTCAGCACCTCGACGACGGAGGTCGCGACGCCATAGGCGAGCGAGTCCGTTGCGTCGATCGTCATTCCCGCCTGATGAGGCGAGACGAGCACGTTGCCGAACGCGGTCAGCTTGTCGATCAACTCCTGCTGCGGCGGCTCCTGGTCGAAGACGTCGAGCGCGGCGCCTGCGAGCTTCTCGTTCGCCAGGGCGTCGAGGACGCTCGGGTAGTCGAGCAACGCGCCACGGGCGGTGTTCACGAGCAGCCCCGTCGGCTTCATCAGCGCAAGCTCGCGTGCAGCGATCATCGGCGGCTCGCCGTGCTTCGCCTGGGCGTGGATGCTGACGATGTCGCTCTCGCGCAGGAGCGTGTCGAGATCGACGACGCGGTAGCCCGCGTTCTCGGCCGCGGTGCGCGCGCCCTCGGCCGTGTCGTAGACGAGCACCTCGCTGCCGAATCCGGTGGCGAGGATCGCGGCGACGCGCGCACCGATCGCGCCGTAGCCGATGATGCCGATCGCCAGCTTGTGCACGTCGCGGCGGGGATGGATGTCGAAGCGCTTCGGCCAGTCGCCGGTGCTCATCGCCGTGTGCATCTCGCCGACGTGGCGCGTGAGCCAGAGGATCGAGGCCAGCGTCCAGTCGGCGACGGCCTCGTGCCCCATGCCGCGCCCGCTCAGCACCGGGACGCCGTGCTTGGTCGCGCCGTCGATGTCGATCACTTCGACGCCTGCGCCGGGAACCGCCAGCACCTTGAGGTTGGGCAGCGCCCCGATGATCTCCTCGGATGCGTACTGCGGCAGGCGCACGTACAGCGCGTCGCAGTTCGGCGCGACGTCGACCGGCGAGTCCTTGCCGTCGACGGGAATGATCAGGATCCCCGCGTCGGCCAGGACGTCGTCGAACGCGGGACGCAGGAACGCCCCCCAGGCGGCAAGCGTGAAGCTCATTTGTCCTCCTCGGTCTGGCGGTAGTAGTCGCGGCTCGGGTAGAGCGACTCGAGCGGGCTCCCCTCGGCGATACCCTCGCGTGCGCGTTCCTCCGCGGCTTCCATCTCCTCGGCGATCTGCGCGATCTGCTCGGCCTCGGCCTGCGGAATCACGATGACGCCGTCGCCGTCGGCCACGATCACGTCGTCGGGCTGCACCTCGACACCGGCGCAGGTCACGGGTTGGTTGACGCTCTCGACCGAGTAGCCGCCGTAGCCCTGCGGGATCATCGTGATCCCGTCGCACCACATCGGCAGGTCGAGCCGTTCGATCAGCGCTGCGTCGCGGACCGCGCCGTCGACGACCACGCCGGCGGCACCCATCGCCTTCGCCTTCAGCGCGAGGATGTCCCCCCACGACGCGAGCAGGTCGCTCGCCGCCGTCGCGACGACGAGGAAGTCGCCGGGCCGAGTCTCGTCCACCAGCTCGAAGTGGAGCGCGCGATTCGCGACGACGCTGCCGCGCGCCTTGTCACGGAGCGAGACGAGCTGCTGGGTGCGCGCACGCCCCGCCGCCCGGGTCTGCAGCGAGCCGAGCGGGCGCACCTTTCGCATCACGACTCGCTCGGCCGGGTACGTGCCCGACTTCAGGAAGGCGTCGCACAGCGACGCCGTCGGCAGCGCCGCAAGCCGTTCGACGAGCGGGTCGGCAATGGTTTGGGTCATCGATCCTCCTTCGTTACGTGAACCAGCACGCCGACCATTGGCCGGGATGCTTCTCTTCGAGTGGTGGCTGCTCGCGACTGCAGCGGTCCTGCGCGATCGGGCAGCGGGTGTGGAAGCGACAGCCGCTCGGCGGCGATGCCGGGTTCGGAATCTCGCCTCGCAGCACGACTCGTTCGCGTTGCCGCTCGACGACGGGGTCGGGGATGGGCGACGCGCCCAGCAACGCCTGCGTGTACGGGTTGTTCGGGCTCGCGTAGAGATCGTCGGCCGGCGCGAGCTCGAACAGGCGGCCCGCATAGAGCACGGCGACACGATCCGCGAGCTCACGGACGACTGCGAGGTCGTGCGAGATCAACAGGTACGAGAGGCCGAGCCGCTCCTGCAGGTCGGCCATCAAGTTCACGATCTGCGCCTGGATCGAGACGTCGAGTGCGGACGTCGGCTCGTCGGCGACGACCAGCTTCGGCTCCAGCGCGAGGGCGCGCGCGATCGCAATCCGCTGCTGCTGGCCGCCGCTGAACGCATGCGGGAACCGCTCGGCTGCATCTGCCGGCATCCCGCACAGCTCGAGCAGTTCCTGCGCGCGCGCAGCCGCCTCGCGCCGCGAAGCGGCGAGGCCGTGGACGATGAGCGGCTCCGCGACGATCGCGCCCACCCGCATGCGCGGGTTCAGCGACGTCGCCGGATCCTGGAACACGATCTGGAGATGCCGGCGGCGGCGGCGAAGCTCGCGGGCCCGGAGCGCGAGCAGGTCCTCGCCTTCGAACCGGATCTGGCCCCCGGTCGGCCGGTGGAGGCCGAGCACCGTGCGCGCGATCGTCGACTTGCCGGAGCCCGACTCGCCGACCAGGCCGAGCGTCTCCCCTCGCGCGACGGTGAACGAGACGCCGTCGACGGCGCGCACGTTGCGGCGGCCGCCGAGAAGACCTCCGCTCTTGAAGTGGACGGAGAGATCGTCGACCTCGAGGAGCGGTTCCGTGCTCGTCATGACCACGTCGCGCTCGACGTCCTCGACGGCGGCTGGACTAGGCACCTTCCACCTGCTCGAGTTGCGTCGGAAGCGGATGCCAGCAGGCGAAGCCGTCCGCGAGCGGCGGCGTCTCCGTCCGGCAGCGGTCGGTGGCACGCGGGCAGCGCGGCGCAAACGCGCAGCCCTCGACATCGGCTGCAGCTGACGGAGCGCTCCCACCGATCGAGCGCAGGCGACCCCGCTTCGGGCGGTCGAGCCGCGGCGTGCAGCCGATCAACGCCGCCGTGTACGGGTGGCGCGGCTCGGCGAAGACCTGCTCGGCATCGCCTTCCTCGACGATGCGGCCCGCGTACATGACCGCGACGCGGTCGCACATGCCGGCGACGACGCCGAGGTCGTGCGCGATCAGGATCAGCGCCATCCCGAACTGCCGCTGCAAGTCGTTCAGAAGCTCGAGAACCTGCGCCTGGATCGTCACGTCGAGTGCGGTGGTCGGCTCGTCGGCGACGATCAGGTCGGGCTCCGAGGCGAGCGCGATCGCAGTCATGACGCGCTGCGCCATTCCGCCCGACAGCTCATACGGGCGCTGGCCGAGTCTCTCTTCGGGAGACGGGATGCCGACGAGGTCGAGCAGCTCGATCGCCCGCGCACGCGCCGCCGCCTTCGACAGGTGCCGCCGCCGCCGAAGCACCTCGGTCACCTGTTGCCCGATCGGGACGAGCGGGTTGAGGCTCGCGACCGGGTCCTGGAAGATCATCGACGCCACGCCGCCGGCGATCGACCGCCGCGTGCCCGGCCGCCACGTGACCTCACCGTCGACGACCCGTCCCGGCGGCTGGATCAGCCCGAGCAGCGCGAGGCCGGTCACGCTCTTCCCCGACCCCGACTCGCCCACGATCGCGAGGGTCTCGCC
>Ga0157372_10004032_pt1 | contig 15750 bp, 12 predicted proteins | sample C55metaG_FD_115307 | JGI IMG/M metagenome (GOLD analysis project Ga0157372, IMG submission 115307) | Corn rhizosphere microbial communities from Kellogg Biological Station, Michigan, USA - C5-5 metaG | ecosystem: Host-associated > Plants > Roots > Rhizosphere > Soil | place: USA: Michigan... | reverse complement strand
TGTGTGCGCATCCCGAGGTTCCCGATCGGCGCGGTGTGGCGCGCGGCCCGGCGGGGGGAAGTCGGCACGCCCGGAGCGGGCGCGCAGCTTCTCCTCCCGCTGATGTCGCCGGCCGACACACCACCATCGGTGTCGAACCACCGCGGGAGCTCCACGCCGCCGTCGCCCGCGCCCGCGCACTGGGATGAGCACCGCATCGCGTTGACGAGCGCTGCGCGCACGCGCGTGCAGGCGGCGTCCGCCGCGGCCGGCCGCGCCGGCGTTCGTGCCGGCATGCGCCCCGCCGAAGCGCGTGCGCGCTGCGCCGACCTCGTGGAGCTGCCGTGGGACGACCTCGCCGTGAGCACCGCCATCACCGAGGCCTCGGCGCAGTTCCTTGCTGCGAGCCCGCAGGTCACGCCGGTGGAAGGTGCGCCGGGATTGTGGTGGGTGGGTGCGAGCGGCTTCGACGCCGTGGGTGGCGAGCGGCAGCTCGCGCATGCCCTGCTCCGCACGGCGCGGCGCTGGCATCCGCGCCCGCGCGTCGCCATCGCTGATTCGTGCGTCGCGGCGCGCGCCGCCACGTGGGCCGGCGCCAGCTTCAGCGGCGACGCGAACGACGGTGTGCTGGTGCGCGTCATCCCGCCCGGTGGCGACGCCGCGTATCTCGCGCCGGCGCCGCTCTCCCTCGTGCCGATGGACGACGAGCTCCGCGCCGCGCTGCACGCACTCGGCCTGCGGACGGTGGGGATGCTCGCCGCACTCGACGCCGAAGACGTCGAACGCCGCTGGGGCGAGCTCGGCCTGCGCGCGTGGCGGTTCGCGCGCGCCGATGACCCGCGCCGCCCCGTGCTGGCGCGCGTCGAGACGCAGCCGGCGGTGGAAGTGGAGCTGTCGTCGCCGACGGAGACGATGGAGCCCGTGCTCTTCCTCGTGCGCGCCGCGCTCGATCGCCTGGTGACGGAGATGATCGCGCATGGCCGAGCGGTGGCGGCGATCGCCATCACGCTCACGCTCGATGATGCGCGAGGCGCACTCGCGACGGCGCCAGCGCATACGGTGACGCGCGAGGCGCGCCCCGCACGCCCCCTCGCGCGCGTGGTGCCGCTGTTCGAGCGCTGTCGCGCCTTGCTGGACGCGTGGCCGCTCACCGCACCGGTAGTCGCCGTGCGCGTGGCGATCGTTTCCGCCGCGCCGCTCACCGGCGAGCAGGGCGACCTGCTGAGCACCTCATGGCGCGACCTCGGCGCCGCCGACGCTGCGCTCGAGCGCCTGCGCGCCGAGCTGGGCACCGATGCGATCGTACGCGCGGAGGCGCGGGATACGCACCGTCCGGAGAGAGCAGGATCATGGCGGGCCGTGGAAGCACCTGGAAGCAGTGAACGGTTCACGGCTCACGGCTCACGGTTCACGCTCTCCCAAGCCCGCCGCGCCTTCGACCCACCCGAAACAGTGGAGGTGCAGTGCGACGGTGACATGCCACGCGAGGTGACCTGGCGCGGCCACCGCATCACCGTCACGCGTGCCGTCGGCCCCGAGCGCCTCTCCGGCGACTGGTGGGACGACGGCTACCGCCGCGACTACTGGCACTGCGACAGCCTCGCCGGCGAGATGACCCTGTTCCTGGACCGTGCTGACGATCAGTGGCGGATGCAGGGATGGGGGGACTGACAACTGCCTTGTGAACCGTGAACCGTTGACCGTGAACCGTACGAGCATTGGCCGTTACGGTTCACGGCTCACGGTTCACGGTTCACGGTCCCCATGCCGTTCGCCGAGCTCCACGCCCACTCCGCCTTCTCCCTCCTCGACGGCGCTGCCCTCCCCGAGGCACTCGTGCTGCGCGCGAAGGAGCTGGGGCTCACCGCGCTCGCCCTCACCGATCACGACGAGCTGGGCGGTGCGGTACGCTTCGCGTCGGCGGCGCGAGAGCTGGAAGTTCCGGGCATCATCGGCGCCGAGCTTACGGTCGTCGTGCCGTCGCGCGGCGGGCAGGCGCCGCTCGTCACGCACCTGCCGCTGCTCGCCGAGTCGCGCGATGGGTACGCCAATCTGTCCACGCTCGTCACCCTCGCGCGCGCGGATGCATCGCGGCGCGGCCAGCCCTCCGTGTCGCTCGACCAGGTCGCGCAGCATGCGGATGGGCTGTTCGCCCTCACCGGCTGTCCGCGTGGCTGGGTGCCCACGCTCGCTGCGCAGGGTGACGTGGACGCCGCATGCGACGCCGCCGCCGCGCTGCTCGACATCTTCGGCCATCGCGTGGCCATCGAGTGCTGGGACCATGGGCTGCTCGAAGAGCGCGACACCACACGACGATTGATCGACGTCGCTCACGCGCTGGACGTCCCGTGGGTGGTGACGAACGACGTGCACTACGTGCGCGCGCGCGACCGGATGGTGCACGACGTGCTCGCCTGCCTGCGCCACCAGCGTCCGTTGGACAAGATGGGCACGCGGCTCCGCCCGAACGGCGAATGGTATCTCAAGAGCGCGGCGCAGATCGCGCGGCGGTGGCAGGGGAACCTCGAGGGTGTGCGCGCCACGCTCGCCGTCGCCGAACGTTGCACCTTCCGCCTGGATGATCTCGAGCCCACGCTCCCCGCCTTCCCCCTCCCCGCCGGCGTGGGCGAGGACGAATACCTCGCGCGTCTCGTCGAACAGGGTGCGCGCGAGCGGTGGGGACCGCCGGGCACGAAGCAGCGCACCCCGGCGCACGATCAACAGCTCGCGCACGAGCTCGCGCTCATCGACAAGCTCGGGCTCGCCGGCTACTTCCTCATCGTGTGGGACATCGTCCGCTTCGCGCGGCGCGACGGCATCCTCTGCCAGGGGCGCGGCTCGGCCGCCAACTCCGCCGTCTGCTACTGCCTCGGCATCACGGCGGTGGATCCCATCAGGCTCGGCCTGCTGTTCGAGCGCTTCCTGAGCGAGGAACGCACCGAGGCACCCGACATCGACATCGACTTCGCGCACCGGGAGCGGGAGCGCGTGCTGCAGTACGTGTACGAGCGCTACGGCCGCGAGCACGCGGCCATGGTGTGCGAGCAGATCACCTACCGCGGCAAGAGCGCCGTGCGCGACGCGGCGCGCGTGCTCGGCTTCAGCGTGGAGCAGGCCGACATGCTCGCCACGCTCTCCGACCGCTTCTCGGCGCGCGCTACCGCGGAAGCGCTGCGGGCGAAGCCGGAAGATGATCAGGCGTCGGATGCCGCGGTGGCGAATGCGCTGAGCAGCGCGATGGTGCGTGGCACCGAAGCCACCACGCGTTCGCGCGCCGAGAAGGAGAAGGCCAAGCAGGTGGCGAAGCCGATGACGTCGGCCGACCGGCCGACGCCCAACGCGGCGTACGAGCCGTACGGCAGTCCGAGCGCGCAGAGCTCCGGTGCACGGAACCTCATCGAGATCCCGAGGTCCATGCACGCCGCGGCGGATCGTGGCAACCGGTGGGAGGATCCACACGCCGGTGAATCACACAACGAGCGTCGCAATCCCACCACGGCGCTGCGGCCCACGGGCGGCATGAGCATCGTCGAGCGGGCCGGCCTCGACCCGGACGACAAGCGCGTGCGCGCCCTCGCCGAGATCGTGGACGGACTGCACCAGCTCCCGCGTCACCGCTCCATCCATGTGGGCGGTTTCGTGCTCACCGCCGAGCCGTTATCGAGTGTCGTACCGATCGAGCCGGCGAGCATGCCGGGACGCACGGTGATCCAGTGGGAGAAGGACGACCTGGATCCCGTGGGCCTCGTGAAGATCGACCTGCTGGGACTCGGCATGCTCACCCTTCTTCAGGATTGCCTGCTCTATATCAGGCAAGGGCGAGGCGTGACGATCGACCTCGCCACGCTCGACATGACCGACCAGGCGGTATACGACGACCTCTGCGCCGCCGACACGATCGGTGTGTTCCAGGTGGAGAGCCGCGCGCAGATGAACACGCTGCCCAGGCTGAAGCCGCGCTGCTTCTACGATCTGGTCGTCGAGGTCGCGCTCATCCGGCCCGGCCCCATCCAGGGCGAGATGGTGCACCCGTACCTGCGTCGCAAGAACGGGCAGGAGGAGGTGACGTACCCGCATCCGTCGCTGAAGCCGATCCTCGAGCGCACGCTCGGCGTGCCGCTGTTCCAGGAGCAGGGGATGCAGGTGGCCATTGCCGCGGCGGGGTTCACGCCGGGCGAGGCCGACCAGCTCCGCCGAGCGATGGGCCACAAGCGGAGCCGCGAGCGGATGGCGGCCATCTGCCAGAAGATGATCGACGGCATGGCGGCCAACGGCATCGCGCCCGACGTGGCGCAGCGAATCTTCAACCAGATCAACGGGTTCGCCGACTACGGCTTTCCCGAGAGCCATGCGGCGAGCTTCGCGCTGCTCGTGTACGCGTCGGCGTACCTCAAGCACTACTACGCGCCGGAGTTCACGGCTGCGATTCTCAACGCACAGCCGATGGGCTTCTACGCGCCGGGTACGATCGTGGAGGACGCGAAGCGGCACGGCGTGGAAGTGCGGCCAGCCGACGTCACGATCTCGAAGTGGGACGCGACGCTGGAGCCGCGTGTCGGCCAGAGCGCGCCCGCCGTGCGGCTCGGCCTTCGCAGCGTGCGCGGGCTCGGCGCTGCCGCGCGCACGAAGCTCGAGCGCGCGCTCGCCGAGCGGCCGTTCACGTCGGTGGAGGACGTGGTGCAGCGTTCGGGGCTCGACCGGCGCGGGCTCCGTCAACTCGCCGAAGCGGGCGCGCTCGACGGGCTGCTGCCCGACGAACCGGACGTACGTCGCCGTCGTGCGGCGCTGTGGGCCGTGCTCGACGCAGCGCGCGGCGACGCCGGTCCGCTCGCGCCGCGACGTCGTGCATCGCGCAAGGAAGAGGCGGCGCCGCTGCCGGCGATGTCGCGCGTGGAGCTCACCGAGGCGGACTACCGCATGACCGGCATCTCGCTCGCCGGCCATCCGATGATCCACGTGCGTGACGTCCTCGTGCCGAACGGCGTGCGCACCGCGCGCGACCTGCTGCTCAATGGTCGCGACGGTGAAACGGTGGCGACGGCAGGGCTGGTGATCTGCCGCCAGCGGCCCGGCACGGCCAAGGGGTTCGTTTTCCTCACGCTGGAAGACGAGACGGGGTTGATCAACGTCGTCGTCACGCCGCAGCGATTCGAGCGGCAGGCGCTGCTCATCTCACGCACGCCGCTGCTGCTGGTGCGCGGCGTGCTGCAGGTGGAGCAGAAGGTGGTGAACGTGCGAGCGAAGCAGTTCAGGGCGCTGCAGGCGGCCGTAGGTGCGGAGTTCGCGCAGCGGCACGACTTTCATTGAGGGAGTCGTTCGGCGAGCAGCGTCGGCGACCTTGTCACCCCTTCCAGAACTTCTCGTCCCGCACCAGCACATCGAGCTCGATCGCATCCTTGCCCTTCCGCTCCGAGTAGTCGGCAATGTGAATCGCCGACGTCGCGATCTGTCGCCCCGATGAATCTTCGAGCACGAGCCCGAGCTTGTCGCGCGCTGCGTGGTAGCGTTCCAGCTTCTCCTCGTCCATCGGCTCGCCGCCGGGCATCGGCACCGCCTCCGTGAACAGGTGGAATACCGGCTGCACGAGCTCGTAACCCACACCGGGCCGGAAGCGACCCCACGCGCGGCCCAGCACCGGATCGCGCTGTTCGAGGTCGGACCAGCCGATGATCACGTTCTGCAGCTTCACGGTATGACGCACGCTCACTCCTGCGCGGCGAGGGGCCGCGCCATGATCCGGTCGGTCTGTCGGTCGGCGCCGAGCTGGAAGAACTGCCAGCCGACGTCGCTGAATCCCCACCGCGCATAGAAGGCGATCGCGCGCGTGTTGCGCTCCCACACGCCGAGCCAGATCCATTCGCGCCCGCGCTCGACGCCGGCGTCCAGACAAGCCTGCATCAACGTCGCCCCGACGCCGGTACCGATCCACCGCTTGTCGGAGTAGAGGCGCGCGATCTCGATTGCATTGTCCGACGGGATCCCGCCGACGGCAGGCGGTCCCTTGCCGTCGCGCAGCATCGCGTACCCCGCCAGCTCGCTTCCCCGCTCCGCCAGCAGCACGATGCAGTCGGGATCGAGCAGATCCGCGCGCTGCCGAGACTCGCCGAAGGCGTTGGCGAGATACGCTGCCATGTCCTCCGGTGCGTTGTCGGCGGCGAACGTATCGGCGAACGCCGTCGCGGCGAAAGTGGCCAGTGCACGCGCATCGGACAGCCCCGCGCGACGGACCACGAGCGAAGGCGCACTGGAGGCGGAGGTCATGCGAACGAAGCTAACGTTCCAGCTCAGCGACGCGCGAGCGTGCGCAGCCCCATCGCGCCGTTGAGCCAGCGGACCAGCGGCACCAATCGCTCGAACTCGCGCGCCAGGACGTCAGCCAGCCGCGCGCTGAAGAGATCACTCTCGCGTACCTCTCGGCCCATCGTGAACGACTGATGACGCACCAGCTCCGCCGCGGGATGATCCGCATCATAGCCGCGCGGCATCCGCGTCAGCATCGCCTCGCGCGACAGCCCGCCGAACGGCTTCAGCGCCGGCGCGCGCAGGACGTTCGTGAGCGAGGCATGCTCCTCGGCGATCTGCTCACGCAGGCGGGCGAGCGTCGGGCGTGGCGGCATCCAGATCCCGCCACCGACCCATGCCTCGTCGGGGCCGATGTCGAAGTAGAATCCTGCGCCGCCGTGCGCCGCATCGCTTCCCACGCCGCGGCCGGCGTCCATGTGGTAGAACCAGCACGCCGCATTCGTCTTGTACGGCGACTTGTCGTTCGAGAAGCGCACGTCGCGATGGATGCGGAACATCGAGCGCTTCGGGTCACCGACGATCTCCGGGGCGAGCGCGGCGAGGCGAACGTCGAGCTCCTCCACCAGTGCCCGCATCGGTTCACGCACTTCCGCCTCGTAGCGATCGCGGTTGGCGAGGAACCACTCGCGATTGTTGTTCCGGCGCAGACCGCGCAGAAAGGCGCGAGCGGCAGGCCGAAAGCCGCCGAACTCGTCGCTCGAGGACGCCGTTCGCCCGGCCGGCACCGTTTTCTTCCTCGACGCCGTCTTCCCTCGACGCCGTCCCGGCCGACGCTCTTGCGCCCTTCGTCGATGCCTTGGCGCGTGCCGTCTTTCGCGGCCGCGTCATCGTGACGACGTACCAAGCGCAGTGAGCGCAGCTCCGGTGACGCGATAGGTGGTCCAGTCGCTCATCGGCACGGCGCCAAGCGACTCGTAGAATCGGATCGCATCCTCGTTCCAGTCGAGCACGGCCCACTCCAGGCGACCGTAGCCGCGCGATACGGCAGTCTGCGCCAGATGCTCCAGCAGCCGACGGCCGATGCCGCGGCCACGAAACGCCGGAAAGACGAACAGGTCCTCGAGGTAGATCCCCGGCCGCGCAAGGAAGGTGGAATAGTTGCGGAACCAGAGCGCGAACCCCGCCGCCTCGTCACCGCACATCGCGAGCACCACCCGCGCCGCCGGCGACTCGCCGAACAGCGACTCGCGCAACAGCTCCTCTGTCGCCACACACTCGCGGCCCAGCCGCTCGTACTCGGCGAGCCCGCGAATGCACCGCAGGATCAGCGGTACGTCGTCGATGGTTGCGGCGCGGAGGGTAAGGTCTGACGTGGCGGACACTGGATGGCGGTGCGTGACTGAATCAGGACAGCAGCGAAACGGAAAACCACAGCAGCGAAGCAGGACACCGCCGACACGATCGAAACGGCAGGATGCTCCATTCTGCAGAGAGCGAGAAGTCCTGCCGTTCCGCCCTTTCCGCAGTGTCCTCTGATTGCCGTCCGAGCTCGCCGAACCGAAGCTCAGAGCCCGAGATACTGCTCCCGCACGATCTTCAGATGATGCTGCGCGTGACCGGCCGTGATGTACGCGAGCGCGCGCACGCTCACCGGGTTGTCGCTCGCGGTGCCGGTGCGCGTCCACGCCTCGTCGGGCAGGGCGGTGAACAAGGCGAGCGTGCTTTCCCGTACGGAGAGCAGTTCCGCCGCGAGCGACGACAGCGTGCGACGGTCCGAGTTCGCCGTCTTCACGTACTCGTCCTGGTCGAACGACGCGAGCGGCGTCTTGTCGCCGCGCGCGATGCGGAAGGCACGATAGGAGAAGACGCGCTCCGTATCGCTCACGTGGCCGATCACCTCACGGATGCTCCACTTGTCCTTCGCATAGCGATGTCCGCCTCGCGACTCCGTGAGCTCGGCAATCATCGTCTGCCACTCGTCGCGATCGCGACGCAGCACGGCCATGACGTCGCCTTCCGGCACCGCGGCGATGTAGCGGCCATAGTAGGTCGAGTATTCGGTGGCGTCCGGGCGGCGGGCAGCGACGGCGGTCATGCGGACTCTCTGCGTGGAATGTTCAGGGCGCCGACGCGAGCGTCGGCGCGGGAGCGTTGCGCCAAGTGACGAGCAGGATTCCTACTGCCGTCACCACCAGCGCCACGAGCTGCGCCGAGGTGATCGGGCCCACCATGTCGCTCTTGGCACGGAAGAACTCGACGATGAACCGCTCCACGCCGGCCAGCACGCAGTACATGCCGAACAGCCACCCTGCTGCATGCTGGTGCCGGCGCAGGCGCCAGAGCACGACGAACATCAGGAAGCCGAGCAGCACTTCCAGCAGCTGCGTGGGGTACACGCTCACCACGGCATCGGGCGGCAGCGTCGCCGGCAGATCGGCGTGATACAGCTGGTTCATCACCTGCACCGTGGTCGGCGGCAGCCCGTGCGGAAATGCCACGGCCAGCCAGCCGTTCCACACACGGCCGTAGTCGTCGCCCACTGCCCAGCAGCCGGTCCGGCCGATGGCGTAGCCAGCGGCGATACCGACGGCCGCGCCGTCCGCAATGCGAAGGAACGGCTGCCGCCGCCAGCGGATGACGATGGCACACGCCAGCACCGCGCCGATGAAACCGCCCCAGAAGACGAAGCCGGCCCGCCCCCACAGGGCGTTGACGCTGTGCATGAGGATGGCGAAGTAGACCTTGCCGCCGATGATCGTGCCGATGAGCGCCGCGAAGGTGACGTCGTTCATCACCGTGGGATCATCGCCGCGCGCCTCGAGCACCTCCTGTGACACCCAGTGCGCCATCCCGAATGCCAGCATCATCGCGATGCCGAAGCCGGTCAGGGTCAGCGGCCCGACGTTGAACTCGAACGGGTGGTGGACGATGGGATGCGCGATCATTGACGGCGATCGACGCGAGTCTTCGTCCACACCACCACGGCAGAGCAGTTCTGGCTCGGCGTGACGAACTGCGCGGGGATGCTCGCACCGCTATACACTTCGACCGCCGCCACTTCGTTGGGCTGCACGAAGGTGTCGAGGTCGCCCGGATCGAGCTGCTGCCACGGCGCGCCGTCCACGTACACGGTGACGCAGCCATTGCCCTGGGCCGATCGCGTCGAACTGATCATCGCCTGTCCGTTGGATTCCGTGACGCGAAGGCCCGGCGTCGTGCGCAGCACGTCGCTGAACTTGATCGGCTTGCGCCGATCGAGGTCCTCCTGCGTGATGAAGTAGCCACCCGCCGACGTGCGCTTGCGATCGAGGAAGCCGACCTTCTGCAGCCCTTCCTCGCGGCGCGACGTCACCTCCACTGGCGTGAGCTGCGGCACGAGCACACCCAGCTTGACCGTGACGCGTGCCGGCGTGCGCGACGACAGCTCCACGGGCACCTCGGTCGGGCTGTACCCGATCTGCCGGACGACGAGCGCCTGCGTGCCCGCCGGAAGCGAATCGAGCACGAACTCGCCGTTCTGCTTGGTCATCGTCGCCGCGCTGGAACCCATCAGCCCGACGCGCGCGTTGGCCACCGGCGCTCCACTGCGATTCACCACGACGCCGCTCACGCGCGCCGAGCCGCGGCGCTGCTTCAGGGCGCCCGTGTCGCCGGCGGCGATGCTCTTCGGCCGCGCCGCGACGCTCATGCTGCGCAGTGCCAGCACGCCGAGCTCCTGCGTCACGGTCACCTCGGCGGTTTCACCGCCATCCTTGCGCTGCGCCTGGAGCTTGCCTTCGTACTTCTCGGGAAGTCCGCACAGGCGATAGGTGCCGTCCGCGTCCACCGTTGCCTCGCGCACGCGAGGCGGCTTCTTGCCGACGCGCAGGTTGGCGGGAAGGCCCGGGGGGTCGGGGTCGTACCATACGAACGAGACACGCGCGCCCACGGCTGCCGAGTCGCTGTCAGGCTCGCGCACGCGGCCCACCAGCGCACCGGGCCCGAGCGCGCGCCGCGCCGCCGGGCAGAAAAGGCTCACCAGATATTCGCCCGATGGCACGGCGATCACGGTCTGCGTCACCATGTTCGCCGAGATGTTCAACGGCGGCGTGACGAGCGAGATGCCGAGCGTGTCGAGCATCGCGTGCTCGACGTATACGCGATGGGCGCCCGGCGGAATGCTGTCGATGAGAAATCGACCGAGCGAATCGCTGAATGCCATGCGCGTCGTGCCGTCCACGCTGACCAGCGCGTGGGTGAGCGGTTCAGCGTGCAGGCTGTCGAACACCACGCCCTGCAGGTAGCCGGTGGTGGTGTCGTGCGCGGGTGCCTGGCTCTCGGCAGCCTGGCTCTTCGCTGGAGCGCTCTTCGCCGCGCCGGTGGCCGGCGTGCTCTTCGGTGCCGGCTTCGTCGCCGGCTTCTGCGCGGCGAGCGGACAGGCGAGCAGGAGCGCCCCGAACAGGGGAACGAGGGAAGTGGGGAGACGCATGGCTGGAATATACGATGAGAACCCCCTCTCTACCCGCCGGACCGCCAGCAGGGTCCGGCTGTCCGTCCGATCGATCTCGGCGACCCGCCTTCGCCCGGAACGGAACCTGCCTTCCCCGGATGGCATCATCCTCACGGAGCCAACCATGGGCAGCAAGGCGAGCAACTTCTTCCAGAGCGATCGTCCCGAATCGGGCGGCGCCGACAAGGACATGCAGCGCGAGAAGTCCGGCCTCCTCGAGATCGACAAGGAGCGCTTCGCGGCCGAGCAGCAGGAGCGGGAGGCGAGCAGGAAGGAAGAGGACGTTCGGAAGGGGAAGTAGAGGGATGGGCAGATGACAGATGGACCGAAGGACCGATCGGTCCTTCGGTCCATCTGTCCTTCGGTACTTCGGTCCTCCCCACCCCGTCCTACCCTCCCATCCACCGGCCCTCCGTAAAATGCCCCGTATGCCGGAACGTCTGCGTGAATGACAGGTCGGCGTCGTCGGGCACTGGCTCCACGTCGCTCAGTCGCGAGACGTCGATGCTCACCGTGCCGTTGGGGGTCACGGGGTTGTAGATGTTCGCGAACCGCATGCCGAACACGATCTCCTGCGGCTTGTAGCTCGAGCGCGCGTGCACGGTCTGTGAGAACGTCTCGTCCACTCCGCTCATCAGGATGGAGAACTCGGCATCTGTGCGCTCGAGATCCTCGCGCGTGCAGCCGAAGAGCGGGCTCGTGTCGTCGATCGGGTGCACGACGGTCCAGCTCAGCGGGAAGAACACGACTCGCGTGCGCTCCAGCTGCAGCTGGTCGTAGCGTCGCACGCTCCCGTCGAGTCGGCTGAACAGCACCTTGGCCTCGAGCTCCATCAGCTGATTGCTCCGCGCGTTGGTGATGCGGAACATGAATGCCGTCTTCCCCCGGTACGGCGCGATCACCGCGACATCGCTGAACAGCAGGCGTGCCGTCGGCCGCGAGAAGCGCGCGAACACGAGCCCCGTCAGCAGCGCAACGAACAGCAGGCCGATGATGGCCTCGAGCGCCACGATCCAGTTGGGGAGTGCGCCCACCGGGTACACGTTGCCGTAGCCGATGGTGGCAAAGGTGTCCACGCTGAAGAAGAGCGCGCGAAGGAAGCGGCCGCCCATGCGCGACACGTCGGCACCGGCGAGCGCGCCTGGCCCGCACGCCAGGTACGCCGCGGCAAACAGGACGTTCACCGTCAGATACACCGCGATCACGCTGCCGAGGAAGCGCGGCCACGACATCGTGAGCAGCGCGTGGTAGCCGTTCAGGTAGGTGAATCGCGGGAAGCCGACGCGTCGTGCCGTGAAGCTTCCGTCCCGCCGCAGCAGGCGCTGCTGTCGTGCACCGCCGACGACGGTGCCGAAACCGAGATCCTTCGGCTCCTCGTATGGATGCTGCGCCGGCGGCACTGCGGTGACGCTCGATGCGTCCGGGTTGTCGCGCTCGCTCACGCGTGAGAAGCTACGCGGCGAGGTGTTTGCGTCAAAGGTCCTGCGGCATCGTTCGCTTCGTTCACCCGTGCAGTCGATCACCGTGCCCGCTCGCGTCAGTCAGCCGCTCCCCGCCCCCGACCTCTCCCCCGCCCACGACCCCGGATTTGCCGACGCCGGCGCGCGGGCGGAACTGGCGCTCGCTGCCACGCCGCCGGAAGTCGTCGGCGAACCGATTCGCATCTCACGCGGCCATGAGATTCGCGTCGGCACCGCATCGTGGACCGACCCGACGATGGTGCGCGGCAACGTGTTCTATCCGCGCGGAACCTCCAGTGCGGCCGATCGCCTGCGCTTCTATTCCGAGCAGTTTCCCGTGGTCGAGGTGGACTCCAGCTACTACTCGCTGCCCGAGCGCGCCACAGCCAAACTGTGGGCGGAGCGAACCCCGCCGGAGTTCAGCTTTCACGTGAAGGCACACGCGCTCATGACTGGCCAGCCCACGGAAGTGGCGCGCCTCCCGGAAGGGCTGATCGACGAGCTGCCTCCCGAGCTCGCCGAGAAGAAGCGCATCTACGACAAGGATCTGCCGCTCGAGCTGTACGACGCAGTGTGGGCGCACTTCATCGACGCGCTCGAGCCGCTGCGCGAACGGGGAAAGCTCGGCGGCATCCTGCTTCAGTATCCGCGCTGGTTCCTTCCCACGCCGGCCAACAAGGACCTGCTCGCCGAATCGGCGGCGCGCCTCGCCGGCATTCCCGCAACCGTGGAGTTCCGCAATCATCTCTGGTTCAACACGCCGACATCCACCGGTTGGACGCTCGACATGCTGCGCGACCTCGGGCTTACCCACGTGATCGTGGACGGCCCGCAGGGTCTCGCCAGCAGCGTCCCTCTCGTGCCGGCGGTGACGACGCCTGCGCTCGCGATGGTGCGGCTGCACGGCCGGCGCTCGGCAACCTGGGAGGCGACGAAGGTCCCGACCGTGGAACGCTATCGCTACCTGTACTCGCCGGAGGAGCTGGCGCCCATCGTCCCCCTCGTCGAGTCAGCCGCCACCGAAGCGACGCGAACGATCGTGTTCTTCAACAATTGCTACGGGAACTACGGCGCGACGAATGCGCGAGAGATGGTGGCGATGGTGTCGAACGCGAAGCAGGGATGACTGAACGGCGGGATGTCCGGAGGTCGGAGGCATGTTCCTGACCGACTGCCGACCTGCCGACTTTCAGGCTTTTCTATTCGCCATCCAGTACACCACCCCGCCGATCCCCACGAATGCCAGCGCGCCGCCCACCACCTTCAGCTCGAACAGTAACGGCTGTTCATCACCGGATGGCGGCACCATCGCCACGAACATCGCGAACAGCGTGACGAGAAGTCCACTCAGGCCCACGATCCACGCGCCCGCGTTCCCGCCCGGCACGCGCACCGTGTCCGGCGGCGCCGGGGTGCGCCGGTGCAGCAGGAACGAGATGAACAGGTAGCAGTACGGGATGAAGTAGATCAGCAGCTGCGTGTCGAGCAGGATCAGGTATGCCTTCTCCACGGTCGTTCCCTTCCCCAGCACGCTGATCAACAGGAAGATCGTCGCCAGCGACGCCTGCACGAGGATCGCGACGTACGGCGTCTTCCACTTCGGGTGCACGCGCCCGAACGCCGGCGGGAAGTACTTGTCGAGACCGATGGCGAACGCCACGCGCGCCGGCCCCGTGAGCCACGCGCCGACTCCGCCGATGTTTCCGACGGTGTACGCCGCGGCCGCTACCGGGGCGAGCCACCACAGTGCAGGACTCACCTGCCGTGCACCCGCCTCGGTCGCCTGCAGGAAGCCCGAGACGATGTTGATGTCGCCCGTCGGCACGAGCCAGAGCAGTGCGCCGGTGCCGAGGATGTACACCAGCGCGATCAGCGGCGCCGCGATGAGGATGGCGCGCGGCAGCGTCCGTCGCGGGTCGCGCACTTCACCCCCCATCGCGCTGGACAGCTCCAGCCCCGCGAACGCGAACGCGATGCTCGCCCACAGGTTCAGCTCACCGAGGTTGCCCAGGTCGGGCACGATGTTCTGTCGGGTGATCGGATTCGCTGGCGCGTGGTGCGTCGCGACCGCGACGGCGCCGAGCACAATCAGGATGAGGCCGGGAATGTACGTGCCCACGCCGCCCGCATTCTGCAGCCACTTCCCCGTTCCCACGCCGACGACGTTCATCAGCACCGCCAGCCAGAGGCAGACGAGGGTGGCCGTCAGCACGTACGTCCAGTCGCTCGACAACGTGCTGTCGCCCTTCCCGACCACGTACGTCGCGATCACCGCAGTGGAGATCAGCAGGTTGGGGTAGTACAGGACGTTGTTGATCCAGTAGCACCAGCCGCACACGTATCCATGCTTCTCGCCCAGGGCGCGCTTCGTCCATTGATAGATGCCTCCCTCGTGCGGGAAGCGCGACGAGAGCTCGGTCACCACCAGCCCCTGTGGCACGAAGAAGAACACCGCCGCCAGCACCCACAGCGCGAGCGCGCTCGGCCCCGACTTGGCCGCCGTGGCGAGCCAGCGCAGCCCCACCACGGCGACGAGGTTGAACAGCACGAGATCGCGCAGGCCGAGGGCGCGATTGAGCGTCGTCGTCGAATCGGGCGCGTCGACGCGGGCGATGGTGTCGGTCATCCGTGGTGGACTAGAGGCGGAAGAGGTAGCTGGCCTTCACGAACAATGCATCGTCGGTACGATCGTAGCCGCGGAACCCGAAGCTCGCCGGAAAATCGAACGGTTCGGACACCGCGCGCCGGTCGGCGTAGCCGGCGCCATAGCCCACGAACAGCACCGTGCCCGGGCTCGGCTGGTACGAGAAGAGGAAATCGCCCCGGAACGAGCTGCGCTGGCATGCGACAGTCACCTGGTACGCGTAGCCGGCGCATTGATCGTACGTGATGATTGGCCGGCCGCTCCCAGTCTCGTCACGCAACGCATCGCGGTACGACGACTGGTACTCGCCGACGAGCCGCACGAACACCGGCCGCGCGATCTGGTACTCCACCTTCAGCCGCGGGATGCGGTTGTTGCCGACGATGCTCCCATCGCTCCGACGGTTGAAGCTCTGCAGGTTGTACGTCGCGTTCACGCGCAGCTTGTCCGTCGGCCGGTAGTTCAGTCCGTACTGGGCGATGATGATGTTCGACGATGCCCACTCGAAGAAGTTCTCGTCGTGGCCCCACAGGTAGAACGCGGTGAACGACAACCGCTGCCCCGTCGGCGTGTTGATGGAGATGAACGCCTCGCTGTTCGGGATCCGCGGCCGCCCGACGAACGGCAGCGTGTCGCCATTCGTACCGAGCACGCGGTAGCTGGCGTACAGTGCCGGATCGAAGCCGAACGTCTCCACGAAGTAGCCGATCCCGGCGTTCCAGCCGCCTCGCATGGTGCCATTGAGCGTGAAGTGCAGCTTCTTCTCGATCGCGTCGTCCTGGTGCACGAAGCTCTGGTAGCGCCACGTGCCGGTGTAGGCAGGGTTGAAGGTCACCGCCTCGAACAATGCGCCACGCGCGCCGAACCAGGTGTAGCGCTGGTCCACGTTGCCGTTCACCACGCCGCCACGCTGGATGAAGCCGTTCGCCGCGCGG
>Ga0157372_10004031_pt1 | contig 15751 bp, 12 predicted proteins | sample C55metaG_FD_115307 | JGI IMG/M metagenome (GOLD analysis project Ga0157372, IMG submission 115307) | Corn rhizosphere microbial communities from Kellogg Biological Station, Michigan, USA - C5-5 metaG | ecosystem: Host-associated > Plants > Roots > Rhizosphere > Soil | place: USA: Michigan... | reverse complement strand
CGTGAGCGCGCGCCTTGCGAAAATTCCCTACGTCAACGTGACGAACGCCTATTGGAGCCCATGTGCAAGGCCGGATTTCCGGATGCCCGGATTGCGAGCCGCGCGCTGGATTCCTGCGGCGATGGGCGACCGCGTCTTCCGGATGTTGCGTCCGCTCGCCTTCGCCGCCCACGCGCGGCCTATGAACCGCGTCCGCAGCGCGCATGGACTGAAGCCGTTGCGCAGCGACGTACGCGAAGTCTACTGCGACGGCGATGCGACGCTGTATGCGGACCTTCCCCAGCTGATTCCGACCCCCGGCGCGTCGGCAACGCATTCGCATATCGGACCGGTCGCTTGGTCGCCGGCCGTCGATCTGCCGCCATGGTGGGCCGAGGCGACGGCAGGCTCGCCGCCGATCTACGTGTCGCTCGGCAGTTCGGGGGCCGCGGACGCGCTGCCGATGATTGTCGACGCCCTTCGTCCGCTCGGGCGTCCGATCGTCGTCGCCACCGCCGCGCGCGTGCCGCAGTTGCGAAGCGCGGCGGGCGTGTTCGTCGCCGAATTCCTGCCGGGTGGTCGCGTCGCTGCGCAGTCCTGCGCCGTCGTCTGCAACGGCGGCAGCCCGGCAACGTTGCAGGCGCTTGCGCACGGGGTGCCCGTCGTCGGCATTGCAAGCAATCTCGACCAGTTCCTCAACATGGGCTACGTCGAGCGCGTCGGTGCGGGAACGCTGCTGCGTGCCGACCGTGCGCGGCCGCGCCGCGTGCGCGCCGCGGTGGAGCAAGCAATCGAGGATCCCCGCTTCCGGACACAGGCACGCGTCGTTGCGGAATGGGCGCGCCTGCTGCGCCCGGAGACGGCGTTTCCGGCTGCGATCTCGCGCCTCCTGGGCGCGTGATCCGGGCGCGCGCGAGTGTTGTTCTAGAATAGGCGCGACGCAGCGGCCGCCGGGCTCCGCATGCGGCCGCCGGTTCCGCTACAAAGCCCGCCTTACGACATCGACGGGAACATGATGCCGATATGCGAACGCGTCCTGCGGTCATCGCGGATGCTCTGTTGTGCACTCCTGCTCTGCGCGATGCCGCTCCGCGCTGCCGTGATACCGGACGACGCGCTGAAGCCCGATGTCCTCTCGGAGAGCGACCTCCGGGGCGTCAATGCGCTTATGGCGGAGAAGCGCTTCGACGACGCGATGAAGCAGATCGAGCTGTTCGAAAGGTCGAATCCACGCGATCCCAACGTCTTCATCCTCAAAGGCGCCGCCTACCTCGCCAAGGGGGACGTCGTGAATGCGCGCAAGAGCTTCGAGCATGCCGAGAACCTGAATCCCCGGTCCATGGCTGCGCTAATGAACCTCGCGCAGCTCGACGTCCTGCAGAAGGATCCGCAGGCGGCCGAGCGGCGGTTCCAGAACGTGCTGAAGGAAGAGCCCGCGAATACCGAGGCCATGATCGGCATGGCGAGCGTCGCGGGTGCGCAAGGCCGCGACGCCGACTACAAGACCTGGGTCGACAAGGCCGTGGCCGCCGATCCCAAGGCCGTGCGACCGCGGGTGCTGCTCGCGAACTACTATCTGCACAACAAGGATGTGCAGGCTGCGCTGCTGATCGCGCGGCAGGCGCAGAGCCTCGATCCGAACAACGCGCAGGTACTCGATGCACTCGGGACCGCGCAGATGGGTGCTGGCGACTTCGAGGGAGCGTCTCGATCGTACCGGCAGCTTACGTCGGTGCTGCCGGGCGACGCGGAAGCCCACTACAAGCTCGCGACCGCGCAGTACGCGCAACAGGATGCGCGGGCGGCGAAGACGTCTCTGTACCGATCGCTCCAGCTCAAGCCGGACCTGCTCGCGGCGGAAATCATGCTCGCGTCGATCGAGCTGAAGGCGGGCCGTTACGTCGAGTCGATGCAGGTCGCGAAGGACGTGCAGAAGCAGTACCCGTCATCTTCGGTGGGAATGACGCTCGAAGGCGACGTGCTGATGGAGCAGAGGCAGTATGCCGAGGCGCGCAGGGCCTACGAGAAGGCGTTCGCGACCCGCAAGAGCGGCACGGTCGCAGTCAAGCTGCATCAGGCCCTGGCTGCGTCCGGCAAGAACAAGGATGCCGAGGCGGTGGTCATCGACTGGCTCAAGGCCGAGCCCGGCGATCTCGGGACGCGGCGCTATCTCGCGATGGAATACGTGAAGCTCGGCCAGCGCCAGCAGGCGGTCGAGCAATACGAGCGGATCGTGAAAGCCGAGCCGGGGAACGCCGTCGTGGCGAGCGAGCTTGCCGCTCTGTACCAGCATAGCGGCGACCGGCGTGCGCTTCCGCTCGCCGAGCAGGCGTACAAGCTGGCGCCGCAGAATGCTTTCGTGCTGGACACGCTCGGATGGCTGCTGGTGGCGAACGGCGACGCCGCCCGCGGGCTGCAGGTGCTGCGCACCGCCGCACAGCTCGAGCCTTCGTCCGCAATGATTCGCTATCATCTTGCTGCGGCGCTGGCCAAGGCAGGCCAGGCCAACCTTGCGCGCACCGAGCTCCAGACGCTGCTCAGCCGAAAGACAGCGTTCGACGAACGTCCGCAGGCGGAAGCGCTATTGAAGCAGCTTGGCAAATAAGGGGGCGCATCCTCGGTTCCGCGATCCCGCCGCCGGGGGATTGGGGACCGCGGACCCGCTGGCTAGCCAACTGAACCCCCCGCTTTCGCCGCCCGCTCGGCGGCGGCCTTGAGACTGCCGTTCAGCGCCTCGAAGCCGGCACGCAGCTTGGTGTCGAGAAAGCTTTTCCACACGAGCGGCACGAGAACGCCGCGGAATGTTTCGCGCTGCACGACCTCCGTGCGGCCGGGCGCGCTCGAATGGATCTCGAAAACATGGTCGCCATCGATGAGGCCGGGCACGTGGAAGTGACCGAGCCAGCGGAACAGGCGCTCCGGCTCGACCGCCAGCACGCGAACGCGATACTTCTGTGCCGGCTCGCCAGGCGGCCGGATTAAGATTCGCAGCGCGGCGCCGGGCGTCACCTCGCCCACCGCCTCGGGAATGAACGGATTCCACGCCGGGTAGTTGCGAAGATCGGTGAGGATGCCCCAGACGACAGCAGGCGAGCTGTCGATCAGGACCCGCGTCTGGATTTCCCGCAAATCGAGCCCTTTCCGCTGCAAAAAAAACGGCGGCCGAAGCCGCCGTTTCTGCTTGATTCTGATTGCTCAGTGCATCTTGCGGCGCCCGAGCACGCCGGCGCCCAACAGGCCGAGGCTCAGCAGCGCGAGTGTACCGGGTTCCGGCACTGCGGTGGGATTGAACGCGGACGCGGCATCCGTTTGGATCAGGAAGTCGCAGCGCGTTTGGGTCGGGGCACAGGAGCCAGGCGCCCCGTTAACGAGTCCGGAGCCCGTATTGGTGAATTGCGGTGCCACGCCCACAACCAGCGCCGCGGCATCGGCCAGCCTGAAGGGCGTAGTATTGTTCGACGAATCCTGCAGGCCGATCAAGATGGTGGTGATGTCGCTCTTGAAAAAGTTGGGATCCGCAAACGTGACGTGAAAGTCCAGGTTGGTATTGCCGCTGCCTTGATCCGACATCACGTTCGGATAGTTGTTGCCGAGCCCGGCAAACTGGTGGAGCGATGGGGCCGGAAAGGTTCCGGGGGCCAATACCGTCAGGTCGGTGAATGTGCCATTGCTTCCTGGACCTGGAACGATGGCGCCCGTAAGAATCAGCACTGAATCACCACCGCTGTACCCGGTTCCGGCCAGCTGATTCGCATCCGCGGTCGGATCGAAATAGATATTGATCGTACCGCTGGTCGGCGTCAGGGCCACCGTGGAGGTGCCTATCCCGGTTACCGTTTCGGTCATCACGAGCTCGAATGTGAACTCGGTCCCGGCCGGAGCCGGCGTCTTGACGGACGGTACTCCAGCTGTGACAAAGCTATTGAGCGACGCCTGAGCCCGCACGGTAACGGTCGTCGTACCCGGCTTCGCGCCGTTCTCGACCAGCGCGTTGTCCGGCGCCCAGTCGAACGTATCGACGGCGAGTTCACCCCCGGGCGCCGAACCGTTGAGGTCGAACAGGATGGTACTCGTCGCATTCGCCCCACCAGCGACTCCCAGCGCCAGCGCCACAACTGTACCCAGAAACAGCCTTTTCATCTTGACCTCCGTTTTTAAGCCTCGAGCCTGGACAATCAGGCGCGGCCGATGTGTCGGACTCATTAAAGCAGTCCCTGTGCCACGACGGGTGTACGTTTGGCCAAGTTGTTGAAATACATAACTTATATAGACCGCGAGAGGGCGGATGGGGCGCCGCCGAACGCATCCCGGTTCAGCCGTCTGTAAAATCCCTCGACGCGGCGGCTCCGGAAGGATCGGACGCCTCGTCCCCCGGCACGGCGTTCGAGCGCCACCCACGCCGGCGAGGCCGGGGGACAAGGGAAACCGGGAAAGTCGAGCGCGCCCCGCCTTGAGCGAGCGGGACCCGGGTGCGGGAGCCCCGCCGCAGATCCGCCTGTAAAATCGACCGACGAGCGGGTCCGGCGGCCCCCGAGCCACACGCTGAGGCCCGCGCAACCGCTCAAGCAGGTCCCGCCAGCCTCTCCGCGACCCGCAGCGCGTTGGCCGCGATCGTCAGGGCCGGGTTCGTCCCGCCGCTCGACGGGAAGAACGAGCCGTCGACAACAAGCAGGTTCGCCAATCCATGCGCGCGGTTGTTCGGATCGAGCACGCTCGTCCGCGGATCGGCGCCGAAGCGGCACGTGCCGCACGCGTGTGCGAGGCGGTGGTTGTTCTCAGCCTGCTTCAGCAGCCGGTGGCGGTAGGGCTTCAGCAGCGCCTTCATCCGATCGCGCATCAGCGCCACCTTGCGGCGCTCGAACGCCCGCATCCGGTACTCGAGGCGCGGCGCTCCGAAGGGCGCTGCGGCGTCGAACAGGACCCCGTTGTCGGGATACGGCAGGTCCTCGACGATCGTGGCGAGCAACACGCCGCGTGCGAACATGCGCCGCAGCGCCGGTTCGAGCAGCGGGCGCAGGGCAGCGAGCAGCGGCGCGAGCGGCGGAAACGCGCCGTCGCGCGCGTCCTGGACCAGATCCGAGACCAGCACGCGCGCCGGCGGCAGCCTGCCGAACGATTGCACGGATCCGAGGCGCGGCTCGTTGCACTCGTACAGGTCGTTGAATGCGATTTCCTTCGTGTAATCCCCCGCCTCGCTCGCCGCGCCCGTGAAGACGAGCCACAGGTCCACGAGGTGCCGCATAAGGTTCCGCCCTACCAGGCCCGAACCGTTGGCGAGGCCCCGCGGCCAATCGCCGCAGGCCGACCGGAGCAGGATCCGCGGCGTTTCGAGCGCGCCGGCGGCGAGCACGAACAGGTCGCTCCGGAGTCGCAGCGTGCGCCCATGGCGGCGGCAGATCGCCGCATTCACGCGCGACGCGTCTGCGTCGAGCGCCAGCACCTCGCATTCGTCGAGCACGACGGCGCCGTGACGCGCGACGGCCGGCGCGAGGCAGACCCGCGCGCTGTCGTTCTTGCAATCGCGGGCGCACAGATACCCCTGGCATGCCGTGCATCCCGGGACGACCTCGCACGCGACCGGCAGGCGGTACGGATGGAGGCCGTTCGTGATGAAATGCCCCGTCAGCTCGCGCGCCGTGGCGCTCGCGGTCGGCGGCTCGGCCACGTAACCCATGCGCTCGCCGTTGCGCAGCGGATCACCGACGCCGCGGACGCGATAGAGCGCTTCGGCAGCCGCGTAATACGGTGCGATCTCGTCGTACCCGATCGGCCACGTGGCAGGCCGCGAGCTTTCGGCCGGAATGCGCGTTGCGGACCCCGGTGCGAAATCGGCCGGGAAGAAGCGCTCGAGCGCCATGCCGTACAGCGCGCTTGAGCCCCCGGTGCCGTTGCCGACGAACGGAACGAAGCGGGTGCTGCGTGTTGCCCCGTGCTCGAACCACTCGTCGGTGCAGCGCCCTGCCGCGGCAAGCGTGTCGCGCTGCGCGCCCGGTGGCGCTGCCGGGCGCGGGAATGATTCCTCCGGGTACGCGCCGCGAAGCGCACCTGCGCCGGACAGGCTCGAGCGACCCTTGTCGCAAAACAGCACCCGCATGCCCCGGCCCGCCAGCGCGTAGCCGAGCGTTGCACCGCCAACGCCCGTGCCGATCACGACGGCGTCCCATTTCCGACTGAGCTCGTCGCCTTCCGGCACGAAACCGTCTCCCAATTGCACGAACCCTGCACGGGCGCATGGGCCGCAGGCGGCGCGGACATTCCCCGGCAAGCTGCTAGTATCTGCTGGCACTCATATTACCGGGGCGCACGCCGCATACGCCGCGGCGGTGGCTTCGCGCCCGAATTCCGATGCGCGCAATCATTCCCCGATGCCGGTTTTATCGCTGACGCTCGCGGCGCGGAACCTCACGCGCCATCGTGCGCGCACGCTGATCTCGCTGTCCGCGATCGCCTTCGGCGTCGCCGCCCTGCTCATCGCGGGCGGATTCATCGAATGGATCTTCTGGGCGATGCGCGAGTCGACGGTCGAGACCGGCCTCGGTCACGTGCACGTCTCGCGTCCGGGCTTCCGCGATGCGGGGCTCGCGGACCCCAGCGCCTATCTGCTTCCCTCCGATCCAAAATACCTGGCTGCGGCACGGTCGGCGCCCGGCGTGCAGGCGCTCGATCAGCGCCTTTCGGTGAGCGGCCTCGTGGCCCACGGCAGCACCACCGTCGCGTTTACCGGCCAGGCCGTCGATCCCGAGCCCAACCGGCGGATCAGCCAGGGGCTCACGCTGAAGGGCGACCCGCTGTCCGCGACGAATCCGCGCGGCGTGCTGCTCGGACGCGGCCTGGCGACTGCGCTCGGCGTGCAACTCGGTGACGTCGTCAGTTTCCTCGTACGCCTCCCGCGCGGCGCCATCAATGGCACCGAGGGAACGGTCGTGGGGATATTCGATACTCACGTCAAGGCGTTCGACGACACTGCCGTACGCCTGCCGCTTGCGATGGGGCGCGAGCTCCTGCGCACGCAAAGCGCGAACACGTGGGTGCTGCGCCTCGATGCCATCGACGCGACGCCGGCTGCCGTCGCGTATCTTCGCGGCGCGCTGCCGCGCGATCAGTTCGAGGTCGCCTCGTGGCTCGACATCTCGGATTTCTACCGCAAGGCGGTGGTGCTGCTTTCCAACCAGATCGACGTGGTCGGCGTGCTCATCGCGTTCATCATCGTCCTTGGCATCTCCAACACGCTTATGATGAACGTGATGGAGCGCACCGGCGAGATCGGGACGATGATGGCGCTCGGCACGCCGCGCGCGAGCATCGTCCGGCTGTTCATGCTGGAAGGCGTTTTGCTGGGCGTCATCGGCGCCGTGCTCGGCCTTCTCGCCGGCTTCGCGCTCGCACAGATGCTCTCCACCATCGGGATCCCGATGCCGCCGCCGCCAGGCCGCGACGAGGCGTACTCGGCAGAGATCATCCTCACGGTGCGCCTCGCCGTCCTGGCGTTCGCAGGTGCCGTCATCGCGACGGCGCTCGCCAGCGTGTATCCGGCGTGGCGTGCGTCGCGCTTGCCGGTTGTCGATGCGCTGCGCCACAACCGGTAGCGGCGCCCGCGCATGCTGAAGCTCGCGATGCGGAACATGGCCCGGCAGCGCGCGCGCACGGCGATCACGCTGGCGGGCATCGCGCTGGGAGTGGCGAGTCTCGTCCTGTGCGGTGGATTCGTCGCGGACATCCTGCTGCAGCTGCGGGAACGGACGATCCACTCGCAGCTTGGCCACTTGCAGATCTACAAGCAGGGTTTGCACGCGAGCGGCGGCCACCATCCGCTCGATTACCTGATCGAGGACGTGGACGCCGTCGGCCGGGAGCTCGCCGCGCTGCCGGGACTTGCCGTCTACGGGCAGCGCCTCGCGTTCCCGGGTCTGATCAGCAACGGGCGCGCGGAACTGCCAATCCTTGCCGAGGGCGTCGAGCCGGGGCCGGAGGCGCAGATTGGTTCGGCGTTCTCGATTCTCGCCGGGCGGCCGTTGACGACGCACGACCGGTTCGGGGTGATTGTCGGCGAGGGTCTCGCGAAATCGATGAAGCTCGAACCGGGCGATCGCGTCAACCTCGTGACGAGCACGCGCGAGGGCGCCGCCAACACGCTAGACTTCGAGATCGTGGGCGTGGCCCGCAGCCTGTCCAAGGAATACGACGCGCGCTCGGTACGACTGCCGCTCCAGGCTGCGCAAGAGCTTACTGACGTCGCCGGCGCAAGCGCGTTCGTCGTGCTGCTCGCGCGAACCGAGGACACCGGCCGCGCGCGCGCGATGCTCGCGTCGCGCCTGCCGCCGGGACTCGAAGTCAAGACCTGGCATGAACTGGACGACTTCTACAAGAATACGGCCGCGCTCTACGAGCGCCAGTTCGGCTTCCTGCAGGGGGTCATCCTCGTCATGGTGCTGCTGGGCGTGGCGAACAGCATGAACATGACGCTGCACGAGCGCACCGCGGAATTCGGCATCATGCGAGCGCTCGGACGCACCGGGCGCGAGGTGTTCCTGCTCGCGATCGCGGAAGCGGCTCTGCTCGGCGCGATTGGCGCGCTGGCCGGCGTGATCGCCGGCGCGGCGCTCGCATGGCTGATCTCGGCGATCGGCATTCCAATGGCGCCGCCGCCCAACTCGGAAAGCGGCTTCCATGCGCGCATCCAGGTGGTGCCGGTCGTGCTCGCCGCCGCATTCGCGCTGGGCCTGCTCGCCGCGGTGTGCGGTTCGCTGGTACCCGCGCGCCATGTTACCCGCGTGCCGCTCTCCGACGCGCTGCGCCGTGCCGTCTAGAACGCGCGGCGGCCCGATGCGCCTGCGGATCCCCGCCCTCGAGCACTGACCGCCGTGCTCGCGCGCGTCGAAGACGTCAGCAAGGAGTACCAACTCGGCGACCAGCCGGTGACGGCACTGCACCACGTCAACTTGAGCATCGAGCAGGGCGTGTTCATGGCGATCGCTGGACCGTCGGGCAGCGGCAAGTCGACACTGCTGAACCTGCTCGGCTGCATCGACACGCCGACGACCGGAACGGTCTACCTCGACGGCGAGCCGCTGTCGGGAAAATCCGCCGACGAACTCGCGCGACTGCGCGGACGCTGGATCGGGTTCATCTTCCAGACGTTCAACCTGCTTCCCGTGCTGTCCGCGGCCGAGAACGTCGAGTACCCGCTGCTTCAGTTCGTGGACATGCGCGGCGAGGAGCGCCGCCGTCGTGTGCGGCACTACCTGAAGCTCGTCGGACTTGCGGAGTTCGAAAGGCATCGCCCCAACCAGTTGAGCGGCGGCCAGCGGCAGCGCGTCGCGATCGCGCGCGCGCTCGCCGTGCGCCCGAAAATCATTCTGGCCGACGAGCCAACGGCCAACCTCGATCATCGAACCGGCTCGCGCATTCTGCGGCTGATGCGCCGGATCAATCGCAGCACCGGTGCCACCTTCGTCTTCTCGACCCACGACCAGCGCATCATCGACCTCGCCGATCGCCGAGTCGATCTCGAGGATGGCCGGGTCGTGCGCCTCGGCGTACGCAGCGGGCACGAATGGGTCTACGCCGCGGAGCGCGCGGCGGCGGCTGATCGCACGGGCTCTGCGGAGCGCGCGGCGGCCGCTGATCGCACGGGCTCTGCGGAGCGCGCGGCCGGCTAGGTCGCGGCGCATCCGCGCGACTGGGTTAAACTGCGCTGAATGCACGGCCTGCGGCGCGCCTGTCGCCGATGTGTCACCTGAACCCGGGGACGATCGACGCAGCCGGTACGGCATACCATCAACGACTGCGCCATCATGGCGGACGCGCCGCCCGACACCGGTTCCACCGACACGATCGTTTCCATTCCGCGCTCGCGGCTTGCTTCGCTCCTGCACAACCCGGGCGAGCTCGACGAAGGCGAAGCGCTCAAGAAATCGCGCTTCAAGATCCGCCTGGCGAATACCGAAGGTCGCCGCAGCAACGCGAGCTATCTGATCGAGCGGCGTTATGCGTGGCGCGGCTACCAGGTTGCGCCACTTGCTTCGGCGCCCGCGAACCTGATCACGCTCGCGGCATTCGACAACGACCTTCCGATCGCTACGCTGACCGTCGGCACGGATTCGGAAAGCGGACTCGCCGTCGAGCAGCTCTACCCGGATGAGGTCGCAAAGCTCCGCGCACCCGGAGTGCGTCTGTGCGAGTTCACCAAGCTCGCCGTCGACAACATGGTCCGGTCGAAGTCAGTGCTCGCGGCGATCTTCCACATCGCGTACATCCACGCGCGGGATCTGCGCGGCGCCACCGACCTGCTGATCGAGGTCAATCCGCGCCACGTCAGGTTCTACCAGTCGATGCTGGGGTTCGACACGATTGGCGCTGAGCGGATCGATCCGCGCGTCGATGCGCCCGCTTTGCTGTTGCGGCTCGATCTCGCCTATGCCGAAGCGGAAATCGCGCGCTGGGGCGGCCATCGCGAGCGCGCCGGTGACACGCGCCTGCTCTACCCGCTGTTCTTCTCGCCGGCGGAAGCCCAAGGCATCGAGGGGCGATTGCGCACGCTCGAGTAGCCTCGAGCCTCGGCGTTCCCGTCTCCAAAGCCGGCGCCTGGCGAGCGCGCGACGATCAAATCCGCAAGGGGCCTCCGCAGCGAGCGTGCGTTCGGCGCCGCACCCTCTCCGACCCGCCCCATGAACACCACCCGCTCGGCGTCGGTCGCCACCAGCCGCTGGAAGCGTGCGCCGACTGCTTTGGCACGCCGCCAGATCGACGGTGTCGCGGTGAACGGCCGATCCTGGCGCACGTAGGCGGCGAAAATCAGGGGCGCCATTTCCGGCTGGAGCTGCAGGCCTTCCTGCGTGACGGTGAGCCAGAACCGCTGCATCGCTCGTCCGGCCGCGACGTAATCGTCGACGGTGCGCGGCGCTGTCCGCGCCACGATCAGGAAATGCGCGGCGCACGCGAGGCTCGGTACGACATCGAGCTGCAGTCGCGGCGCAAACGTACCGGCGAGATAGCGGTTGAAAAACCGCACACGTCCGAAGTCGCGCATCACGAAAGCCATCAGGCGCGTTGTGATCGGATCGAGTCCGATCGCCGCGTCCGGTACCTTGTCCTCGCTGAACCGGCTGTTCCACGCGATGACGCTTCGATGGACTTCGTACGCCTCCGGCGCGGTCAGGCGCACCGCCGACGTCCGGAACATCAGCGCCGCAACCGCGCGCCGGTTGGCCAGGCCTTCGAGCCACCTGACCGAATGATCGGGGCCGACGGCCGCTTCGAGCGTGCGCTTGGCGGGCGCCGACAGCGGGCGCGACCGCAGCGCGCGCCGCTGCACCGACCGCACGGCGATGAACGGCGCCAGCGGATCGGCCGGCATACCGGGCGCGTCGTCGAGCCGGACGTCGAACGTCGGATGAGCGTCCGGCGCATCGGCGCGGCGGACGATCGATGCCTTCATCGCGTGCGCGCTGCCCGCGATCGCGATGTTCTCGAGCAAGGCGCCGAGCGCGATCTGGCTCGGCCGGCCGTCGATGTCGTACAGGCACCAGTCGCGCGTGTCGAAGCCATGCACGACGAAGCGGCGATCGTCGAGGATCTCGAAGCGCCACGGCTGCGTGTTGTCGCCGCTTGGCGCCCAGCGCGCGATTTCGAGGATCGTTTCGACCATCCGCATCGGCATCAGCGGCGAAACTGACGCCGCGCGATCGTCAACACGAGGCGCTGGTACAGGCTCTTGTTGCCCCGGCGCCTGTTCGTCTTCCGAAGGCGGTGGGTGTAAGCGTCGATGTGCATGCCGCGCGGCGCAGCGAGGATCTTGCCGCGCCCGAGCAGCAGCTTCAGCACCTGCGTGGCTGCGACGCCCGCGCAGATCTCGCACGCCATCGGCGTCGAGGGTCCGAACTGCTCGCGGAAATTGACGCGCGTCGGATCGACGAGATACCGGCGATGCAGCATCGCGGGTGCGACGCCGAGCAGGAAGCGCAGCGCCTTCTCCGGCTCGCTCGCGCCTTCGAAGCGGAAATACTGCTCGAACGTCATGCGCCCGGGGAGGAAGTTGAGCATCGCCGCGCCCATGCCGATCGGCGCCACCGTCACGGCGGGAATGCCTTTCGCATAGCAGGCGGCGAACGTCTTCTCGCGGATCTCGAATGCAAAGAAATCGAGGCCGTCGACAAAGACGTCCACACCCTCGAGGAACGCATCCAGGTTCGACGCCGATATGCCGTCAGGGAACTTGACGACGTCGAGATCGGGATTGATCGCGCGCGCCATGTCGGCCATCACGTCGACCTTCGGGCGGCCGAGCGTGTCGACCGTGGCGCCCGCCTGCCGGTTGAAGTTGACGAGTTCGAACCGGTCGTGGTCGGCGATGTGGAACTTGCCGATTCCGAGGCGCGTAAGCGCCAGCAGGTGGACGCCGCCGACGCCGCCAAGGCCCGCGATGGCGACGCGCCTGTGCCGTAGCCTTTCCTGCTCCGCTTCGGTGACCCAGCCGAGATTGCGCGAGAAGGCGCTACGGTAGTCGAACGGCGGACCCGCAGCGCTCACTGGACTACCCTTCGCGCTACCGCGCTTCGCGGCAATTCGCCCTTGGGGCGTCCCTGCGGGCTCATTCGAGCTTCTTCAGGTAGTCCTTCGTGAAAACCTTGTCCGGAATGTCGCGCAGCTTCATCGCGCCGTACTCGAGTACCGATCGGTCGCCGACGTGCAGGGGATCCTCCATGACCAGCCGCGTGGGGCGCAGCTTGCCTGCCATTTTCTCGTAGTTCTCGTACGTACAGGTCTTCAGAAGCCGGTTGGACAATGAATAGAATTCCGCCTTGTGCGGTGCGGAGTTCGCCTCGCGCACCCAGTAGACGACGCGCTGGTACGTGACGCTGCGATCGACGGCGACGAGCTCGAGGACGTTGTACTTTTCGCCCCCGATCGTCTCGGTGCGCAGAATGCGCGGGATGTAGTCGCCGGCGAAATTGGCGCGAGCGAGGTCGCCGTTCGCGACCTGTCCGGTGAGCCGCTGCGATAGCGACAGGCGCACCGGCTGCGAGACGTTCGGCAGGAACACCCACAGCTCGCGCCCCTTCATCAGCAGGATCTGGCCGCGCTCGGAGGCGGGCTCGGTGACCATGACGACCGTGTTTTCGGATCCCTTCGACAGCACTCGGTACTTGCGCTCGTCCGGCGCCTTGTCATCGCCCGTCGTGACGATCGCCACGTCGACCTGGAAGGCCTCGGCGGGCAGACGGATCCGGTCCGCTTCCTCAACGATTCGCCGGGCGTTGGAGTCGTCGACTGAAGCCGGCGCATCCTGACCCAGGGCGGTGGCCGAGATCAGCGCCGACATCAGAAGTGCGAGGACCGGTGGCATAAGGCGATGCGCCGCGAGGACGAGCATGCGGCGAGAGAGAGTGTGGCGCGCCCGACAGGATTCGAACCTGTGACCCTTGGCTTCGGAAACCAATACTCTATCCAACTGAGCTACGGGCGCGTCGATACCGGATTATAGCGGCCGGCTCGCCGACTCGCCCGATACGCGATCGCGAGCCGCGGATGGGCCCGTATAATCGCGGGTTTGGCCGGCGCTTCGGCGCGTTGCCCGCCGGCGCTCCTCCACGAAGAACGATTCCCTCATGCCGGAACACGACCCGCATTCCTCGCCGATCAAGACTCCGAAGCAGCTCATCATCGTCGTGCTGCTCGCGTTCCTCATTCCGATCGTCGTCATCGCGCTGCTGTCGCAGCTATTCACCAGCACGCGCCACGACGCATCGGGCGACGAGCAGCGGGTGCTCGAGCGCATCAAGCCGGTCGGAACGGTGGTGATCGCCGAAGCGTCGGGTCCCAAAGGCAACCTGACGGGCGAGCAAGTGTACGGGCAGATATGCAAGACCTGTCACGAAGCGGGCATCGCCGGTGCGCCGAAGGCTGGCGACAAGGCGGCGTGGGCGCCGCGCGTCGCGCAGGGCGAGAAGACGATGGTGCAGCATGCGATCGCCGGATTCCAGGGCAAGACGGGCGTGATGCCGCCGAAGGGCGGCAACATGGATCTGACCGACGACGAAGTGCATCGTGCGGTCGTCTACCTGGCGAACCAGGTCGGCGCCGGCTGGAAGGAACCGCCGCCGACCGCCGTCGCGGCTGCACCGGCAGCGGCGGCTGCGCCTGCCGCGCCTGCGCCAGCCGCACCTGCTGCGACTCCTGCGCCTGGCGCTCCCGCGGCGACCGCTGCAGCACCGGCGGCCATGGCAGCCGCAGCGCCGGCAGGCGGCGGCGCGAAAGCCGACGGCAAGGCGGTCTACGACAAGACCTGCAGCGTCTGCCACGCGACCGGCCTCGCCGGCGCACCCAAGTTCGGCGACAAGGCCGCGTGGGCGCCTCGCATCGCCACCGGCATCCCGACGCTGCACAACGCCGCGCTCAAGGGCCTGAACGCAATGCCGCCGAGGGGCGGCAATATGGCGCTCTCCGACGCCGAAGTCACCGCGGCGGCCGATTACATGGTCGGCGCCGCCAAGTAACCTCGGTGTCGGAGGTGCAACCCCCGGTGTCGGAGGTGCAACTCCCTGATGGCTCGAGTCGCACCTCCGACACCGATCACTTCGTCACCATCGCCTTCAGCGCCTGCAGGCGCGCGTTGCCGGCGGCCTTCGCCTTTATCGCCTCGTCCGCCGACAGCGGCTGATCCTCGTACCGCACGTCCTCCTGCGCGAGCTCGGTGAGAAACCGCGACGGCGCGCAATCCACTTTCTCACCCGCGCGCTTGCGCGTGCGGCAGTACGACAAGTGCAGGCTGCGCTCGGCGCGCGTCATGCCGACGTACATCAGCCGCCGCTCCTCCTCGACGTTGCCGGCGTCGATCGCTTCGCGGTGCGGCAGGATGCCCTCCTCCAGCCCGACGAGAAACACGTGCGGGAATTCGAGGCCCTTAGCGGCATGCAGCGTCGACAGGCACACGGCGTCGGCAGCCTCGCCTTCGCGTCCTTCGAGCATCGTGATCAGCGCGACCATCTGCGTCAGCTCGAGCAGGTTGCGGCCATCGGCCTCGCCCTTGCGCGCGAGCCAGCCGACGAAATAGTCGACGCTTTGCGTGCGCGCTTGCGCGTCGCGACGGTCGAGCGTCGCCGCGAGCCAGTCGGCATAACCGGTCTTGCGCAGCAGCTCATCGAGCAGCCGGCCCGCCGGCTCGCGCTCGGCGCGGTGGCGCAGGCCGTTGATCAGCGCGCAGAACTCGGAGAGCGCGGCGCGCTGCCGCGCCGGCACGGCGGTCTCCAACGCAGCGTCGAACACCGCGCCGAACAGGCTCATTGGACGACCCTCGGCGCTCACGCGCGCACGTTGCGCGACTTCGCCCAGGCGGGCGAGCGTCGTCTGGCCGATGCCGCGCTTCGGCGCGGACAGCGCGCGAACGAACGCGGGATCGTCGTCCTCGTTCGCGATCAGCCGCAGGTACGCGACGATGTCCTTGATCTCCGTGCGCTCGAACATCGACTGCCCGCCCGAGATCTCATAGGGAATCGACTGCGCGCGCAGAGCGGCCTCGAACGCGCGCGCCTGGTGATTGCCGCGATACAGGATCGCGTAATCGCGAAATTGCGTCCGATGCTCGAACTTTTGACCCGCCATGCGGCGCACGACGAGCTCGGCCTCGGCCTCCTCGTCGGCGGCCGGCGTCACGCGCAGCGGATCGCCGTGCGCGAGCTCGGTCCACAGGCGCTTGTCGAACAGCTTCGGATTGTTGCCGATCAGCGCGTTGGCGCAGCGCAGGATGCGGACGGTCGACCGGTAGTTCTGCTCG
>Ga0157372_10004026_pt1 | contig 15759 bp, 15 predicted proteins | sample C55metaG_FD_115307 | JGI IMG/M metagenome (GOLD analysis project Ga0157372, IMG submission 115307) | Corn rhizosphere microbial communities from Kellogg Biological Station, Michigan, USA - C5-5 metaG | ecosystem: Host-associated > Plants > Roots > Rhizosphere > Soil | place: USA: Michigan... | reverse complement strand
CTCCAATAGGCTTGATGATAGCCCTCCGCGTCCGGCACACAAAGATTTTCATTGACACATTTGCAATTCGCCGCACGTGCGTTGCGCGCCCGCCTCGCAGCCATCATGTCAAGGCGTCAGAAACTGCCGATCAACGAACATACGATTCGCTCGAAATGTAAGGGCTCCGGGGCGGAGCTATCGTCGTCGGGGCGCTATCATCGGCAACTCGTTTTGCCCAGGACATCCGCAAATGCAGCCTAAGCCCTTCCTTATCGTTATCGTTGTCGCGACGATCGCTTCCTCAGGCGCGCTCGCCGCCGATCCGATTCAGCCGACACCAACGACAGTCGTTCTCCACTGCGGCCATTTCTTCGACGCAACCACCGGCAAGCTCCTCGGCGAGACGACGATCGTCACCGAAGGCAAGCGCATCAAGGACGTCAAAACCGGACACGGTCAGGCATCGGGCGCGCAGACGATCGAGCTCGGCAGTGCAACGTGCCTACCCGGGTTGATCGACAGTCACACGCACCTCACCAGCCAGACGAGCCCAACCGGATATACCGATCGGTTCCGCTGGAATCTCGCCGATTACGTGATCCGCTCGACCGTCTACGCACAGCGCACGCTCGAAGCGGGCTTCACGACCGTGCGCAACGTCGGCGACAGCCAGGGCGAATCGATGGCGCTGCGCGATGCGATCAACGCCGGCATCGTGCCGGGACCGCGTATGTTCACGGCCGGCAAGTCGATCGGCTCGACCGGCGGTCATGCCGATCCCACGGATGGCTACCGCAAAGATCTCGCCGGCGATCCGGGGCCGATGCAGGGCGTCATCAATGGTCCCGACGAAGCGTGGAAAGTCGTGCGCGAGCGCTACAAGGAAGGCGCGGACCTGATCAAGATCATGCCGTCCGGCGGCGTGCTCGATGAAAGCGCAAGCGCCGACAACTCGCAAATGACAATCGAGGAAATCAAAGCCGTGGTTGCGGCTGCGCACGACTATGGCTTCGCCGTCGCGGCGCACGCGCACGGCGCCGAAGCGATCCGCCGTGCTGTCATCGGCGGCGTCGATTCGATCGAGCACGGCACGTTCATGGACGATGCCGACATAAAACTCATGAAAGAACACGGTACCTGGTATGTGCCGACGATCATCGCCGGAAAATTCGTCGAGGAAAAAGCCAGCGTTCCGGGTTATTACCCGCCACAAGTTGCAGCCAAGGCGAAGCTGGTCGGGCCGATCATCCAGGCGACGGCCGGGAAGGCGTACAAAGCCGGAGTGAAGATCGCATTCGGTACGGACGCCTCGGTTTATCCGCATGGACAGAATGCCAGGGAGTTTCAGTACATGGTCGAAGCCGGCATGCCGGCCGCGTTCGTGCTTCAGGCGGCGACGACGCACGCGGCGGAGCTCCTCAAGAAATCGAAGGATCTCGGCACCATCGAGCCGGGCAAGTTAGCGGATGTGATCGCGGTCGAGGGCAATCCGCTCGAAGACATCACCTTGATGCAGAAAGTCGCCTTCGTGCTGAAGGACGGTGTCGTGTACAAGCAGGATGGAAAACCGGCGATACCTGTCGCACAAGCCGCCGGACCGGCGCCGCTCGCAGAGGGTGAGGAACTCCTGGGATATTGAGGGTTTGGCGGTTCGCGGGCAGTCGTTGCCCGCGACCGCGCGACTTGGATTCCCGAGCTGCTGGCACAATCTCCGTCCGAGATTCGGAGCCGCACATGTCAGACCAGACCCTACCCTCGCCCATCTTCGACGCGACGCAGGCCAACTTCGAGACCGATGTCATCGGCGCGTCGTTCGAGCAGCCTGTGCTTGTCGATTTCTGGGCGACCTGGTGCGGACCGTGCAAGACGCTCGGTCCGCTGCTCGAAAAAATCGTCGGCGAATACGCCGGCGCGGTAAAGCTCGCCAAAGTCGATTGCGACAAGGAACAGCAGCTCGCCGCGATGTTCGGCGTACGCAGCATCCCGACCGTGGTGCTGGTGCGCGAAGGTCAGCTCGTCGATGGATTCACCGGTGCGCTGCCCGAAAACATGCTGCGCGAATTTCTGGCCAAACATGTGCAGCCCGGTGTCGAGAACGGCGGCGAAGAGACGCTCGAGATCGACGAGATCGATCCCGCCAAACCCGTGGAAACATCCGAGCAGGCGATCGCACGTATCCAGCAGGAGATCACTGCGAGTCCGGACAAAGCGGAGCTCAAGCTTGATCTCGCGCTCGCACAAATGCGTGCGGGCAACGCAGCGGCGGCGCAGGCGGAGCTCGATACGCTGCCCGCGAATCTTGCTTCGGACGATCGCGCAAAGCGATTGCGCGGACAACTCGAATTCGCGCATGCCCTGAAGGACGCTCCATCGATGGAAGAGCTGCAGCGTCGTCTGCGTGCGAATCCCGCCGATCATGAAGCGCGCGATCTGCTGGGTATTCGCCGTCTGCTCGACGGAGATCCTGCTGCTGGCCTCGAAGAATTGCTCAATGTGCTCAAGGCCGATCGCAACTGGAACGACGGACTTGCACGCAAGCACCTCGTCGCCGCTTTCAGTGTGCTCGACGACGCGGATCTGGTCGGGGCGTATCGACGCAAGATGTCGTCGTTACTGTTCTAGCGGCGCGCTCCGGGAAGCGCTCCGATCGCGTACCGGAAATCCGCCCGCTGTTGCGTCGGATTGCCCGCGTTACGTCGTCAATGGAAACCTTTCGCGCCGCTCTCCGCGGCCGGAAAGCGCGTTTATTCCGCCCCACTTCCTTCACCCAGCCTTCACGACAAGCGCTTTTCGCCCCGGTTTGTCCACCACGTCACATGCAGTCTGCGCGGCGACGCACATCCTGCCCGCGTGGCGCCGCACATTCCTTTTTCGGCGCCGCGATCATGCTTCACGAATCGCTTGACCCTGCAAACGGTTAGGCGTGTACTGTCCGGTGCGGGCGGTGCGGATTTGGCACGTGTGCCGGAGAAAGGGATTGCACGGTCGCAGCGAATCGTCGTGGAAGGCGACGGTTCGAGGGGGGAGGAATGAAGTCGCAGCTGGCCCAATTCGGTGCGAACCGCGCGCCATTTGCACGCGCGAACGATGGCCATCGGCGCAATCTCGCCATACGGCAATTTCCTACAAGAGGGCGAGACGTCCATGGACAGACGTGTCCGACCCCCGCGCCTAGACTCACCGCGAAGTGACTGCGCCGTGCGGGCGGCGATCAGAGACGCAATTGAGTCTCCAGGCCAATGAGGCAACGTTTTCGGCACACGCAAAGCCATTCGATCGATCAACGGAACGCTGGCCGCGTGGGCTCTGCGATCAAGGGCACCAGGCGCCGTGAGGCGATTCGCGAGGAGCTCGGCAACTCGCCATTGACGATGCACACAACAAGTTCAGGACGGCGGCAAGGCCGTCCGCGCGCGAGTTAGGTCTAGCTCGAGCGCAAGAAGCGGTCGACCATCCGGACGACCGCCGGTTTAGTGAAGAGACGGGAGGAATTTTCATGGAACTGGCTACACACAAGCGCATGTTTTCCCCACGATTGAAGCCGCTTGCGGCGTGCCTGGCAACAGCATTGGCTCTTGGTGCAGGCGTTGCCGCAGATGCTCGAGCGTCTTCGCAGCAGCAAATCCAGACGCAGGGACCGGGCTCTTTGTCGGCACATCGCGACGCTAGCGCGCCGCGGCCTGCACCTTGGCAGCGGCTCACGCCTGTGCCATCCATGGCGGAAGTGCATCATCCGAACCCGCACGCCATACCGGCGTTGCCGGCGGCCACGATCCCTGTCACCAATTGCGATGACAGCGGCGCGGGCAGCCTTCGTGACGCGCTCCAGAACGTGGCAGTCGACGGCGACACGGTCGACCTGACCGGCTTGAGCTGCAGCGTGATCTCGCTGACCACCGGTTCGATCCTGTTCTTCCAGAACTCGATCACGTTGCAAGGACCAGGCACGTTCAGCCTGTACCTCTCTGGCGGCGGCGGATCAAGCAGGGTGGCGCCGCTGCTGCACGACGGCACCGGCACGTTGACGATCAACGACATGACGATCGAGGACGGCGCCAAGTATTTCACCGATGCACAGACCACCAACGCACGCGGCGGCTGCATCTTTTCCGCCGGATTCGTCGATATGAACGACTCGGAAGTGAAGTACTGCTCGGCGCAAAACACCGGCAGCACGTATGGTTCGCTGGGTGGCGCCGTCTATGCGTACTCCGGCATCTCACTCTCGAATACGTCGATCCTTGACAGCTCCGCAACCGCTACGAACACGTTCGGTAAGGGCGGCGGCGTCTACACGCTTGGCTCCCTCACGATCGTGGACAGCTTTATCGAGGGCAACACCGCCAGCACGTACGAGGGTGGCGCGAGCGGGCGTAGCGGTGGCATCGTCAAGTACAGCCAGATCAGCAACAACGAAGCCCATGGCGCAGGCGGTATCTACATCCTGGGCAACGCAACGATCGAGAACTCGACGATCTCCAGCAACACGGCGGACTTCGGCGGCGGCGTCTGGTTCAACGGCACTGGCGCAACGGGTCCGGTGACGCTCCTCAGCAGCACCGTGTCAGGCAACAATGCCGTCACCGGAACCGTCGGTGGCGTTCAAATGTACGGAGCCGCAGGTGGACGCATCGCCAACAGCACGATCGCGTTCAATACGACCCACGATACGGCTCACCTCAAGTACGGCGCCGGCTTGCACGACTTGGCCACCGCCGTCGAACTCGAAAGCAACATCATCGCCGGCAACACCAACGACTCGGGCAGCGTCCTTAACGACGATGTCTACGGCACCACATCCGCCAGCTTCAACGGTGCCAACAACCTGATCGTCGAAACATCCGGCCAAACGGCGCCTCCCGATACGATCTCGGCCGATCCGCTGCTCAACCCGCTTGCCAGCAATGGCGGCGAAACACTTACGCACGCGATCCGAAGCCCGTTCAGTCCGGCGATCAATACCGGCAACAACGATGCGGCGGTTTCCTTCGATCAGCGTGGCTCCGGATTCCCGCGCGTGATCGGAGCCGGGCCCGATATCGGCGCGTTCGAATTCGATCTCAGCGACGAGATCTTCTTCAACGGATTCGACCCGTAGTCGATTGCTCGTAGGTATTGTCCCCGCCGTCCGGAACATCGGCCGGCGGGGCATTTTGCCTCTGGGCCAAGATCAGCCCCACACTGCGACCGCGGCGCCTGCACGGGGCCCGTGGCTTGAGTTAGGCTCACGCCCCGAGTCAACGAGCAGCAGAGCCGACCTGTCATGAACACGTCTTCTGGCAAATCATCGAACGGACAGCCGCCCGTGGCGGACGCTCCTGCCACGCCCGAACCTGCAACCGAAGGTCAGGCCGCGACGGCCGAAACGCCAACGACTGGCCAGGCCTCCGCCGAAGCCAAGCCTGCCAAGACCGTCCAGGAAATCCTCGGCAGCGTTCACACGAACAACTTCCCCGACCTCCTGCGCCAGCTCAAAGGCTGCCTCGTGGTCAGCACCTATCAGGCCGGAAAGCTCGTCATCCTCCGGCCTGACGGCAACACCATCAACACGCACTTCCGCAGCTTCAATCGCCCGATGGGCATGGCCGCCGATGGTGAGCGCCTCGCGCTCGGCGCGCACATCGAGATCGCGGAATTCCGCAACATGCCGGCGGTCGCGAAACGTCTGCAGGATCCGCCGCGACACGACGCGGTATTTCTCGCGCGCCGCGGCCACATCACCGGCGCGATCGACATTCACGAAATGGCGTGGGATCGCTACGGCGATCTCTGGTTCGTCAACACGCTGTTCTCGTGCCTGTGCACACTCGATTTCAAATCGAGCTTCGTTCCGCGCTGGCGCCCGCGTTTCGTCAGCCATTACGCGCCCGAAGACCGTTGCCATCTGAACGGTCTCGGCATGCGCGACGGCAAGCCGCGCTATCTCACCGCGCTCGGCGAATCGAACAAGCCGCAGGGTTGGCGCGAGAACAAGCGCGACGGCGGCATTCTTTTCGACATGGCGCAGGATCGCATCATCGCGCGCGGACTTTCGATGCCGCACTCGCCGCGCTGGTACGACAATCGCCTGTGGGTGCTCGAATCCGGTCGCGGCAGGCTCATCACGATCGATCCGAAAACCGGCGAAAAGACCGATGTCGCCAAGGTACCCGGTTTCGCGCGCGGCCTCGACTTCATCGGACCGGTCGCATTCATCGGTCTCTCGCAGTTGCGCGAGACCAACGCATTTACCGACATCGAGATCACCGAAGACAACGTCGATCGCCAGAGCGGCGTGTGGGCCGTGCACATCGGCACCGGCAATACGATTGGCCTTCTCAAATTCACCGGCGGCGTGCAGGAAATCTTCGCCGTGCAGGCACTGCCCGGCATCCTGTTCCCGGAAATCATCCACGAAGGCGAACATCTGGCGACGTCGTACGCGCTGCCCGAGGATGCGCTGCGCGAAGTCGGCTTTACCAAGCCGGAACAACCCGAAGCGCCGCTCGGATATGCAGCCACGACCGCGACGCCGGCACAGCAAACCAGTCACTGATCGCAAGCGAGGCTACGCGTGACCAAGACCAATGGCTTGACGACGGACCGTTTCCAGTTCGTTGCGGACTGGCAGGCACTTGACCCGGCAGAAGGCCAGGCGATCACTGACTTCTGGCGCCGAGAAGGCGCGCTCAACGACGACGCGCAGATGAAAGCGCGCCTCCCGCAAGTCGTGATGCACGCGAAAGAAGGTGACAAAGTCGTGGCTGTGTGCACCGCAGTGCCGATGACGCCGCCCGCGTTCGGCCAGCCCGTGTATTACTTCCGTTCGTTCGTCGGCAAGGACTGGCGCACCACGACGGTCTTCAAGCAGCTCTACAAGCGTGCGCAGGTCGTGCTCGAAGACTACGCACGCGCGCACGATTTTCCATGCATCGGCATCCTGCTCGAGCTCGAAGGCGCGCGCTTCAAGGAAAAGGGCCGCGTGCCGATCTGGCCGCACGGGCTCATCTACATCGGCAAGAGCGGGCGCGGTCTCGAATCGCGCGTTTACTATTTCAAGGGCGCGAAGCTGAAGCCGCTGAAGTAGCCGCCGCTCGAAGTCCGCGCAATCAGTCGAGTCGGATGACCGCGTGCAGCGGTGTGGCACGATTCCAACGCGCGCGGCCATCAAGAAACGCGATTTCGGCTACGACTGCCGCACCCGCCAGCACAGCACCCGCCTGCTCACACAAACTCGCCGCGGCCGCCAGCGTGCCGCCGGTCGCAAGCACGTCGTCGACGATCAGCACACGCTCGCCGCGCACGAGTGCGTCGGCGTGCATTTCCAGGCGATCGCTGCCGTATTCGAGCGCGTAGTCGATGCCGATCGTTGTCGCCGGCAACTTGCCGGGCTTTCGCATGGGGACAAAACCTGCACCGAGCGCACACGCCGCCGCAGCACCGAAAATAAAGCCCCGTGCTTCGATGCCGATCACGCGTTCGATCGCGGCATCGCGAAACGGCGCCACCAGCGCGTCGATGACCGCCGCCAATGCGCGCCCGTCGGCGAGCAGCGGCGTCAGATCCTTGAAGACGATGCCCTTGCGCGGAAAATCCGGCACATCGCGCACGTAGCGTAGGAAATCGAAGCTCACGGTTCCACCGGTGCGGGTTCGGCGACGGGCGCGGGCTTCCGGTACGAACCGATGAAAATACCCAGCAGAGAGAGCGCGACGCCGATCCAGTCCAGCGTTCGCGTCGGACGCGCGAAAAGGATCACGTCGAACACGAACGACAACGCCGGCTGCAACAGCAGCAAGAGGCCAATCAGTGACGCGGGCAGCTGCGGCATCGCTCGAGTCAGCAGCACCCAGCCCAGCACCTGACCGAAAAAACCCAACGCGAGCAGCGATGACCACGCGGTCGCATCCGGCAACACGAACGAATCGCCTTCGATCAGCGCGGCGACGCCGAGCACGCCCGCGCAGATCAGCGAACTGACGCAAAGGAGCTGCGCAGGAGCAAGTCGCACGTGACCCGCGCGCTGCGCATGACGCGTCGACAGCATGTAAATCGCATACGCCACGCCGGTGACGACGCCGAGAATCACGCCAACGTGGTATTGCGCGCCGACCTGACTCCAGTCGAGACCAACCAGCAGATAAAGACCGACGAACGCCAACGCGACACCGGCCAGGAAATTCCATCCGAGCCGCTCGCGATAGATCAGGAAACCGGCCAGCGCCATCAGAAAAACCTGGAAATTCCCGAGCAACGTCGCGAGGCCCGGGCCGACGTAGAGGATGCTGCGATGCCAGAGCATCAGATCCGCGGCGAACGCGACACCGGGAATCAACAGCCAGCCAAGATCCGAAAGCGCGACGCGACGCCATTGCCCGAGCACGATGAGTCCGACGAGCAACATCCCGCCGCCGAATGCCATGCGGTAGAACGCCGATATCGTCGGACCGACGTGCGCCAGCTTGACGAACAGACTCGTCGTGCTGATCGCCGCCGCGCCGGCGATCATCTCGATCAATGCGGCGCGCGGAATGTCGGCGTGGGCCCTCATGACGCGAAGACGCGCGAAGACCACGCCGATACGGCGGCGTGACGCGCGCCGCTTCTCATTTCTTCTCGTCGGTATAAGGCAACACGAATTCCGGTGCGCGCGAAAACACCAGCACGGGTTCCTTGTTCTGAAGCACAACGTCTCGCGTCACGATGATGCGACCCGCGGGATCGGCCATCAGCAGGCGCTCGTTATTGCCTTCGATCGTCAGCATGGCCGCGCTGCCCGTCGAGAAATGCACTTCGACGCCGCTGATCGCCGGCGCGGACGCGCCGCGGCTGTCCGCGTAGAACGCTTTGACTTGCGTCAGGCCGGCTTCGACATCGCTCCACGGCACCCGCAGGCCATCGCCGGTACGCAGCGCGACGTTGACGATCAGCGCGAGCGAGCCCTTGGGCTGGTTCGTTTCGACCGGCGGATTCTCTTCGCGCAGCGCATCGCTCACCGGAAACTTCACTTCGCCGCCGGCAGCGACCGGGACCGCAATCGCGCCCTGCTTCGCGTGGATGACGACGCGGATATCTTCCGGACGAATGCCAGGCAGCTTGCTTTCGATCCGCTCCATCGCGATCAGATGGTCATACGCATTGATCTTGCTGACCGGTGCGACCACGGCATACAGCGTCGCGTACGGCGTCGTGCTCGCCGCGCCGCCGACATCGGACGTCTGGGCCAGCGCGATCGAAGCGAACAAGGCGAAGAAAGTCATGGCCGGAGTTCGGGCGGATCGGCGCGAAGGGTCGCCAAGCCTAGCAGACGCGCGCCGCGTCTCTCAGGTCGTCAGCGGCGCGCGGGCGCCCGGTGGATCGGGCTCGCGGCGTTCCCGCAATGCCGCATCGATGCCCTCGACAATAGGCGCGGAGCGCGCCACATCGGGTTCCGCGACCATCACCGTGACCAGATCCGATACGGGTAGCTGGCCGATCGCGCCCGTCAGGTATTGCCCGGCGACGAACGCCGGAATACCAGCCTCCTCCAGCGCCGCCTTGACCAGATTGGCGTCGATGATGTTCTCGGCTCTGTAGATGATCTTCACCCGGCCCACGCTAGCCGAACGGCCGGTCGCACGCAAACGCGCTTACCGTTATGATCAGCCCGCCTGCCTGGGTGCGCGCGGTAGAGGGCGAAATGCCTGGCCGCGCGTGATCCCGCCCTGCCATCAAACGAGGCCTGCATGGCCCTTTTGTTGCCCGACGATGAACTCGCCGAGCGTATCCGAGCATGCGTGCTCGAACTTCTCGTCGCACGGGGGCCCGGTCGCAGCATCTGCCCGAGCGAAGCCGCACGCATGCTGGCGATGCGCACCGGCGCCCACTGGCAGGATCTGATGCGGCCCGTGCGCACCGTGGCTGCCGCCATGGCCGAAGCCGGCTCCGTCGAGGTGCTACAGCACGAAGCCGTTGTCGATATCGGCGATGTGCGCGGACCGGTACGCCTGCGCCTGCGCGCGCTGCACGGTGAACGCAAGCGCGAAGTGGCGGCCTGAATAAGAAGCGGGTCGGTTGAAAGCGTCGGTAACGGCACAGCGCCAAGGCGTCAGAAAGGCTCGGAAAAGCGCGATCGCTTCCTCACGAGGCCGCGCAGCGGTCGACCTCACTTCCTCGCACCTGACGCACTGCGATTCGCTTTCGCATCCGCCGCCGCTACACTCCGCGGTCTCGTTTCGACCCAACGCCGCAAGTGCGGCCGACCTGCATGACCGACGCCGCAACACCGAACCACTTCATCCACCAGATCATCGTCAACGACCGCGCTGCCGGTAAACACGGCGGACGCGTCGCGACGCGCTTCCCGCCGGAGCCAAACGGCTACCTGCATCTGGGACACGCGAAGTCGATATGTCTCAATTTCGGCTTGGCGCGAGAGTTCGGCGGCACCTGCGACCTGCGCTTCGACGATACGAACCCGGCCAAGGAAGACAGCGAGTACGTCGAGGCGATCAAGAACGACGTGCGCTGGCTCGGCTTCGACTGGGACACGCTACGCCACACGTCGGACTATTTCGAGGTCCTGTATCTGTGTGCGGAAAAACTCGTCCGCGACGGCAAGGCGTTCGTCTGCGATCTTTCGGCCGATGAAGTACGCGCGACGCGCGGCACGTTGACCGAACCCGGAAGCAACTCGCCATACCGCGAGCGCAGCGTCGAAGAAAATCTGGATCTGTTCCGACGCATGCGCGCCGGCGAATTTGCCGACGGAGCGCGCACGCTGCGCGCCAAGATCGATATGGCGTCGGGCAACATCAACATGCGCGATCCGACGATCTACAGGATTCGCAAGCTAACGCATCAGAACACCGGCGACGCGTGGCCGATCTATCCGATGTACGACTACGCGCACTGCGTCTCGGACGCGGTCGAAGGCATCACGCATTCGCTGTGCACGCTCGAGTTCGAAGATCACCGGCCACTCTACGACTGGTTTCTCGATCAGCTCGACATCGTCGATCACGTCGATCTCGTCGAACCGATGCGCCGTGCCGGTCTCGCAGGCGAACCGAGCCGACCGCAGCAGATAGAGTTCGCACGCGGCAATCTCGACTACACCGTGATGAGCAAGCGCAAGCTCATGGCGCTGGTGCAGGATGGGCTCGTCGACGGCTGGGACGATCCGCGCATGCCGACGCTCGCGGGCCTGCGACGTCGAGGTTTTCCGCCCGCGGCGATCCGCGCGTTCTGGGAGCGCGCCGGCGTGACGAAACAGAACTCCGTGATCGAATTCAGTGTGCTCGAAGGCGTCGTCCGCGAAGAGCTCGATGCGCGCGCGCCGCGCCGCATGGGCGTGCTCGATCCCCTGAAGCTCGTCATCACAAATCTCGACGCGGCACACGAAGAATCGATCGAGTTCGCCAATCACCCGAAAAATCCCGATCTCGGCATGCGACGCGTGCCGTTCTCGCGCGAGCTCTGGATCGAGCGCGACGATTTCGCGGAAATTCCTCCGAAAGGCTTTCATCGACTCGTGCCCAACGGCGAAGTGCGCCTGCGTGGCGTCGGTATCGTGCGGTGCGAAGAAGTCGTCAGGAACGCCGACGGCTCCATCCGCGAAGTGCGCTGCACGCTCGATCCTTCGACGCGGCACGGCCTGCCGGGCGCGGATCGCAAAGTCAAAGGCACGATCCATTGGGTGAGCGCGCGCCATGCGATCGCCGCTGACGTGCGGCTTTACGATCGCCTGTTCACGGTGCCGGATCCAGACGACACCAGCGATGGCAAGACCTACGCCGAGCATCTCAACGCCGGATCCAAGCGCGTCGTGCAGGCGTGGCTCGAGCCCTCACTGGCTGAGACGGAGCCCGAATCGCACGTGCAGTTCGAGCGGCTCGGCTACTTCGTCGCGGATCGATACGACTATTCGCGCGCCAAGCCCGTGTTCAATCGCACCGCCACGCTGCGCGATTCGTACGCCTCACGCTGACGCGTTCGCCCCCTCTCCCGCTTTGCGGGAGACGGGATGGCTTTCATTGGCGTGAAGGATCCATCTGCCGCGGAGCGGCGTTTCAACGGCGTGCCCGTGTCGTCGCCGGCTCCGGATTCATGATGCGCAAATAATGCCGATCGAACGCAGCAAGCTGACTTTCAAGCTCGGAATAAGGCCCCGGCTCCCACGCGCGCGATGTGACGCCGAGATGCGCGTTCGCGCAGAGCTCCCAATCCTGGCGATTAGTGAGGTCCCAGAAATCGATCGCGGGCGTCGGATCGAATCCGGGCGCGGCGATCGCGTCCGGATGGAAATACCAGTCGCACAGCACGCGCGTGCGATCGAGCGCGCGCGCCTGTGCGCGGTGTACGAGCACGTAGTCCGGATGGAATGAAACGAACGCGCTCGGAAACACCGTGTAGTAATAAACGCGTGCGCGTTCCTCCGCGCTGAGTGCTGCGAACGGCGTCGCGCAGCGTGCGCCGCCCATCGTCATGCTGCCTTCGGGATTGGTCATCGACATCGGGCCGCCGAGCACCGCGCCTTCGTCGAGATCGTTTTCCGAGTTGCGGAACGGCGTCAGCTTGTTCAACAGCGGATGCACCGTCGGGCAGTGATAGCACTCGCTGAAGTTGTGGAAGATGAGCTTCCAGTTCGCGTCGATTTCGTAAACTGCCGTGTGCACGGATTTGAGCTCGTTCGCGCGTCGGTGCGGAAATTTGCCGACCAACGCAGGCAGCGCGTCGGCAAACGCGGGCGGATTGCGCTCGAGATTGATGAAAATGAATCCCTGCCACGTCTCCAGCGCGACGCGATGCAACGGATAGTTGGCCGGATCGAACCCAGCGACATCGGCCATCGTGGGCACCGCGCGGAGCGCGCCGTCGAGACTGTACGTCCATGCGTGGTACGGGCACTGGATCGTCGCACCGAGCGTCCCCGACGCGTGCTGGCACAACCGGCTGCCGCGATGACGGCAATGATTGTGGAATGCGCGCACCACGCCGGCGCCGTCGCGCAGCACGATTACGCTCTCGCGATCGATTTCGTACAGAAAATAGCTGCCGGGCGCCTCCAGCTGGGATACGTGGCCGACGAGCAACCATGAGCGCAGGAAAATGCGCTCGCGCTCCGTTTCGAAAAGCTCCGGAGACGTGAAGTATTCGCGAGACAGCGTGCGTTGGCCGAACGATGTGCGCAGCTTCATGAGCGTGTGTTCCGGGTTCCTGATCGCTACTGTCTACACTCGTGGCACGCTGTCAAGCACTGTCGTGGCTCCGTGCGAGCGGACTCTCATGCCGTCCCGTCGAGATGGTAGTCGAACACATAGAAGTGCTTGCCACCTTCGGCTATTTCGACCTTCATCGTGCCCGTCAGCCCGACCAGCTCGCCGGTCCCGGAATCCGGCACCACGATGATGTTGAGGAATGGCGCACCACGCGTCATCGTCGCGTTATGCTGCAGCGCGAACGTGCCTTTTCTGCCGCCAAGCGTTCCCGAAACTTTCTCGATCGCGACGTAACCGGCCGAGCCTTGCGTGCCGGTCATCGCGGTCAGCATCTCGCCTTTCGACACGGCCTCGAGATCGCCGTGGTAATTCTTGTCGAGCGACATGCGCCCGCGCGCTGCGCCCTCGCCGCCATCTTCCAGAGCGAGCGGTTGCGGAGCGAGTTTGACGTCGAACGGGCCGGCAGCGTGTTGGTCCATTTTGGCTTCCTCCGATTGCGCGGGTGGTTTGCGGGAATGCCACAGCCGCAATGCGTTGACTTCGCCCCGAATGTATCTCAACCGGGCGTGCGCGAACATGTACGCCTTCGCGCGGCGTCACGCGGGAAGTTGCGCACGCTCCAGCGCGGCGACGTTTCGCATCAGGCGCAGACCGAGATAGCAATGCGATCCGCATGGTAACAGTCCCGCTTCGCCGAACGTGCGCAGGTACCACCCGGGTGCGCGTGCGATGTAACCATCGCGATCACCGCTGACGTGGTCGCGCCGCGTGAATACTTCCAGAAACGCCACGCCTTCGAGCATGTCGACGATGCCCGCGAGCCCGGCGCGAATTTCCGCCGGCTGCAGGTAGTGCAGGACATCGCTGCACACGACGAGATCGAAGCGCGCATCGAAGCGAAGTTCGGCGAGATCACCGAAGCGCGCCAGACCGATGCCGCGACTCTGCCCGTAGCGGGACACGACGTATTCGCTGGCATCCAGGCCCCGATATTGAACCGACGGCCGCAACGCACGCAGCGGTGCGCGCCAGACCGCTTCGCCGCAGCCGACATCGAGCACGTTGCGCAGCGGCCGCCCGAGGTAATATTCCGCCACCGCGACCGCCAGCGCGACTTTGCGTTGCAGCTCGTAGCGCGAGCCGACGGCATGCCGCGGATGGCGATACCATTTGTCGAAGTAGGCGTGATCGTACGTCTTGGCCATCTTGCCGTTCCGGATGTGAGCTGCCGTGCATCGTAACCGCGACGGCTCGCCCGGGCGGATCCTCACGAATGGTCATGGCACCGTTCGGACGAAGCGAGGGAATTCAAATGATCAGCCCAACCGGCGTCGAGCGCCGCCCGCCGTTTCCGCCATTCACGCGCGAAGCCGCGATCCTGAAGGTGCGGATGGCCGAGGACGGATGGAACAGCCGCGACCCCGAGCGTGTATCGCTTGCGTACAGCGTCGATAGTCGATGGCGCAATCGCGCTGAATTCTTCACCGGCCGCGACGCGATCGTCGCATTCCTCAAGCGCAAATGGGCGAAAGAGCTCGATTATCGCCTGATCAAGGAGCTCTGGGCCTGTGCCGAAGACCGCATCGCCGTGCGCTTCGCGTACGAATGGCACGACGATTCCGGCCAATGGTATCGCTCGTACGGCAACGAGAATTGGGCGTTCGACGAGAACGGATTGATGCGCCAGCGCCACGCCAGCATCAACGATCTGCCGATCGCTGAATCGGCGCGCCTTTACCGCTGGCCGGCAGGCGCGCGTCCGCCCGAGCATCCCGGATTGTCCGATTTGGGCCTCTAGACGGCTGGCCGAGCCGGCGCTTCATTTCGGCCATGATCGACGCAAACGCGCACAGCCCTCGGCGATGTCGCGCTCGTCGATCGCGCCGTAGCCGAAGATGAGTCCATCGCGAACGCGGCCGCCGAAATAGAACCTCTTCAGCGACGCGATGCCGACGCCATCGCGACGCGCGAGCTCGACGATTCCCGGCACATCGATATCAGGCGCGGTGAATGCGGCGAGATGCAGACCGGCGACATTCGGAATCGGTTGCAGCCATCTGCCGAAGTCGCGTTGCAGACTGGCAAGCAACACATCCCGACGCGCCGCGTAGATGCTGCGCATGCGGCGCACGTGCCGCACGAGATGCCCTTCGCCGATGAATGCCGCCAGCGTGTCCTGCTCGATCACGCCGGAATGCCAGTCCGAGCACTGCCGCGCGGCGACCAGCGCTTGGCGCGCCCATGGCGGCGAGACGATGTAGCCGAGCCGGATCGCCGGAAAGAGACTTTTCGAGAACGTGCCGACGTAAAAAACGCAATCGTTGCGATCGAGCGTCTGCAACGCGTCCAGCGGACGTCCGCCGAAGCGGAACTCGCCGTCGTAATCGTCCTCGACAATGACCGCCCCGCGCGCTCGCGCGAAGTCGAGCAGCTCGGCACGCCGCCGCGCCGACATCGCGCTGCCAAGCGGAAACTGATGCGACGGCGTCACGCAGATCACCCGCGCGTCTCTCGGCAGGCTCTGTACGACGAGACCTTCGGCATCCACGCGCACCGGCACTACCTTAGCGCCCGCCGCGGCGAACGCCGTGCGCTGCGG
>Ga0157372_10004021_pt1 | contig 15770 bp, 14 predicted proteins | sample C55metaG_FD_115307 | JGI IMG/M metagenome (GOLD analysis project Ga0157372, IMG submission 115307) | Corn rhizosphere microbial communities from Kellogg Biological Station, Michigan, USA - C5-5 metaG | ecosystem: Host-associated > Plants > Roots > Rhizosphere > Soil | place: USA: Michigan... | reverse complement strand
GGCGCGGAAGTCATCGTGCATCCGCAGAATCGCGGAAAGGGTGAAACAATTAAGACAGGGCTGCGTCATTGGTACGATCACGGTTCCCGGCTGGTGGTGATTCTCGATGCTGACGGCCAGCATCTGCCTGAAGAGATTGATCGTTTTATCGGGGCCGCCGAGCGGGCTGCGAATTCAAAACTCTTCGTTGGCAATAGGATGAAGGACGTTTCACGCATGCCGCTGATACGGCGGATGGTTAATCGATACATGAGTCGAAGGATCAGTCGCGTATGCGGCCAGGAAATTCCCGATACCCAGTGCGGCTTCCGAATGTTGCATCGGGATCTGATTCCGGAAATGTTGGGCGGCGCCTCACGTTTTGATTATGAGACGGAGATGCTAATCTTCGCCAGCCGGAAGGCTTGTGATATCGAATCAGTCCCTATCAGCACGGTTTACTCGGATGAAGTCAGCAGTATTCATCCGGTCCGCGACACACTCCGTTTCTTCAAGTTAATGCGGCGTTATCGCGGCCGCTGATTTTCGGATTCTCCTTGGAGACAGCAGTATCCGCTGCCTCTATCGGTCAAAAGAGGAAGCTAAAGCAACCCGCGCTTGCGGAAATCGCCGATGTTTCCTTCCGACGACCGCTCAATCATATCGACGGTGAATTTGAGGAGACAGACTTCCCAGGCATCATCGACGCCCTGGATGATGGCGCTCAAGGGTTCCTGCAAATGCTCGACTTCGGTTTTTGTGCGCGCGACCACGGCTTCGAGCGGATCGCGAAACATGCGCTCAGTCACGTCGGTTTTGCGGAATTGAAAGCCGTAACGCAGGACAGCCGTGTTCTGTGCATGTTCGCGCAGCTGCTCAACGTATTTCTCCGCTTTGTCGCCAAAGCCTTCGAGCAAAAGTCGCGCAAAATTATGCGGTGAAAGGATCTGGGGGCGATCCGCGTGGATGTGGCCATCGCGCACCCGGACCTCGTTTACGCGATCCATCAGCTCGGAAATCAAAAAGAAGCGAAACCGGGTGCTGCCGAAGGTGGCGATCTTGTGTTCGGGGGCGAGAATCACCTGGGTGTTCTCGATGGCGTAATTGAAATCGTCTGCCCTCATCCTGCTAACAAGCCCTCCGCTGAAGCAAGGCCAGTATCAAGAGTTATCTTGATGGAGTCGCAGCTGGAGCGGGGATGGTCGCAGCTGAGGCGGTCGTCGCGGGACTGGCCGCGGCCGGTGAAGTCACATATTGGACAAAATCCCTGTAGCCCTGCGCTTCCATGGCTTCCAGCGGAACAAAGTGCAGGGCAGCTGAATTAATGGCGTAGCGCAAATGGGTCGGTGGTGGACCATCCTTGAAGAGGTGTCCGAGATGCGAATCGCTTCTCACGGCGCGCACCTCAGTGCGGTCCATGTTAAACGATGTGTCGTGTTTCTCGACGACGCGGTCGGCAGAAATTGGTTTGGTGAACGCGGGTCGACCGGTATTCGCTTCGAATTTGTCAGCCGAGCTGAACAGAGGTTCGTGCGTGATGACATCCACGTAAATGCCGGGTTTGAAATTGTTCCAGTAAAGATTCTGAAACGCCGTTTCGGTGCCGTTCTCCCGGGTGACATGATACTGCGCGTCACTCAAGGTGGAGCGGAGCTTGGCATCGCTCGGCACCGGCCGAAGATAGCCGACCTGGCCCGGCGCGGTTGCGTTTGCTGAATGGCGTTCGAAAAAATAGTAGGCGCCTGCGGCGACAGCGATCATGCCGACCAGGCCGAGCCACAGGGAGATATGGTGGGAATGCTTGTCGCCGTGATGTATCCGCGTGGCCATTCGGTGATTCCGTTAGGCTATGGCAAATTCGGGAGGATTGTCGAGAAGTTCAGGGTTTTTTCTGCGCTTTCTCGAACAGCTCCACATATTGGCCGTAGCCTTCCTCCTTTAGTTTTTCTACCGGAATAAAACGAAGCGAGGCCGAGTTAATGCAGTAGCGCAGGCCAGTGGGACCGGGGCCATCGTCGAATACATGGCCCAGATGTGAATTGCTGGCCGCCGACTTCACCTCAGTCCTCTGCATTCCCAGGGAGGTGTCGGTGTCTTCCTTAACATTCTCCTTCTTCACCGGCCTGGTGAAACTGGGCCAGCCACTCCCGCTGTCGAACTTGTCCACCGACGTGAACAAGGGCTCGCCACTGACAACATCGACGTAGAGGCCGGCGCGATGATTGTCCCAATACTCGTTTCGAAAGGGCGGCTCGGTTCCGCACATTTGCGTAACGCGGTATTGTTCGGGCGTCAATTTCTTGCGCAGATCGGTGTTTCCCGTGGCCGGAGAGGATGAAGAGCTGGTTTGGTTCATGGAGTTTTGTGATGAGTTATCTTCCTTTTTTTGTGCACCGGCGTGATTGAGAAATATAAAAACGCCGGCCAGAGCGATGAAAATGAAAGCGCAAAGGATGAGCATCCCGCGCGAGGATCGCTGCGGCCTTTGCGGCAGTTGGATCATCTGAAAAGATAACGTCTTTTAACGGGACGAAAAGGGGCTTTTGGCCAAGACTTAACCACGAATGAACACGATAGACACGAATTGGGAAGGGACAGAAGCACAACGAACTAGAGGATAATCCGCTCCCATTCGAGCTTGGGCTTCTTGAAGTTCAAGATGAGGCCCACGCGGAGCTTCGTGATTCGCAGATAATTCAGCATCAGTCCGCGTTCGTGATCACTGATGCGATCAATAACTTTGGTGTCGACCGCTACCGTATCGAATGCGATCAGGTCAGGAATGAAGAGTCCGACCTGCGTGCCCTTGTAATCGATATTAAAACTGGGCTGCTGCCGGAACGGGATTTCCCGCAGTTGGAACTCCACTACCAGAGCGTTCTCATAAGGCTTCTCTACGATTCCGTGGCCGAGCGTATTCAGAACCTCGATTGCGCACCCCACGATTTGGAAGACCTCCTTTTTGTAAAGAAGGGCTCCGTCTGAATCCGGATTAGTGTCCATTCGTGGTTAAAACCCTCTTCCTCCTTGCCGCGCGGTTAATCCGCGCGACCTGCCTCCGGCACCCGGATGTAATTCCGGAATGTGAACAGTCCCAACGGTGCCACTGAAGCGGCTAAGGCAAAGATCAGCCACATCTCACCGGAGTGACGCGGTCCCTGCTCGGGGCAGAACGCCGCCAGGAGCCAGCCACCCGTGCCGACAAGAAGTTTGCCGACAAGGAAGGGAAGATAAGCCAGAGAACCATAGGAAGCTTCCTGTCCTTTCGGCGCAATGGCCGCCGCATATTCGTAGACCCGCGGCGAATAGAAAGCTTCGCCGATCGAGAAAACAATCAGATAGAGCGCCGACATGATGTAATACGGGTGAATGTTGCCGCTCAGCCGAAGGTATCCGTGTCCGAGCCATTGTCCGAGCGCGCTGTTCGTCGCACCTGCGAACCAATCAGTAGGCAAAGCCATAATGAAAACGCCGGCTGCGCAGATGGCGCCCCCGAAGATCACCATTCGATAGGCCGAAGATTTTTGCGTCAATGCCCCGACGATTGGTGCGAGGAAAATGATAACGATGGAATTGATGGCCGCGATCTTCCCGACCGGTGCGTGCAGGCCCATTTCGCGATCGCCGAACTTCGGGAAAACGTAGTCCATTTGGAGAAAGATCGCTTTCAGGAAACCGATGAAGAGGAAAAAGAGAAGGAGCCGGTAAAACCCCGCCTGGTTGATCAGTCGCTTGAACAGCTGCACGATTTCGACGGCGCTCTGTCGTACGGTCGCGGCGATTCCGGCGGACACACTCGGTGCCTTTTGTTGCTGCCTATCCGGACCCTCGGCGTTTCTCCGCAGGAAATAAATGGCCGGGAACAAGACAATCTCGAATGCGAGACTGACGCAGAAGAGCTGTTGATGCGGTGTCAGCGACAATCCGCCAATATGCATGTGCAGATCGAGCGACCGGAAATAATCGAAAATGTAACCAGCGGCGAGGTATCCGACGTTCATGATCGCGTAGATGATTGAAAACGAGATCGAACGCTGGGCGGTTGTGGAATAGACGCGCGTGGCGGCAAGGAGGACGGGAGTTCCGAGCGCTTCGCCAATCGCCAACGGCAGCACGCCGCAGATGAGGGCCAGTGCCGGCGTAGTGGTCGTCACCATTACTGTGCGGGCGAACGTGCAAATGCCGACGCCGATGAAAAAGGTCCGCCGCAGTCCGATCGCATCGGTTACCGAGCCGGCTAAAAGCGTGAAGATGGTCATAGCCGGAGCCCAGATCCAGCCCACGATGGCGCCAGCCGATTGATCGCTGAATCCAAGATCTTTCGACAGCCACAGGACCATTGTCTTGTTCGTCACGGAGTAGGCCGTGTAGATCAGGAACTTGATCAGGAACGTGAGCCACAGCTCGCGTCGCGCTCCCTTGAGAACTGTGAATTTCGCCAGGAAACCGGAAAAGAAATTTCCCTCCACCGGTATCACGGGCTCTTCCGGGACCAGCGGAACTTTGATGGTGTCTCCCACAATTCCTGACTACAACATGTTCTCGACAAAGTCGCGCGCATTGAATGGCGCAAAGTCATCGATTCCTTCACCCGTGCCGATGAAGCGGGTTGGAACACTGAGCTCGTCCTGAATGGCAATGACAACGCCGCCTTTGCCGCTGCCGTCGAGTTTGGTAACGATCAATCCGGTTAGGCCGATGGCCTGGTGAAATTCCCGGGCTTGCGACAAGGCGTTGCTTCCGGTGGTGGCGTCGACAACGAGAAGCGTCTCCTGAGGAGCGGTCGAATCATGCTTTCCCAGGCTGCGCTTCACCTTGGTTAGCTCGGCCATGAGATTCGATTTTGTGTGCAGGCGTCCCGCGGTATCGCAAAGGAGAAACTCGCAATTGCGTTTATCCGCTGCTTGATAGGCTTCATAACAGAGGGCGGCTGGATCCGAATTGTATTGGCCTTTGACGATCTCAACGCCAAGTCGCTGCGACCAGATCTCCAGTTGTTCAATGGCCGCGGCCCGAAACGTGTCGGCCGCGGCAAGGAGGACCGTGTAGCGATCTCGAGTCAGGTAACGGGCCAGCTTGGCCGTGGAAGTGGTCTTTCCAGTTCCGTTGACGCCGACGATCAGGATTGCCTTCGGTTTCGTCGGCAAAGGCCGAAGCGGCGAGGGGTTTGCCGGTAGAATGCGGCCGATCTCCTCGCGTGTGACTTCGGCAATATCGTCCGCTGTAATTTTGGCATTCGTCGCGCGCTCCTTGAGCGATCGGATAATTCGAAGCGTCATCGGCACGCCCAGGTCTGCGCGAATGAGGTTTTCTTCGAGCTCATCCCAGTCCACCGGGCGGCCGCCGAATTTTTGGACGAGTGACTGAAAGAAATTCATCTTACAAGCCTAACGAATCAAGCCTGATGGTTACGGCGGAACGAATCGGAATCTAGCTCGATGACCCTTCTTGCCCGGCACTGCTCGGGGCAGCCTCTCTCAACGGTCGCGTGAGATCGCTTTTCACTCGATCAAGGATCCCGTTAACGAAACGGCCTGAATCGGCCCCTCCGAACGTTTTCGCCAGTTCAATGGCTTCATCGATCGAGACCACCGGCGGGATATCGTCGCGGTAAAGCATCTCGTAAATGGCCAGCCGCAGAATGTTGCGGTCGACCGGTGAGATGCGATTGAATTCGTAATTCTCGCAATAACGCTTGATGCGTTCATCAACCTTGTCGAGGTGCGTCATCATTCCTTCGATCAAGGGCTGCGCGAATTCTTTCACCCGCGGCGTGGCCGGACAGAAGGCCCAGAAATCATCGATCCGCTCCGGAGTTTCGCCATGCTGGAGATCTCTCCAGAAATGATATTGAATGGCCGCCTCGCGGGCTTTTCGCCGTTTCCCCATTGCGCTAGGCCCCTCGCAATTCCGCCATTACGGTGGCAATCTGAACGGCGGCCCGGGCAGCTTCTGTTCCCCGGTTGATCTCGTGATCGAGACAACGCGCCTGAGCCTGCTCTTCCGAGTCAAGATTGAGCACCGAGTTAATCACCGGCACGCCGTACTCAAGCGCAATGCGCTGCAGAGCATCCGTCACGCTTCGCCCGAGATTTTCCGCATGATGCGTCTGGCCCTGAAGAATCACGCCCATCGCGATGATGACGTCAGCCCTTTTTTGCGCAGCCAGTTCCTGGACTACGAGCGGAATTTCAAACGCCCCGGGAACCTGCAGCAGGGAGACGCGAGAGTTGGCGGCAAGCGCCCGCAGTTCGGCAGTCGCGTGGTCGATCAAGCCCTGGACGTAGGGCGCATTGTACTGGCTGGCCACGATCGCGAACTGACGCTTGATCGAGGTCGCAAGACGGGGGCGCGGAGGAATGGCGTTCGACATTCGCCTGCTCTAATGCCTTAAGTTTGCCCTTTGGGCAAACGGGGCATTGGGCGGGGACTTAGCCCGGTTTGACCCGCCGGATACTACGGAATGGTGTATTGCGTGCCGCCATAAGCACGATCACGCTTGCCATTCCGGTGAACCGTCTGGCCTTCGACGTTGAAATCGTTGATATCTACGGCCGCCTCGGCGCAGGTCGCGCGAAGACCGACAAGGGTTGTTCCACTCTTGATTAAAGGATGGTTAACTGACGCGAGATATTGATTTAGCTGCGAAGCGGCGATGCGCAGGCTAATAGTGTTGCCCGCAGGATTAAACGCGCCGCGATTCAATGTCCCGCGTTGAGTGTAACTGACGGTGCCGTCGCCCGCTCGCACGGCCGTTCCCCAATTGTAGCTGCGCGTTCCCTGCGGATCCGTAGTCGCTTCGACGTAGAACTGATCACCGCGGTCGGAAACTCCGAAGGTGAACTGGCCGGTCGGGCTCATGACCGAGTTCGGTGCGTTGACCGTAAAATGCATCCGCCAGTAAGCCGCCGGCGGGACAACCGTGAGGTCGGACACCTTTAGTGTCGCAACGATGGAAAGACCTTCTACCGGGTCGACCACCGAGGAGTACTTGATGTTCAGGATGTCGAGCGGGTCGGGTGTGCCGGTGCGCACGAGCAGCGCATCAGTGACGTCGCCCATGTAGTCAGTGACCTGTTCACCGAATGGGCCAGGCACAAGCGGAGGCGCCGCTTCGCCCGGCGGCCTCGCCAACATGGCGCCCGGAATGGCCGCGGGAATATTCCCACCGTTGATGCTCGGGCCACTGATCTGGCGCGTAAGATACGTCTGCCCAGTGTAATCATTGTGGTCATCAGCAAAGGACAGGACGGCCGCCCCGACCGGATCGAAGCAGACTTGCATGTAATCGAGCAGGTTGCGGTTCGCCGCGCCTGTCAGACCCCCTTCGGAAATATTTGCGCCGTGAATAACATGGTCGCTCGCTTTCACCTGATAAAAGGTCGGTGTGCTCGAGGTGGCCGAATTGGTGCAGGCATAATAGACATTCCAGTCGGCGGCGTCGTTGTTCGCCGGATTAGTCGTTCCGAACCAGGCCACGCCTACCGTACCCGGCTGGGTGTGGCTGACTTCAATCCATGGAAAAATGTTCGTTCCACCGGGAATGTTGCTCACGCGCACGCGCGGACTCCAAGTGGTGCCATGATCGGTGGAGTGCGAGAGGAAAACGTCGTGATCGTTCGAGTAAACCACGTAGACCGTATGATCGCCGGCAACTTTGACTGTAAAGAAAAGGTGGTTCACCCCGTTTGGGTCACTACCGGCCTGGTGAAAAGTGTAGCCGGTGGGATAACCAAGAGTGGCGTCCGGTACACCAACGGCCACACGGCCGTCGGAAAATGCGCAGTAGACCGTGCCGTCACCCTGATCGACATCGATTCCGCCCGTCTGGCCCACCGTGCCTAACGACGTCGCGGGAAGGTAAATGTATCCTGCTGCCTGAGGTCCGGTGGCGCCGGTACTTTTCGACTGATGAACGAACCCGACGATTGGATCGAGTGTGCGGTAGAGAAGATAGAAGGTGTCCGTTCCGTAGGCCGCCATCCATTGGCGGTCGTCGCCTCCGACACCACCCATCAGATTGCCCACAGGATTTAGATTGAAAGAGGTTGATCGATCAATCGAATTGCCGGTCGACAGATTTGCAACGATCAGGCTGGAATAGGCCAGAATGGGCGTCCCGGTGAGAGCGCTGTTCCCGAAACCAACCGCCAGATCGATATCACCTCCGCCATCACCACCTGCGGCGATAAGGGTCGATTGGGTGAACCCGTCAGGCTGCCCCTTGTAAACCGGAAAGCTGATGTTGGGATCGTAAAATGGGCTCGCCGGGTTCAGATCGACATACCAAAGGTCCACACCGGCCGGGAATCCGCGAATTCCCGAGACGTAAAAATTCCCGAACACGTCGCACCGGCAGCTGGGCTCACCGTCGGCGGTCGCCAGCGGACAACGGACTGGGCGATTGTCGGAAAATTTGAGGGGAGGATTCAACGTGGAACCATCCACGTAATTAGCGGTGCGATCCGCCCGCGCTGTCGCGAGCGAAAACATCGATGCGGCCGCGATCAAAAGCATCGGTCCTACCGGGATGCCTTTACGAATCTTGAGCGGGCGGCGGCGCAAATAAATGAAGCCTCCGAATATTGCGGCGCTGAAGAGGAGACTGGTTGTTGCCGGTTCCGGCACCGGGGCGCCGGTAATTGAGAGGGTTGCCGAAAAATTGCTCGGCACCGTCATGCCGTTCGAGTCAGGTGCGCCGGTAGCATCGAGGATTAACCCGCTCAACTGGCCCTGGTAGGAGGGCGACTGCAGCAGGGAAAGAAGAGCCGAGGCTGCCGATGAACTCAAGGTCCCGTTCGCAACCGAGCCAGTGATGGTCAAAGTAATGTCCGAGCCATTGATAAGGGCGGAGTCAAAACCATTGAGGTGGATTCCCGTATCAATTAACTGTCCACCGGATGTCGTTAGGATTCCGGGAAGTCCGAGCCCAAGAGTCAGGTTGTTAAAATCGAAATTGCCGCCAGGATTCGACTGGTTCGACCCGCTGTCTCCGTCGAAAAGCGTCATGGTGATGCTGATCGAGTTGATTGATTGCAATGAATTGACCTGTGCCGACGAAAAGGTCCATGGATTGCCAGCCGGGTTAATGACTGTGCCCGCCGGCGCGCCCGTGCTTGTAATGGTTCCGGTGATTGCGACCGGGTCGTTCTGTCCGCTGGCTCCGTTTGTACCAATGCCCGTGGCTGAGCTGTCGTTAGTCGCACCGCTTTGCTGAACGGCGCTCGTTAACACCTGGGCTTTGGCCGTCGTCGCGTAGATGATCGACGCAATAATCAGGGGAAGTATTTTTCTCATAAGCCGGTTCGTTTAGATTACGAATCGGGCTGATCACGAGCGGTGGCTGCATCGCGCGGGAATATTTCTTCGATTAATCGCGCACCCGCTGGAAGACGCGAATCGGGGTTACGAAAACGTAATTCCCCTGAAGGTCAGTCGATCAAAGGGTGTGACCCAACTTCACCCGCTTCGTCTCGAGATAACGCGCATTATGCGGATTCACTTCGCTGCGAATAGGCACCTGTTCGACCATCTGGATGCCGTATCCTTCAAGTCCGATGACTTTCTTAGGATTGTTCGTTAGAAAACGAAACTTACGCACTCCCAGATCGAACAGAATCTGGGCTCCGAGGCCGTAGTCGCGCAAGTCGGTTGGAAATCCGAGCTTTGCGTTTGCCTCCACGGTGTCGAGGCCTCCTTCCTGCAATTTGTAGGCATGAATTTTTGCCGCCAGACCAATCCCGCGTCCCTCCTGTCGCATGTAAACCAGGACTCCGTTTCCTTCTTCAGAGATCTGGCGAAGAGCGGCGTGCAGTTGGTTGCCGCAGTCGCAGCGGCGAGAACCGAAAACATCGCCGGTGAGACACTCGCTGTGAACCCGAACCAGGGTTGACTTGTTAGGGTCGATCACGCCTTTCACCAGCGCGAGGTGATGGGTCCCATCCAGCTTTGAGCGATAAAGATGCAGATCGAAATCGCCGTAATCCGTCGGCATGTTTACGACCTGCTCGTGTTCGATCAGCTTTTCGCGAACGCGCCGATAGGCGATGAGATTCTGGATCGTGCAGATCTTGAGGCCGTGCTTGCGCCGGAAATCCATCAGCTCCGGAAGACGCGCCATGGTTCCGTCATCGTGCAGGATTTCACAGAGGACTCCCGCGGGTTGAAGGCCGGCGAGCTGCGCCAGGTCGACAGTGGCTTCCGTATGTCCCGCGCGTCGCAGAACTCCGCCCTCTTTCGCGCGCAATGGAAAGACGTGACCAGGTTGAATCAAATCTGCCGGCGCAGATTTTGGATTTGCGATTGCCTGAATAGTCGCGGCACGGTCGTGGGCGCTGATCCCTGTGGTCACGCCGCGAGCGGCGTCAACGGACACGGTAAAATCCGTGCCGAACATTTCCCGGTTCTGCGTAACCATCCTGCGCAACCCGAGTTGTTCGGCTCTCTCGTTCGAAATCGGCGCGCAGATGAGACCGCGGCCGTGTTTGCTCATGAAGTTGATGGCGTCGGCCGTCACCTTTTCCGCCGCCATGACGAGGTCGCCTTCGTTCTCGCGGTCCTCGTCATCCGTCACAATGACAATGCGGCCGGCGGCAATGTCGGAGATGACGTCTTCGACCTTGTCGAACTGAAATGTCTTTGTTTCTTCGGCGACCATCATTGGAGAAATCATACCATGCCGCCTGCCGGCCTCGTCGGCAAATCGCTCTGGAGGCCAGGGGCGTCTATTTCGCGCTGGTGCCGACAATGGCCTCCGGGCGGTAAAGGTCGCGATTGCTGCCTTGAAACTCGGCCTTCAACTGCACCCGAAACAACGACAGGTCGACCAGATCCCATCGGGTAAACTTCCACAGATCGCCGGTTCTGGGTTCGTGTTCGAATCCGACCACGAGGTGGACGGCGTCGTCACGGACCTTGTTAGTCGCCTTTTTCGGTTCGAAATAAAACGTGCGGAAGCTGCTTTCCCGGCTGCCCACGGCATAGAGTTTCGGGTCCAAATAGAAGACGCGCTGGCTCGCCCGTTCCATGATGCGCAAGTCGGGATAGCCCGATCGCTGAATTTTCCCGGCAGCGGTCCTGGGAAAATCGCAGCTCAAACCTGGCTGCGAATTGAGCAGTTCACGCAGCATGTCTTCGAAATGACTGCTGACTTCGTTAATTCTTCCGACGCGCTGGATTGGACTGTCCGCCGCGTTCATGCGTTTGGTGGTTTCATCGAGCATTTCTTCGATCTGCCTGATCACGCGCCGGTCGACTTCACTTGTCCGGTCTATTGAAAGAACTCGCTTCCCGGTGGCTTCGAAGATGACGTCTTTAAACGGAATTCCGCGGAGTTCCTTGTCCTCGTCAAGGAGCCAGGGAATTAACTGATCGACCGGCGCCCTCTCTTCCTTCGCCCAACCCGGCCCGAACGGCAGCAGGAGGAGCGCGCCAAAAATCGGGGCGAACCGGGGGTTCATCAGGCGATTTCCACCGCTTTGGCGAGCAGCGGCCGCACGGACGAATAGGCCTCTTCGGTGCGGGCATGAACCATGAACAAAGGCTCGTTCCTGGTAACGCGCTCGCCGATCTTTTTGATCTGCGAAAAGCCAACCGCGAAATCGATCGTGTCGTCGGATCTTTGGCGTCCTCCGCCTAACAGAACTGAAGCGCGCCCGATCGATTCGGCGTCCATTTTCTTAACCACACCCGATTTTTTGGAAGGGAACGGCTTGATCACCGGGGCGCGATGAATCTCCTGCATGCGTTCCAGGGCGGTGGCATCGCCATCCTGGGCATAGACCAGGGCGATAAATTTTTTCCAGGCACGCCCGTTCGTTAGTCTTTCGGCCAGCTTATCGCGGCTGGTGTCCGACACCTTTTCCGCGAGGTCGAGCGTCAATTTTACCAGGTCCGGTGGTCCGTTCCCCTGCAAGGTCTCGACGCACTCGGCGACTTCGAGAGCGTTGCCCACCGCCCGACCTAACGGCTCATCCATGGGGTTTAATTGATGGCTTACTTCCACGCCCATGGCTTGGCCAACTTCCGACATGGATTTGGCCAGCTGTTGCGCCTCCTTTTTTGTCTTCATGAATGCGCCGGCCCCAAACTTTACGTCCAGCACCAGGCGGCTGAGGTTCTCCGCCAGTTTCTTGCTCATGATGCTGGCAACAATCAGCGCCTGGGAAGGCACAGTGCCGGTGACATCACGCAAGGCGTAGAGTTTCTTATCGGCCGGGCAGATGTCGCCTGTTTGGCCGATCATGAAGACCCCGAGTTTTTCGAGTTGCTTCAACGCGCGACGTTCATCCAGTGCCACGTTGAAGCCCGGGATGCTCTCCAGTTTATCGAGCGTGCCACCCGTGATGCCAAGTCCACGCCCCGAGATCATCGGTACCCAAACGTCGTCGCACGCCAGCAAAGGCGCCAGAACCAATGAAACCTTGTCGCCAACGCCTCCGGTCGAATGCTTGTCGACGCGCACCGGTGCTCCCTTGGGATATTTGAGGACTCGCCCGCTGCGCATCATGGCGTCGGTGAGATTTTTGGTTTCTCGCGCCGTCATTCCGCGAAAAAAGACAGCCATGGCCCACGAGCTCATCTGGTAATCGGGCACAGCGCCCTTGGTGAATTGCTCGATGAGCTCGCGGATTTCCGCCGGCGTGAGTTCTCCGCCGTCCCGTTTCTTTTCGATTAGTGACGGAACATGCATGCGTTAAGCGGGAACGGTGTCGAGAAACGATATTCCTGTGTGCCATGGCTCGGGCAATTGGAAAAAATCCGCCAGCGAGGCGGCCACATCGGCAAAAGTCGAACGGGTTCCGAGATTGCGCGATTCCTTGTTGTGCAGGACAAACAAGGGAACCTGTTCCCTGGTATGATCGCTGCCGCAGAAGGTTGGGTCGTTCCCGTGATCGGCCGTGATAATGACGAGGTCGTTGTTTTCAATCTTCGGATAGAATTGGCCTAACCAATGGTCAAACTCGCTTAGACTCCGGGCATAGCCGGCGACATCGCGCCGGTGACCGTAAACCATGTCGAAGTCCACCAGGTTTGCGAAAGTCAGGCCGTCAGCGTGCTTCGACCACAACGAATCGATCTGGTCCATCCCGGCCCGATTGGATTCTGTCGGGTGCGATTCGCTGATGCCTTCACCGGTAAAAATATCGCTAATCTTTCCAACGGCGTGAACAGCGATGCCGGCTTCCTTGATCGCGTTCAGCACCGTCCGGTCCGGTTTCATCGAGTAGTCATGCCGGCGGGTGGTTCGTCGAAAGTTGCCGGGCTCGCCTTCGAACGGTCGCGCAATTACGCGTCCGATTCGGTAGGCGTCCGCTTCCCGCCTCGCGATCTCACAGATCTGATACAGCCGGGCTGTCGGAAGGATCTTCTCGTGCGCCGCAATCTGGAGAACCGAGTCAGCCGACGTGTAAAGAATCGGTTTGCCAGTCTTGAGATGTTCCGGGCCCAATTCTTCCAGTACAATGGTTCCGCTGCGCGCGAAATTGCCGATAAACTGGACGTCCGCTTTCTCTTCAATGGTCCGGACGAGCGCGTCTGGAAATTTCTCGAAGACCGCGAACGGTTCTTTAATGACGAGGCCGGCCAGTTCCCAATGGCCCGTGGTGGTGTCTTTGCCGGCTGAACGCTCCTGCATTTTTCCGAAGCTGCCTGCGTAGCGCGTCGTTTTCTTCGGATTAGTTCTGCCGATGAGCTCGTCTAATCCGATGCGCGACAGATTGGGCAGAGAAAAATCTGGAAGGGTATCGAAGATGTGGCCGAGCGTGTTTGCTCCTTCGTCGCCATATTTCTCGGCATCGGGAGCGTGCCCGACCCCGACGCTGTCGAGGACAACGACCAGCGCACGCACTTCAGAGGCCGATCGGATGCCAGGCCGTTTTCATCTCGACGGTGTCGAGGATCCAATAAGGATTTTCGGCATCTGCGCCCATCCATTGCGCTGAAGAGAGATCGCGCCGGAAATATCGCTTCACGTTGTAATCACCGCCGCGCTGCAGTTCCCGGCCGATTTTTTCGTCGCCACTGGCATCAATAATTGCGTTTACATCCATGTGACTGGCGAAATGCGGCGCAAGTTCGGCCCGGTCTCCGGCGAGCACATTGACCACGCCTCCAGGCAGATCGCTCGTGGCGATGACCTCGGTGAAGGTAAGCGCAGCGAGAGCATTCGCGGGCGAGGCAAGAGCGACCACGCAATTACCACTCAGGATAATTGGCGCGATCATCGAAACCAGTCCGAGCAAGGCAGGTTCTTGCGGACAAACTGCGACCACGACACCCGTCGGTTCGGGCGTGGTGAAATTGAAGTGTGAGCTGGCGACAGAATTCACCGCCCCGAAAACCTGGCTGAATTTATCTGTCCAGCCGGCGTAATAAACCAGGCGGTCAATCGCCGCGGTGATTTCGCGTTCCGAGACGGAATCGCGTGCTCCATTCATCCGGCCGAGTTCTGCCTGGAGCTCGTTTCGGCGCATCTCGAGCATTTCTGCCGCGCGATAAAGAATCTGGCTCCGCAAATAGGCGCTTTGTTTCGACCAGTTAGGCTGGGCGCTGCGCGCGGCCAGCACGGCATCCCGGAAATCCTTCTTGGAAGCGCGCGAGAAATTGGCGACGACCTCTCCGCTGCCGTCGCGGGCCGCGATCACGCGGCCGTTTTCGCCACGGACAAACTTGCCGCCAATATAGAGCTTATAAGTCTTCTGGACCTGCAGTCGTGTTTCCGATTTGCCCACGGGAGGACGATTGCGCAAAGAGCTGGAAAAGGAAAGGCAAAGAAACGCCAACTTGAACAACGTTCAGCATTTGTCCTTCGCCGGTTTTCCAATATTCAGCAGATCTCGCTCCGGCTTAGAGGAGCGTCGGGTGTGGAAGGGGCAGAGCTTTACCACGCCGGAGGAGGGAGAGTGCTGCCGCAGAGACGACCTGGCATCGGGGAATTTGCCTTTGTACGGTGGTTACGGTTCAATGCGTCGATGGCTTCGACCGACGAGAAGAAAACCCTGCGGGTTGGCGTCGCCGGGGTCGGGCACATCGGCTCGAACCACGCGCGCCTCTATGCCGAGTTGTCCTCAATCGATTTCTGCGCGGTCTACGATATCGACGCGCATCGAGCGAATGCGATTGCGCGCAAATATGGCGTCACTCCAGCGGGCTCGCTGGAAGAGTTCGCCTCGATGATTGACGCGGCTTCCATCGCGACGCCGACAAATGCGCACTATCCGGTCTCCCATGCTCTTCTTTCCGCGGGCAAACATCTCCTGGTTGAAAAGCCGATCACGGAGAACACCAAAGACGCCAGCGAATTGGCCGATCTTGCTGCGCGCAAACAGTTGATTCTGCAGGTGGGCCATGTCGAAAGGTTCAATCCGGTCCTGAGCGTGTTGGAAGCGCGGTTAACCCGGCCCCGCTTTATCGAAGCCCACAGGCTTTCTCCGTATCCGGATCGAAGCACCGACATCGGCGTTGTTCTCGACCTGATGATTCACGATCTCGAAATCATCCTGCATCTTGTGCGATCGCCGGTGGAACATATCGATGCGGTTGGCGTGCCGGTCTTAAGTCGCGGCGAGGACATCGCGAATGCGCGACTGCGTTTTGAGAATGGTTGCGTAGCCAACATTACCTCCAGCCGCATTAGTCCCGAGCGGATGCGAAAGATTCGCGTGTTCCAGGAGGACGCTTATCTGTCGCTCGACTATCAAAATCAAAGCGGGGAGATTTATCGGAAGAACAACGGCCGGATAACGCGCGACAAAGTAGAGATTGAGCGCCAGGAACCTTTGAAGCGGCAG
>Ga0157372_10004020_pt1 | contig 15773 bp, 20 predicted proteins | sample C55metaG_FD_115307 | JGI IMG/M metagenome (GOLD analysis project Ga0157372, IMG submission 115307) | Corn rhizosphere microbial communities from Kellogg Biological Station, Michigan, USA - C5-5 metaG | ecosystem: Host-associated > Plants > Roots > Rhizosphere > Soil | place: USA: Michigan... | reverse complement strand
TGTTTCCACCATCAGGGTCTCCTGCCGAGCTGGGTGGAGCGAAGCTGCGCGCCAGAGATTAAGAAATGGAATGCGACGATCTACTGAACCATGATGCTGCCATGCGACTTGGCGGGGCGACCCGCCAATGCCTCGCAAATCGAAAGGCTTTCTACCGCCATTCCCCATCACGACGCGAAAAGGCGAGAGGAATCAACGGCAAAAATAAATCCATTCTCCACTGCGATTCCGGCCTTACACTTGCGCGCATGAAGAGCGCTGCTGTTCCAACCCGCCAACACAATCCTGGGCAAGTGGCGCGCGCAGCTCCGTTAATTGGTCTGCGCGCGATGCGCGCCTGCTTTGATTTCGACTGCTCGCATCGGTGGCGAACCGCAACATCCGAGGTTGTGGGGAATGGTATGATGGGGGGGACCCCACCCCCTCTTTTTTTCAAACGAATGCGCCGTACAGGGGGAGGGGGCACGATTTTCGCCAAACAAAACGAACAATTCCCTTTCGTGCGCCGGGGACACCCCCTCCAATGTCTGGAGGTTCGATTGGGAACTTTTCACGCCGCACCGGCGAAGCTCCGGGGGAGGGGTTTTGCGAGAGTGACTTCAACAATCAAGATTGTGAGGTGAAGCGAAATTGAGAGGCCAGATTTAGAGCGCCAGCGCGGCTGCCTTCACCACTGCAAGCAGCAATCTTGCTGACGGGTGCAAAGCATACCATCTATGGCGCGGATCAACGGAGGGACAACGGCAATGAACAGATTAGGCGGATGGGTGGCGAAGGGCGCAGCCGTAGTCGGGCTGGCGCTGTCGCTTTCCGCGTGCGGCATCAACACGGTGCCGCGGCAGGACGAGCAGGTGAAAGCCGCCTGGAGCCAGGTGCAGAACGAGTATCAGCGCCGCGCCGATCTGGTCCCCAATCTGGTCAATACCGTGAAGGGCTACGCCCAGCAGGAAAAGACGGTGCTCACCCAGGTGATCGAGGCACGCGCAAAGGCGACGCAAACATCCGTCAACCTGCCGCCCGACGTCACCTCCAATCCCAAGGCGTTCCAGCAGTTCGAGCAGAGCCAGGGTCAACTGACCCAGGCGCTGGGCCGGCTGATGGTGGTGGTGGAGCGGTACCCGGATCTCAAGTCGAACCAGAACTTCCTCGCGCTGCAATCGCAGCTCGAAGGGACGGAGAATCGCATCGCGGTGGCGCGCAAGGACTACATCGACTCCGTGCAAACCTATAACACCACCCTGCGCACCATTCCGCAGCGCTGGATTGCCGGCATCTTCTATCCCGATGCGAAGGTGAAACAGACCTTCAGCGCCCCGGAGCCCGCGCAAACTGCGCCGCACGTTTCGTTCTGATGGCGGATGTCGCGCGATTTCCGGCGCGGACGATCGCGGCTTGCGCGTTGCTGCTCGCGATCGTGCTTGCAGGCGCGGCGCTTGCGGCACAGCTGACGTTTCCGCCTCTCACGGGCCGCGTGGTGGATGAGGCGGGCGTACTGTCGGGCGACACCAAGGCACGGCTCACAGGCCTCTTGCAGCAATTGGAGCAGAAGACCGGCGATCAGCTCGTGGTGGTGACGCTGAAATCGCTGCAGGGGCAGGACATCGCCACCTACGGCTATCAACTCGGTCGGGCCTGGGGCATCGGGCAGAAGAAAAAGAACAACGGCGCATTGCTCATCGTGGCGCCGGGCGAGCACAAGGTGCGCATCGAAGTGGGCTACGGCCTCGAAGGCGACCTCACCGATGCCGCCAGCCGCATCATTATCGAGAACGCCATGCTGCCGCAGTTCCGCTCCGGCAATTACGACGCGGGGGTGGAGCAGGGCACCGTAGAGATTGTCCGGCTCATTGGCGGCGGCAAGGTCGATCTCAGCAAGGAGCCCGAAGCGCCGCAGCCGGAGCATCAAGATAAGGGCGGCGGCATCCCCTGGGTGGTAATCGCTTTCATTCTGGTGTGGATCATTTTCGGGCGCGGGCTATGGCCGCTGCTGTTTCTCGGCGGATTGGGGCGGCGTGGCGGTGGTTTTGGTGGCGGCGGATTCGGCGGTGGTGGGTTCGGTGGTGGCGGCGGCGGCTTTGGCGGCGGCGGTGGATCGTTTGGCGGTGGGGGCGCGTCGGGCAGTTGGTAGCGATGCAGCTCACGCCTGATGAACGCGCGCGGGTGCAGGCCGCACTCGCGGCCGCGCAGGCACGCACGGAAGCGCGCTTTGCGCTGATGATCGTGCCGGTGAGCGATCGTTATGCCATGTACCCGCTTGCCTGGGCGGGGATGGTGGCGCTGGCCGTGGCTGCGGCGCTGGCGCTGTTCTGGCAGACGATCGGCTTGCGTCTCGGATTTTTATTGGAGGCCGCCGCGTTCGGCTTAACCGCGGTTGTAACCGAATGGCGGCCGCTGCATCTCGCGTTGGTGCCGAAGCGTCTCAAGCAAATGCGCGCGCGTGCCATGGCGCATCGCGAATTCGCGGCGGGCATTCTCGCGGCGCACGACAAGAAGGAAGGCCTGCTGTTCTTCGCCGCGCTGGCTGAACATTATGTGGAGATCGTCGCTTCGCGTGAAGTCCATGCGCGGGTTGGCGCCGACGCCTGGGCTCGCATCGTGAGCGATTTCACCACCAGGGCGAAAAGCGGTAATCTCGCCAACGCCTTCATCTCTGCCATCGAAGCATGTGCCTATCATTTACAAACGCATTTCCCGCAAAATGCGGCTGAACCGAGCGGATGAAGCGTAGCGCAGGCCTGCTCCTGTATCGGCGTAAAGCGAAAGGCTTCGAGGTTTTTCTGGTGCATCCCGGCGGACCGTTCTGGAGAAAGAAGGACGATGGCGCCTGGACCATTCCCAAGGGGCTCATTGAACTGGACGAAGATCCGCTGGCCGCTGCACGTCGCGAATTTAACGAAGAAACGGGCTTTGAGCCGGAGGGCGAGTTTAACGAACTCGGTGCCTTCAAACAGCCCGGCGGCAAGCTCGTCGCGGTGTGGGCGGTGGAAGGTGATTGCGATCCTGCCAAGCTCACCAGCAACGAATTCGAGATGGAGTGGCCGCCACGCTCAGGCAAGCGCGCGCGATTCCCGGAAGTGGATCGCGGCGGCTGGTTCAGTATCGATGAAGCCCGCGATAAGATGCTGATCGGCCAGCGTCCCATGCTAGAAGCTTTCCTTCGGCGTCAGGGCGAGAGGTGAAAAGCAGACTGACGCCTGGCTGAACGCCGGCGCCAGTCTGGTCGCGTATGTCGGCGTTATTTCATGTAGCTCATGGCTTTGGTCATGTGCATCTTGCAGCCGGCCTCGTCGTTCTTCTGCTTGGCCATTGTTGCCATGTGGGTTTCATTCTGCGCCATGGTCATCCGGGCACCGCTGGCGGACATGGACATGGACTGCGCCTTGGCCATCATCTGGTCGCATGTCATGGAGGACATATTATCCGACGGCATTGAGCCAGTAGAACTCATCGGTTGATTGGGCGGCGGACTCTGAGGCTGGCTGGACATCGTATTCTGCGCAAACGCAGGCATAGCGAGGACAAGCGCGACGGCGCCGGACGCCAATGAAATTCGAAGCATAATCGTCTCCTGCTTGCTTGTGGATCGGAAAGAATTGTCACGCGGTCCTGTACGCGAGGGTAAACGGCCCCCCTCGGGCCAAGAGGTAAACGCAGCAACCGGCCGAAAGTTTCCTTATCCAAATTCCCGTCGAAGCCTTGCACGCTGGCGCATCGTTTGGCACCGACATGCCATGAGCATTCCCGAAATTGTCGATCAGACCGTCGTGTATAACGGCTGGGCCAAATATTCCGTGCTGCGGATACACCTGGCCGATGGGCAGACTGTAAAGCGCGAGCTGGAGGAGCACGGCCCAGCCGTCACTGTGCTGCCATACGATCCGGGGCGACGCACCGCGATTCTGGTGCGCCAGTTTCGAGCGCCGGTGCTAGTGGCTGCCGGTGAATCTACGTCGGTTGAAGCTGTCGCCGGCCTTACCGACGGCGATGGGCCGGAAGAAGCCGCGCGCCGCGAAGTACTCGAAGAAACAGGCGTGCGACTCACGGCGCTGGAGCCGGTTTCGTGCCTCTGGACGATGCCCGGACTGTCCACCGAGCGCATGCATCTTTATCTCGCGCCCTATGCGGGCAGCGATCGCGTTGGCGAAGGCGGCGGCGCTCCTGGCGAGTACGAGAACATTACTGTGCTGGAACTGCCGTTGCGCGAACTCGCCGCGAAAGCCGATGCTGGCGCGCTCGCCGACATGAAAACCTTCGCACTGGTTCAGACCCTTCGGCTGCGAAGGCCCGAATTGTTCGCTTAGCAACACGGATCTTAGCTCCGGCGGCTTGGCCGATTGCCGTCCACATAGCGTTCATTTACTAATGTGAAGTGCACGCTAGTGCTGTTGGGGCTGGAATTCAAGGTCCTATTCCATGCCCTTCTCGCATGGCGGTAGCGGGCCGTGAACATTTGTTAAACCAATTGGGGGTCTTACCTCTTCCGAGTGATCGGTGAAGCGCGGCGTATTTCGCGCAGGCCCACCGGCCCAATGGAGAGAAAGATGTTTCCCGTTCATGCCGAGAACCAGGTATTCGGCGAAGACGTGCTGAACCTGGGATTGATCGCCGGTGCGGTATTCCTGTTGCTGGCGACCATTTGGACGACGGCCAGCCCATCCACGCCCGTGTTGCAGGCTTCGGCTCAGCCCATCGAACAGGTGGTCGTCGTCGCACATCCGGGCCACGTGTCCTGAGTCGGGCATGTGGTCCCCTATCCTCACGAGCGCGTGAAGATTGGGCTTTATTGCCGCAGGCATCGGCGTATGATGCTTCCGATGAGTCCCGGGCGCGCCGCGTAGCAGTCTAAGGTGGGCTGAGTGGCATCCCGGGGGAGGATAAAAGCCATGGATCATCCTGTTCACGCCGCCGAAATGATCGACAAGAACGAAGGAGTTCCCAAGATCGTTGCCGCCGTCGCCGGACTCGCACTGCTCGCGATCGCCGCGGGAGTCATGGTGTACACCGGCTATTGGTCGCCGCCGCCAACCAATATTGCGGCCTCGACCAGCGCGCATAAGTAAAGGCGGACTATTCGTCAGCCTCGAGTTCGTCGAGGTCGACATCGTAGCCCCAAAGTCGCTCGACATGGGCGAGCATGAGGCTTTTCGTCTTCTCGTTCAGAGGTACCCCGCGATGCATGCGATGTTGGAGCAGCAGGCGGCGATCGCTTTTCAGATCCGCTTCAGCGATTTGGATATTAGGCTCGGCTAACCCGATGTCGTACTGACGGGCTAGCATTGTGCGCACCAAGCGATAACCGTTCTCGTTGTGGATGGCAGCGACCTTGTAGGCACTGTCTCCAGCCTTGTCGTGCAGCGCAAAAAGGCGGAAATCACGTATCAGCTTGGGCGAAAGAAACTGTTCAATGAAGCTTTCGTCACGGTAGTTGGCCCATGCGTTCTTCAGTACTGCCATGTAGTCACCTGAGCCGGCAAAAGAGGGAAACCAGTCACGGTCTTCGCCGGCGGGCTCTTCGCAAATGCGTTTTATGTCAGCCATCATGCCGTATCCCAGAGCGTAGGGGTTGAGGCCGTTGTAGCGCTTATCGTCAAACTCCGGCTGGAAGACGACGCTGGTGTGGCTGTGCAGGAATTCCAGCAAAGCGCCTTCGGTGATTAGCCCTTTATCGTAGAGTTGGTTCATGATGGCATGATGCACGAAGGTGGCGCAGCCCTCGTTCATCACCTTCGTCTGCTTCTGGGAGTAGAAGTATTGCGCTAGCGTGCGGACGATGCGCAGCGTTTCGCGCTGCCAGTCCTTGAGTACGGGCGAGTGCTTTTCGAGGAAATAGAGGATGTTTTCCTCTGGCAGCCTCATCTCGTCGCTCTCGTCTTCCGGATCCGGAATCAGGGGAGCAGATGGCGCCTTGATTCCGGCGGGAAGCGTGCGCCACAGTTCGCTGTACGCTTCTGCTTCGTATTCACGACGTTTGCGATGTTTTTCGAGCACACGTTCGCGCGAGGCGCGCGGCGGACGACTGTAACGAAATACGCCCTGGTCCATCAGCGCGTGCGCAGAATCGAGGATGGCTTCTACGTCTTCGCGGCCATAGCGGTCTTCGCAGGCGGCGATATAGCTCTTGGCAAAGGCCAAATAGTCGAGAATTCCGGCGGCGTTCGTCCACTGACGGAAGAGATAGTTGTTCTTGAAGAAATGGTTATGGCCGAACGCAGCGTGCGCAATCACCAGAGCCTGCATCGGCATGGTGTTTTCTTCCAGCAGGTATGAGATGCAGGGGCTGGAATTGATGACAATCTCGTAGGCGAGAGCCGAGTATCCGGCGCGGTACAGCGTTTCCTCGCGCGCGAACAACTTGCCGAAGCTCCAATGGCTGTACATCAGCGGCATGGCAAGCGAGGAATAGGCGTCGAGCATCTGCTCGGACGAAATCACCTCGATCTGATTGGGGTAAACGTCCAGTTTCAGATCGTTGAGCGCGATCTCTTCGATGGCCTTATAGGTGCGATCCAGGGTCCCGAAGTCCCACTCCGCTTCCCTGAAGAGTGGCGCCGCGGGTGTCACGATGCGGTCTCCGGCTTGCGGAAGAATTCGCGGAAGACGGGGAAAATATCGGCCGGTTTGGAGATGCGCTTGGTGGCGAAATTTTCCCAACCTTCGGCGACCGTGCGGTATGCGCGCCAGAGTTCGGCTCCCGAATCTTCGCTCGCGAAGACCTCCATCTCACGCTCGTCGAGGATTTCGATGTAAGTGTAATGCTGGCAGAGCGGCATGATGTCGTTGTTCAGCATCTCGACGCATCGCCGGGCGTCGCCCGATTGCGTGTACCCATCGCTGGCTTGCGCGGCGTAGATGTTCCAGTCGGCAGTAGCATATCGCTCACGCTGGATCTCCAGCATCTTTTCCAAAGCGGTGGAAACGATGGTGCCGCCCGATTGCCGCGAATAGAAAAACTCCTGTTCGTCGACTTCCTGCGCATCGTGCGTATGGCGAATGAACACGATGTCGACCTTGCCGTAGCGGCGCCGAAGGAACAGGTGCAGCAGCATATAGAAGCGCTTGGCCAAGTCTTTCTCGCGCTCGCCCATCGAACCGGAAACGTCCATCAGACAGAACATCACCGCCTGACTGGCCGGCACCGGCTGCTCGGCGAACGCGTTGAAGCGCACATCCAGCGGATCGACGAAAGCCACCCATTTCCGCTTCGCTTCGGCGCGGGCGATCTCCTCCTTCAAGCCGATGATCCTCGCTCGACTTTCTTCGCCCTCCGAATTCCCTTGCTCGAGCGCCTCCAGCTCCGCCTGCAGGCCTTCGATTTCGGAAAGGCTTGGCCGCTTCAGTGCCAGCCGCCGGCCGAACGAATTGCGCATGGTCCGGACGAGATTGATCTGGTTGGGCGATCCTGCGGTGGTGATGCCGGCGCGCTTCCATGTCCGATTCGGTATTTCCTTGAGCGTAGTGCGAACAAGGTTCGGCAGTTCGAGATCTTCGAAGAAGATATCGAGTACCTCCTCCTGACTCATGGTGAATTCGAAATCGTCGTCACCCTCGGCGTAGTCTGCCGCCTGTTTGCCGGCCTGCCCGCCATCGCCGTTTTTCGGCTTCTGGATTTCGTTGCCGGGCATGAACTCCTTGTTGCCCGGCAATACGAAATCATGCTCGCCGCCTGCCCGCGGGTCGAGCCGAAAGCGTGGCTCGCGGGTGCCCTTCGTCGATATGCGGATCTTGCGATCCTTCTCGATATCAGCGACGGGGCTTTCCTTGAGCGATTTCTGCACCGCCTCGCGAATTTGCGCACGCGCGCGCCGCAAAAAACGCTGGCGGTTGGCGAGGCTCTTGCCTTTGGGATTGAGACGCCGGTCGATGAAATGCGTCATGCCCTTGATAGGCCTCACCCAGCCTTGTTGACCCGCATGTACCACTCCACCAGCCGCCGCACTTGGCGGGAGGTGTAGCCGCGCGCCAGCATCCGCTTCACGAATTCATTGTGCTTGGTTTCCGTGTCGGTGTCCTTCTTCGATTCGAAGCTGATCACCGGCAGCAAATCCTCGACCTGGGTAAACATCCGCTTTTCGATGACAGAGCGAATCTTTTCATAGGCGGTCCAGGCAGGGTTCTTGCCTTCATTTTGGGCCCGGTAACGCAGCGCGAATTTCACTACCTCGTTGCGGAAGTCCTTCGGGTTGGCGATGCCGGCCGGCTTCTCGACCTTGGAGAGTTCGTTGTCGAGCGCCGCGCGATCCAGCAGTTGCCCGGTATCGGCATCCTTGAAATCCTGATCCTCGATCCAAGCATCGGCATAAGCGATATAACGATCGAACAGGTTTTGACCGTATTCGCCATAGGACTCCAGATAGGCTTTCTGGATTTCCTTGCCGATGAACTCCGCATAACGCGGCGCGAGCTCCGCCTTTATGAACTCTAGATACTTCTTCTCGGTCTCGTTGGGGAATTGCTCGCGTTTGATCGCCTGTTCGAGAACGTACATGACGTGCACCGGATCGGCAGCGACTTCGGTCACATCGTAATTGAAGGTTTCCGATAATGTCTTGTAGGCGAAGCGGGTCGAGATGCCGGTCATGCCTTCATCGACGCCGGCAGCATCCTTGTACTCCTGCAGCGTTTTCGCCTTCGGATCGGTGTCCTTCAGCTTCTCGCCGTCGTAAACGCGCATTTTGGAAGTGAGATTCGAATTTTCGTGCTCTTTCAGCCGCGTCATTACGCAGAACTTCGCCAGCATTTCCAGCGTTTCGGGTGCGCAAGGCGTGCCCGTCAATTCGCTCTGGCAAATGAGCTTCCGGTAGATCTGAGTCTCTTCGGTTGCCCGCAGGCAGTACGGCACCGTGATGACGCAGATACGATCCAGGAACGCTTCGTTGTTGCGGTTGGACTTGAATACCTGCCACTCCGCTTCATTGGAATGGGCCAGGATAACGCCGTTGAAGGGAATGGGCCCGAGGGTCTCAGTGCCGACATAATTGCTTTCTTGTGTCGCAGTAAGCAGCGGATGCAGCACCTTGATGGGCGCTTTGAACATCTCCACGAACTCCAGCAGGCCCTGATTGGCGCGGCAGAGCCCACCTGAGAAGGAATAGGCGTCTGGATCGTTCTGGCTGTAATGCTCCAGCTTGCGGATATCGACTTTTCCAACCAGCGAAGAAATATCTTGGTTGTTTTCATCGCCAGGTTCCGTTTTCGCGACGGCGATCTGACGCAACTTGGATGGAAGCAGGCGCACCACTTCGAACTTCGAGATGTCACCGCCGAATTCGTCGAGGCGCTTCACCGCCCACGGACTCATGATGCCGCTAAGGCGATGCTTTTCGACACCGTATTTGTCCTGCAGGAGGTCCATCAGTTCCGGCGATCGGAACAGCCCGAGCGGAGATTCGAAAACCGGGCTGATCTGTTCTCCGGCTTTCAAAACGTAGATGGGGTATTTCTCCATCAACTCCTTCAGCCGCTCAGCGAGCGAGGACTTCCCCCCGCCCACCGGACCGAGCAGGTAAAGAATCTGCCGGCGCTCTTCGAGCCCCTGCGCAGCATGTTTGAAGTAGCCGACAATGCGCTCGATGGTGTCTTCCATGCCGAAGAACCCGTCGAAAACGCGATAAACCTTGATGGTGCGGTTGAAGAACAGCCGGCTGAGGCGCGAATCTTGTGCCGTATCCACCAGTTCCGGCTCACCAATTGCCGCCAGTAGCCTCTCAGCGGGGCTTGCATACAGCATCTTGTCGTCGCGCGCGGCCAGCAGCCAGTCGCGCAAACTCATTGTTTCGAAACGTTCTCGCGCGTAATCCCGTGTGAAGATGTCGAACACATCAAGCGTGCTCATCGAGCCCTGACTCCTCTACGTCCAGCACGCCCTCCAAGACATTATGTCGTAGCCCTCGACGGACATGACAAGACAGGTGAACCTCATCACGGCACGGGTTGATCGTCTCACTCTGCTCTGGACTAATCCTCACCCGGCCCCTTTTGTTCCACTCAAAAGACATACCTCTTCTTCCACGACTCCGCAGTTTCTCGCGGAAACGACTATCCTCCCACTACCCCGTGTCGTCGAATTGGCTGGTCGCCCCAGGACGTCGTTGTGTCCGCCGCGGCGCAGCTGATTTACAAAGAGTCTAAACCCTTTTCGCAAATTGCAAAAGTCAAATTGCGGAGTGTTGCCCAGAGAGCTGCGCCGTGGTGCGTCCATTCATGTTCGCGAGCCGAAAGCAAAGAAATTTCGTTAGGTTGCGCAAAACAGGAGTCTGCATTGGCAGGCGTCGATTTGCTCAATTTTCGTCGCAGGTCTTGCCGCCTGCAAATCGGCAGGCCAACATTCTGCCAATGGATCAGGCAATCATCTCGGTACGACAGGCCCGGCCGGAAGATGCGGCGCACGTCGCACGTGTCTATATTGATTCCTGGCACGATACCTATGCCGGCATTCTGCCCCACAAGCTGCTGTGCGCCATGACATCGCGCGGACAAACCGCCAGATGGAACGCCGCCATTCGCGCACGGGGGCGCGAGTCGGTACTGGTCGCAGAATGCGGTAGTCGCGGAATTGTCGGCATGACGAGCTTCGGCCCGGCGCGCGATGCGACAATGGGATTCGATGGCGAAGTGTACACCCTGTATGTCGATCCTTCTTTCTATGGCTGCGGCAGCGGGCGCGCATTGATGCGGACGGCGTTCGCAACGTTGCGCAAGCGCGGCCGATCGTCGTGCATTATCTGGGCGCATGCCAAAAATCCTGTGCGCTTTTTCTACGAGGCGATGGGCGGACGCCTAATTGCGGAACGTACGGCGCAGATGATGGGCGATGCCGTGCAGGAAAGCGCATTCGGATGGCGTGCACTTGCGCTGTCCGAACGCAGCAAGGCGCACTAATCTGGCAAGTCCTTCGGACGGATAAAGTCCACGACGGTGCCGATGTGAGGCGCCAGTTCTTTCCACGTCCCGATTTCGAAATTTAGCACGAGAAGAGCCGATGTCGGAAAGTTTCCGCCGGCGAATGTCCTGTCCAAAGCCTCTTCGGGGCTAATCAACAGCGCTGCGCAATCTTCAAAACCGGGATTGTGACCGACAACCAGGGGTGCCTGTACATCGTTCTGCAAGCCGCGAAACAAGGCCAGTAATCGAGAGGCGCCCGCGGCGTAGATCGTGTCCGCGTACTCGATCAATGCCGGGCTGCGGAGTTCGGCGTTCGCAAGGTAGAGCGTTTGCTTGGTGCGCGCCGATGGCGAACACAGAATGAGGTCGGGGAAGTAACTTCTGGTGCGCATCGCGCGACCGACTTTCGGGGCATCTCTGCGCCCGGTTTCAGTCAGCACACGTAAGGCGTCAGTCGGCGTGTCCTTGTTGGCCTGCTCGGTCTTGGCATGGCGCAACAAGTAGAGTCGCTTCATTGTCCCGTGGAAACCTGATAGCGGGCTCGCGCGCCCCGTTCCAAGGCAGCAGCAACCAAGCGGTCAATTCCAAGCGTTCGGCGCAAAATTTCCAGCACCCGGACCTCTTCCAGCATCACGCGGGAGTCTGTTAGGGCAACCTCGAGCGCGAGAGCGTAAGCGGTTTCGCGCAAATTTGGCGGAAGTGCCTCGCTTATAAGCTGCAGCACTCGATCAAGAGAGTCCGGCTCGCGCAACATGGCGGCGCATTCTTGTGCGATCGGGAGAAGATGGTGCTCTTCGAAATCCCTGAAGATCGGAAGAGTCTTCGTCATGTCGCCTATCGTGCGTAACTCGCGGTCGCTCATGACTCCATCAGAGGCCGAAACGATCACCATCACATAGATGAGCGCGGAATGGTGGTTGATGGCTCTCATGGCGGCCGCGACCTTATGCGGCTCGCCTTTTGCCTGCAAGGATTGCCGGAAGCCGCCGCCACCCGTAGTCTGCCGCAGATACAGCGCTCAGCGGGAACAGATGTCAGAACATCACGCCGGTGTTATCTGGCGGCGCGCCACGGGGGATTTTGTGTACGAATCCTACAACCGCGCGCACGAAATGGTGTTCAAGGGTGGCGCGATTCGGTTGACTGCGTCCTCGGCACCGGCTTTCCGCGGAGATGCTGATCGTGTGGATCCAGAGGAGGCTTACGTCGCGTCGCTCTCCAGCTGCCACATGCTTACCTTTCTCGCGATCTGCGCTCGCAAGCGCTTGACGGTGGAAAGTTATGATGACGAGGCGGTGGGCGTGCTGGAAAAGGGTTCCGACGGCAAGCTGTCGTTGGTGCGCGTCACCTTGCGGCCGCGGGTGCATTTTGCCTCAGGAACCACAGTCGATGATGCAATCCTGGAGCACATTCACCATCAATCCCATGCCGAATGCTTCATCGCGAACTCCGTAAAGACAGATGTGACTGTGGTGCCGCGCTTGTGAGTTATCGTTAAGGGTGATCCTGCTAAAGGCTTGCAATTGCGGCGAATCTCCCCTGATACTCACGATATGCAGGGGCAAATTTCCATCGACCGAGGCTTGAGGCCTCTTCCGGTTTATGAACAAACGACCCGCGGGATCCGGGTGCGTGTGCTGCCGGCCTTTCTTGCCGACCAGTCGAGCCCGGAAGAAGGCCGCTTCCTTTGGTCGTACACCATCACCATCGAGAACTGCGGTACGGACACGGTGCAACTCCTATCGCGCTATTGGCAGATCACGGATGAAGCTGGGCGACGGCAGGAAGTCCGTGGTCCAGGCGTGGTCGGCACCCAGCCGGTGCTGGAGCCGGGCCAGAGCTTTGAATATACCAGCGGCTGCCCATTGCCGACGGCATCTGGGGCGATGAATGGCCGATACATGATGCAGGGCACCTCAGACGAGGTATTCGAGGTCGAAATCCCGATCTTCCTGCTTGAAAGTCCACACGAGCGCCGCCAGATCCATTAGATTCGGGTGTCTGCAGCACCACATTAGTGCTGTGCGCTGCATCTGAGAACGCGGTCCAGCGGTATTGTAATGTCTGAACAGGTTAAGCCCAGAACCACGCCCTTTTGCTCACTAAAGCCCTGCCCAAGCGAACCGCGGCCTTCGCGCGAGCAGGCGGAACAGGCACTGCGGACGCTTATCCTCTGGGCCGGCGACGACCCAGACCGGGAAGGCATGCGCGAAACACCGGCCCGCGTGGTGCGCGCGTTCGAGGACTGGTTCTCCGGCTACGAGCAAGATCCGGAGGAATATCTCCGCCGAACCTTCGAGGAGGTGGACGGCTATGATGAGATGGTGACGCTGAAGGACATCCGCTTCGAGTCCCATTGCGAGCACCATCTCGCGCCCATTATTGGCAAAGTTCACATCGGATATCTGCCTAATAGCAAGGTGGTCGGAATTTCAAAGCTGGCACGGGTGGTGGATGCTTATGCCCGGCGTTTCCAGGTGCAGGAAAAGATGACCGCTCAAATTGCGCACTGCATTCAGACGGTCCTGGAGCCGCAAGGCGTTGCCGTGGTGATTGAGGCGACGCACCAGTGCATGACCACGCGCGGGGTGCACAAGCCGGGCGTGGTGATGGTGACATCAACGATGCTCGGCCAGTTCCGCCAGAACCCGCTCACCCGCCGCGAATTTCTGAGCGTAATTGGCAATCCGACATCCAGTCTCGATCATTAACACAGCAAATCTTCTCAAATCATCAGCCGAGTAGAGCAAATCTGCGGCACGCGCCGGCAAGTTCATGGCTACTGGAACCCGCCCACCCCCTCTGCATTGACAGGCTGTACGACCTCATCGCACAGGGGCGCGCGTATGCATCATCTGGCAATTAAAGCCGTGGCGGCAGCCCTTGTGGTGGGCGCTGGCACCGGCGCGGTCACCAAGATCGACAGCAGCAGCAATGGCGGCATTCCCCGCGACGTGCTGAACCCGATCGTCGGCGGCCAGGCAATGCTGACCAAGGCCAGTATTTTCGACAACATCAGCAAGTCGCCGGACCATACCGCGTTCCTTGCCGCGGCAAGGGCATCGCAATTGGCGGCGGCTTTGAAAGGCTCACACGCAGTCACCGTGTTCGCACCGACCAATGCCGCCTATGCCGCACTGCCGCGCGCCGCTTCTATCGAGGCCCGAACCGGAGCGCGCTATCTCGTCGTGCCCGGCCGCTTTGATTCACAAAAACTTCTCGGCCTCATCAACGCCAATGGCGGAGAGGTCAAGCTGAAGACACTGGAAGGCGGCATAATCACGGCGATGCTCAACGGTCCAACGAACATCGCACTGCTGGACGAACAGGGCCATGTGGCCGACATCTCCATCTATGATGTCTATCAGCGTAACGGCGTGGTGCAGGTGATCGATCACGTGCTCGTGCCAAAGCCGGTGCACGCGAACTCATAAAGCGCATTTCATGCCGCCTTTCGAAGGAAGCCGGGATAATGGTCGGTCAACATGCGGTCGCGGAAACTCACCAGGTTGCGGTGCGTCTCCGCATAGCGCCGCAATTCGGATTCGAACCAGGGCGTTAGCAGTGAAGCAATCATGCCGAAGGCGGTCGCATCGACTGCACACGGCTCTGGCCCAAGCAGATACGGTTTGTTGCCCAGTAACGCGGACAGCGCCGATACCGAGCGCCGTCCTAATTCGTCGATTTCTGCTTTTGCGTGGCGGCCGAGCCCGTGAGCGCGGAGCGATGCCAGCACGCGTCGGCGCGCGGCTTCTCGCGTTGTTTCGCGAATGTCCGGCGGCAGGATATCGAAGAAATGCGATGGTCCTTTCGCGAAATTCCGGTCCTCCGCCCAGCGTAAGTGCACGATGGCCCAGTACAGATGATCCTCCAGCATTCGCTCGATGGCCCAGGCACGCGCCCGCATGTCCCGCGTGAGGCCGCGATCAAGGTCGATCCCGTACTTCTTTTCGATATGATGCCGTATGAAAGTCGAGTCGGCGAAAATCTCGCCGTCATCCTCGATGTAGGGAAGCTTGCCCTTCGGTGCATCCATCGGCCGAGAGCGTGCTTTGCCGAACGGCAACTCGGCCAATTTCAGCTGAATTTCAGTCTTCAACACGAACGGACTGGGATCAGGCAGGCCGAACATGGGCCCGAAGCCATACAGCGTGATCATGCCTCTCCTCCTCTGTCTTGCCTTCTCATAGCCTGCCTCTGCTGACAGCATGGTGTCAGCAGTCTGGCGGTAGCTTGGCGGGAGACAAGGAGAGCAAATTGAGACGCGGGGACCGTCTGTTTCGCATTATCCAGATCCTGCGCCGCCGGCGAACGCCGGTGACGGCGAATGATATCGCCGAGGAGCTGGAAACCTCACTGCGCACCGTCTATCGCGATATTGCCCAGCTACTGGCGGACCGCGTGCCCATACGCGGCGAAGCCGGCATTGGGTACGTGCTGGAACGGGGCTTCGACATGCCGCCGCTCATGCTGACGCCGGATGAAATCGAAGCAGCAATACTTGGCGCGCAATGGGTGACGGCCCGGGCGGACAAAGCGCTCTCGCGCGCAGCCTCCGATCTCATCGCCAAGATTGGGGCGGTGATTCCGGAACATTTGCGTCCACTGGTTCTCGATCCGGCCCTCACGTCGCCGAACTGGTATCCGGTGCAGCCGGATTCCGTGGACATGGGTCGCATGCGAGGCGCGATCCATGAGCAGACGAAGGTTGCGATCCTGTATCGCAACCTGAAAGACGAAAGCACGTCGCGCACCATTTGGCCCATCGCCGTCAGCTATTTCGAAACCGTGCGGGTGATCGTCGCCTGGTGCGAATTGCGCCAGAGTTTCCGTAACTTCCGCACCGACCGTGTGCTGGAGGCGCAGTTTTACGCTGACCGATATCCCACGCC
>Ga0157372_10004019_pt1 | contig 15774 bp, 10 predicted proteins | sample C55metaG_FD_115307 | JGI IMG/M metagenome (GOLD analysis project Ga0157372, IMG submission 115307) | Corn rhizosphere microbial communities from Kellogg Biological Station, Michigan, USA - C5-5 metaG | ecosystem: Host-associated > Plants > Roots > Rhizosphere > Soil | place: USA: Michigan... | reverse complement strand
GCTACCTTATCTTCGATATATTTAAATTTATCCACCGCCCGGCTATGGCTTATTCAAGAATACAAAAAAAAACGCTCCGGATCTCATCCCGGAGCGCTGTCTTTACTAAATCTTTATCATCATCGCTGCCCGGTCAATCTCGTTTAGGCAGTATCTTTATCCGAACTATTTTTTCAGTTCATATTCAAAAACTTGCTTTTGAGGCGAAAGCTTTACGTTTATCTCAACAACCGGGGCCGCATCTTTTTTCCCGTTAACAAGTCCTTGCGGATCGATGTTATCCACCGGTTCAATCATGGTGTAAGCCCCCTTTAGGCCATTTAAAACCTTATTGTTTAATGCTATCTTGTCCAGGTTCTTAAAGCTGTGCATCACAAGCTTAAGGCGCGTAAATCTACTGTTAAAATTACCCGTGGGTTCGCTGATAATTAACTTTCGCTGAGTTGGATCAAAGTTTATAACTCGTTTATTAAAGTCATTATTTTCATAGTTATATGACTTACCGTCGTCCTGATAAAGTATAAATGTATTATTCAGCCTGCCATTGTATATGTGCAGTGTAAGCGTGTCGGTTGGTGCTTCTGAAGTAGTTTGTACCAGCGACTGCATTGGGATAATGCTGCTCTCTTTTACAAAAACCGGCAGGTGGCTCATGTTAAGCGGCTCAACCGCTTCCTGCTGTCCTTGTATCTGCTCATCATTGTATAAATTATACCATGTTCCCTCTGGAAAATATATCCTGCCATATTCTTTAGTACTTTCAAACGGGGCTATCATAAACGCTCCGCCAAACATATACTGATTTTGAAAAGCGGGGTCATAAACTTTTGGATCAAAGGTATAATTGATAGCCAACGAACGCATTACAGGCATCCCGGTCTGTGTTGACTCATAAAAATTGGAGTACATATAAGGAATGAGTCTATACCTGAAATTGATGTAGTTACGACTGATCTCCAGCGCATCCTCGCCGTAAGCCCATGGCTCTGATGCTTTGGTATTTAATGCGGTGTGGTTGCGATAGTAAGGAATAAATGCACCTATCTGCATCCAGCGCGTAAATAAAGAAGTACTTGCTCCGCCTGTGAAGCCGCCGATGTCCATCGCCGTGAATGATACTCCACTTAAACCGAGGCTATTCATCAGACGTACGCCAAGTAACATATGATTTTCTTCTGCGCGGTTATCACCGGTCCAGATAGCGGAATATCGTTGTAAACCGGCATAACCCGAGCGGGTTAAAATGAACGGGCGCTCTTTGAAATGTTCCCTTGCACCTTCATAACTTGAGCGGATCATTTCTAAAGCATAAACGTTATGTGCCTGCAGATGTGTGGTTTTTGCACCGTCAAAATCAAACAATACGTTCGATGGCATTTTTTGTCCCCAGGTTGAGATCTCGTTCATGTCATTCCAGATACCGCTTACACCATTATCAGCAAAGAACTTAACTTGTTTACGCCACCAGGCCCTGCCCTTCTCGCTGGTAAAATCAGTGAAATTACACCATCCCGGCCAAACCTGACCAGTATAAAAAGTTTTATCGGGGTATTGAATAAACACACTGTCTTTAGCGCCGCTTTCATACGCCGGTGCGCCTTTTTCAACTTTGATGCCTGGGTCAACAATAACAGTAAGCTTAAAACCAAGCTTATTGAGCTTTGAAGTTAGTTCCGCCGGATCTGGGAAACGATTTTTATCCCAGGTAAATAACTGGTAACGGTCCATGTAATGGATATCGAGTGTGATACCATCGCTTGGGATCTTTTTTTCGCGCAGGGTTTGAGCTATACGCAGCACCTCAGTGTCCGGATAATAGCTGTACCTGTTTTGCTGATATCCTAAACTCCAAAGCGGCGGCATCTTCATATGACCGGTCAAGGCTGTATACGACTGGATAATACCCGCTATGTTTTGGTTGTAGATAAAATAATAATTCATCTCCCCGCCATGGGCGCCAAATGATGAAAAACGGTTATTACTCGCGCCAAAATTAAAATCGCTTTGATAGGTATTATCCATAAAGACACCATAGTTGAGTTTATGGTGGATACCTATATAAAACGGGATAGTGGAGTAAATCGGATCCTGATCAACCTGGTAACCGTAGGTATCAGAGTTCCAGTTAGTATAGGCATTGCCTTTACGATCAAGGTTACCCGTTTTTTCGCCAAGTCCGATAAAACGTTCGCCGGGCATTATGGTTTTATAGGTGGTTACCTCCTCGCCTACCCATCCTGTTGTCAGGCCGGGCTCATCCTGGTTTATAAGTTGCCCATCGGTGGTATAATATGCTATCGCGAAAGGTTTTTTATGGATAACTGCCTTTAACGAGTCAGTGAGTACCGTTATGCTTTCTTCATTTTGTGTGATACTTGTTTTTACTTTTTGAGGCTGCGCGACGACGGCATAAGAAAAATCTCTACCTAGAGGTTTCTTATCTAATCGAACACGGATAACCGAAGGCGAATAAACTGCAACTTTACCAAATACGCCTCCCGCTTCAAAAACTATCTCCTGACCGTTAACAATAACTTTGCTCAAATTACCCGGCATAAGCACAGGCGATTGTGCCATGAGCCTGGATATGCCCATGACACAAATTAATATTAAAGTGATCTTTTTAAATTTCATGTATCTGCTTAAAAAATTATTGCGTTAAAACCATATGCTGGTAAGGTTGCAATGCTAACGTACCATTTAATGAAACCGAAGCCCCGGTAAAGGCGTTCTTCCACGAAGTAGTGTTCAATCCCGCAGGCACGGTATAAGCCACAGTGTTGTTTTTCAGATTAGATATCACCAATACTTTTTCTTTACTGGTTGATTTGGCGAATACCGCAACATCGTCGCTGCTGAAAGTAGCAAGGTCGCCATTTCTTACCGCATCGCTATTTTTACGAAAAGCGATGATCTTTTTGTATTCGGCAGTCATATCCGGATTAGTGCCCCAATCTATGGGTGTATGATAAAAGAAATCAATACCGCGGGTACAGCCTACCTCCTGTCCGTTGTAGATCATAGGCACACCTTTCATATAAGCACTTACCAAAAATGCAGCCATTGAGCCGATTTTGCCACCGTAAAGCGCTATTGGGTTGCCGTCGCTATTGTACACATCATGGTTGGTAATATACCTAACAACTTGTGAACCGTTGAAAGCGCCCGAGTATTCGCTCGTATTTAATGCCGAAAGCTGTGTAACAGAGCCGTTGCCCGCGTAAACCTTGCTTTCAATTGTTGAATACCAGGCCATGCCATAGGTCATCTGAAAACCTGCCTTAAAATGATCACCACGGGTACCTTCTGCCAGCATCAGCAGTTTATGGGTGCTGATTGTTTTAAGGGCATCATTAGCTTGCTTCCAAAAATCAAACGGAACAAAATCAGCAGCATCACAACGGAAACCATCGATATTGGCATTGTACACCCAGTATTCCATGGCGTCGATCATGGCTTTGCGCATGTCCTGATTATCAAAGTTCAGAGCGGCAACGTCTATCCAGTTAGTACCAGTTGGCGGGATGATGTTACCGCTTGCATCCTGCTTATACCAACTTTTGTTGCTGATCCATGCGTTATCCCATGAGGTATGATCGGCAACCCAATCCAGCATTACAGCCATGTTTTTGCTGTGCGCAGCGTCAACCAAAGCTTTCAGGTCGTCCATATTGCCAAATTCGGAGTTAACCGATTTGTAATCTTTAACTGCATAAGGCGAGCCTAAGCCACCTGCAGACTTTAGTACACCTACGGGGTAAACCGGCATTAGGTACACCACATTAGCACCCAACGCCTTGATCGAGTCCAGGCGGGCGGTAACACCTTTTAATGATGCATCATTGCTAAAAGCACGGATATTTACCTGGTAAATAATAGCGTCCTGTGTGTTGGGTACGCCGGCAAAAGGAGTGCCGTATTGGGTGTACGGCGTGTTATTTGCCAGCGTGTTGTTGCTATCTTTTTTACAATAGCTAAACAACGAAACAAGGCAAATCAACAGAGTATTGATCATCATATTACGGGTAGTTTTAAATTTCATCGTCATCATCAATTAAAACAGGGCGGCACCTGTTAGCACCGCCCTGCCATGATTAGTTTTTATGTAAAGTGTATTTGTAGTTGTTGGCATCGTGCAGGTCGAGCGTAATAGTATAGTTGCCGCTCGATGGTACGCTCAGGTTATCCAATGTTCCATTATAGCCATACACAGGGCTATCAGCATAGGTGAGCTTACCATCTTTGGTGATACCAAAATCGATATTCCAGGCATTATTAGCCCTAAACTTGAACGACCCCGACGCCGACATATCGCAAGTCAATGTCCAAACCTGTTTGGCAACATCGTAAGTCATCTGGGTATCGGTACTCCAGCCGCCCGGCGAGGCATCACCTAAAATACTCCAGGTAGTTTTGGTATACGTCCAGGTAAGGTTATTGGTATTGGCTGATAATTCGTAATAACCAGGCCCTGGCACAACAAGACCACCGGCTAAACCATCGGTTGATAGCTTGCCTTCGCTGGCGTAGCCGTAATTGATATGGTTCCAATCCCTATCACTTGTAAATTTAAAATTGAAAGTTCCGCCAGCCGGGAAGTATACATAACCCTCGTAAATTTTATTGGATTGCAAGGCCACAATTGATGTTGCCGTACCCGGCGACCAGCCCTGATAATCGCCCGGAACATACAATGCCGGAAAACCGGTAAACACCTGGCACGGACTGATAGTTATAGCAAGCCCCCTGGTATAAGTGTTCCTATCCATCGTAGCCTGTGTTCTGAAAACCAATTTACCGGCAGTGTTAGGTTCAATACCCATTGAAATAGCAAGTGTGTTCAGGTCCGAGCCTTTGTATGCTTTAGAAAGTACATCATCGCCCACTACAATGTTTTTAGCGTTTGCCCAAGCGGTAGTACCAACTGTATCTGCCGGTACATCAACCTGCAACGTGTAAGTTACTGCTGCCTTAATAGGAAATTTAACTGCCGGCCACGAAAACGTGATAACCGAAGCATCATCGGTGGCGGCTGAAAGTGCCACCGTACCCGTGGAAGCTTTGATAGATGAGTCAAAACCTATAGGCTCAAGTACTGTTAGTTTGGCATCCTTTTTACAGCCCAGGGCTAAGCAGGACACCAGTATTATGCTGAAATTGATTAATTTTTTCATCATGTGATTTGTATTTAGTAGCCAGGATTTTGTTTTAAACCGGGGTTAGCATTAAGCGCGCTGGTAGGGATCGGAAACAGTTTTCTGAAATCGCCTACGGCAGGTACAAAGCCATGTGCAAGGGTAAACTTGTTAAACCTGATCATATCCTGCCTGCGATGGCCTTCCCAATTCAGCTCGAAGCCACGCTCATCATAAATATTATCCAAAGTCGGGTTGCCTGATAAAGCGCTCAGGCCCGCACGTGCCCTTACCTGATCAATAAATGGTTTAGCTGCAGCGGCGTTACCTAAACGTACATTGCATTCAGCTTGCATCAACAGGATATCGGCATAGCGATAAATAGGAAAATCATTTGATTCACCGCTGCCGTCTGCAGGTTTGGCCGGAAAAAATTTGATGTTACGGATACCTTCATTCGGGCCGGCGCCAGGATTATCCAGCGAAGAAACATTGGCAGTGTAAGTAACACCACCCGCCTGCGAGCCTACTAAAAATTGTTTTCTGCGAATATCATTGGCATCATACTTATCATAGTATTCTTTAGGTACGATAGTACCGTTCCACCCGCTGAAACCGATAAGCGCTAAACCGTTCGCACCATTCAAGCTACGTATGGTGTAAATATTGCGCGATACAATATTCTCGGTAACATAAATAGCCAGAATCGTTTCATCATCGGGCAGTTTATCGCCAAAAAGCTCGTAATATTTACTACCAACCGGATTGGTGGCATCAACATCGCCAGGGTGCAAAGAATAACCGCCCGAAGCGACCTTGTTACAAGCGGCCAAACACTCGGCCCATTTAGCGGTACCAGTATACACTTCGGCATTTAAATAAAGCTTAGCCAGTAAAGTATAGCCAGCCCATTTATTAAAACGACCATAGTAAACACCACCTTTGGTTTCGGATAATTTATCTACATTTTCGGTAAGTTCTTTCACTATAAAATCGTAAACATCTTTGCGTCTGGTTTGCGGAATTTTATCAACTGTAACACTATTGCTGGTATAAAAAGGCACATCGCCAAAATCATCTATCAGCAAATAGTAAAACCAGGCCCGCAATACTTTAGCTTCGGCAATTTTTGATTCATCAGCCTTGGCCTGGGTCAATTGATCGATAGCCAGATTGGCCGTATAAACTGATTTATAAAGCCAGTTCCAGGTATTACCAATAATAGATGCGCTTGGCAGCCATTGCCGCTGGTAAAGTTGGGCAAAATCAAGTTGCCAATCGCCTGTGTTACGGTGTGGGATCACCTGCTCATCAGACGAAAAGCAGTTCAGATCGTACCAACCATTATCAGCACCGGCATACCCAACCCCGCCCCAGTTACCACCCACCTGCGAGTAAACGCCAGCCAAAGCAACATCCGCGCCTTTAGCCGAGCCGTAAAACTGATCGGCAGGGTATTTATCGTATACATTTTCACTAACCTTAGTACAGCTTACAGCTCCCAGGCCAATAATTAAAATGCTTGTTAATATCTTTTTCATGTGTTCTCTGTCTCCAATAATTATTTCAACACTACATTTAAACCAATGGAAAAGGTGCGTGTACGTGGGTAAATACCATAATCGCCACCAGAGCCATTACCGCCACTTACATTTAGTTCAGGGTCGATACCGCTGTATTTGGTAATAACCAACAGGTTAGTACCGGTAAGCGATACGCGTAACGAACTGATGTATTTAATATTAGCTGTATTGAAGCGATACCCGAATGATAGGTTTTCCCAGCGCAGAAACGAACCGCTTTCCAACCAAAGATCTGAACCATATTGTGAAGTATATAAACCCATTGGAACAGCACTTTGCAGTACATTTGCTTTACCCAAATTTTCGAAATAGCTTAATTGCGAGCGGATTTGGTTATAAATTTTGTTACCACCAGAGCCACGCCATACCATCGAAGCATCGAAGTTTTTATAGCTGAATGAGGGGGTGAATGCATAAGTATATTTGGGAGTAGCCTGGCCCTCATAAACCCTGTCGGCACTTTGATTGCCCTGATCAATAACACCGTCTTTGTTTTGGTCCACTACGGTTTCGGCGTTGGCAGCATCTTTACCTGCATGTTTCAGGATATAGAACGTTCCGATAGGTTTCCCTTTAATGAGGAATGAGTTTGAGCCCCAGCCCACAAAATCGGTATTCAAGGGAACGCCGCCTATAGATCCACTCAGGTTAAGTACTTTATTTTTAAGCAATGAACCGTTACCGGCAAGTATCAATGAAGTGTTTTTGGTTTTGATTAGCTGGTAACTTAAGGTTAACTCCAAACCACGATTAAGCAAACTGCCTACGTTAGCAGCTATACTTGGGTACGGATAAGGAGGCTGTGGCACGGTGTAATTAAACAGCAGGTTATGTGTTGTGGCTGTGTACGCGTCGATTGATCCGTTTAAACGGTCATTAAGCGTCGTAAAATCCAAACCGATATTGGTTTGCTTGCGGGTTTCCCATTTTAAGTCAGGGTTCGCATTCTGACTAATCACAAAATTGGTGATTTGCTGCCCGCCGAAGTAGGTAACGCCTGCATACCCCACTAACTGTAGTGAGTTTTGCGGTGCCAGGCCTTGTTGGTTACCTGTAATACCCCAGCCACCACGCAGTTTAAGGTTGCTAAACACGTGCTGATCTTTCAGGAAAGATTCTTCAGTTAATCTCCAGGCAACCGATGCCGAAGGGAAATTACCCCATTTATTATTCACCCCAAAAACAGATGAACCATCGCGTCTGTAGCTTGCAGTTAACAGGTATTTATTTTGGTATGAGTAATTTACCCTGCCTAAATAAGATACCAGCTTCCTGTCATTTTTATATGATGACATATCCCCTGGAGTAACTTTACTTAGGTCGCCCAATTGAAGCGCATTATAAGTAGCAATATCATTGATGAAACCTTTGGCCTGAGCGAAGTTGCCGTTGTAAGTTTGTCCCTGCCACTCGTACACGGCTATCGCATCTAAATGGTGTATACCAAAATCTTTTTTATAGTTCAGGCTGATATCCATCAGGCGTTCATCCTGGTGATAGTTGCTAATGTTGGCAATACCCTGGTTATCGATGGCTGATGCCACGGTAGATTCGGCAGGCAAGTAATAGCCTGTATTGCCGTCAACCTTACGCCAACTGCCAAACCAACCTGCCGTTAATCCTTTTGTAAGTTCAATATCGGCCCTTAAGCTGCCAAACAGGTTGTTATTTTTTACATTGTTAACAACCGTTTGGGCAACTGCATAGGGGTTAATATATTGGAACACGTTAGGGTCGGTATAGTAAGTACCATCGGTATTGTAAACAGGATCTGTTGGGCGGGTTACATAAATATTACTGAACAGATTTGATGTAAATGCTGCACGCCCAATACTCGGCGGACTGTAATTAGCATTATCAATACCATTATTGAGGTTCATGGTAAGCGTAAGCTTATCATCAAGCGCTTTTTGGGTAGCCTGGATCCTGCCGATGTAGTTTTTGTAATTAGACTTGATAACGATGCCATTTTGCAAAATAGCGCTGATGGAAGCCCGGTAGTTAAAGCCATTGGCACCACCACCAAACGACAGCGTATGGTTTTGTGTTACACCGTTGCGGGTAAGCAGGTTGTACCAATCGGTATTTGAACCATGATTGGCAGATGCAGGTACGCCATAAATCTGGGCTTGCTGCCACCATTGGTCGGCATTAAGGGTTGGCAACCTTTTGGAGATCACATCGAGTGATGAATTTTCGTTGTACTCTAACGTGCTGGTGCCGTTCTTGTTCTTTTTGGTAGTAATGATGATAACACCCGGCGCACCGCGCGAGCCGTAGATAGCCGTGGCAGAAGCATCTTTTAAAACATCCACCGATTCAATTTCGGAAGGAGGAACTTGTTTCAGCAGATCCATATTACCCTGCACTCCATCAACTACAACCAGCGGATCATTCCCCCCGATAAGCGATGTAATACCACGGATACGTACACTTGGCGCAGTGCCTGGTTCGCTACCGGTTTGGGTAACGCTTACCCCCGCTGCTTTACCGGTTAGCTGCTGTAGCGGGTTGGTTATTGGGCCGGGGTTCAAATCTTTAGCACCCAGATTGGTAACCGCCCCTGTTAAATCTGTTTTACGGACAGAACCATAACCGATAACTACCACATCGGCCAGCGATTTGGAATTGGGTATCAGTTTTATCGTTAAAGGCTGATTAGCATTAATCACTCTTTCGGCTGTTACATAGCCAACAAAAGTGATGGTTACTGTTAGCGATTTCGCACCGGTTTGTTGTAAAGAAAACAAACCGTCATTGTCGGTAACGGTAGATGTGTTTGCTCCCTTAATGCGAATAGTAGCACCGGGCAGCGGACCGTTCAGTTCATCAACAACCTTACCGATAAAAGCGCTTTTTTGCGCGAAGGCTGTAATTACGAAAGTTAAAAACAGCATGGTTAAACCATACTTAAATAAGTAAACTTTGTTCATATAATTGGGTTTAATTGGTTTATAAAAAACCACCGGCAGGTTGCCGATTGCTTTTATCAAAGTAAAAGCGCATTAAAACCAAAAACAACGGATATGGATGGCTATATTAAAAATACAACAAGCTATATAGATACAACTATCTAATTTTTAGATAATTACAACAAACCCAAAGACATCAGTATATAGATTTTTATAAGATAAAATATGGATAGATATGACTGCCTTCATCCACACAGTTAACCCTGCGCCACGTCTGCCACTTCTTTAACAGCTTTGATGAGCATAATATGGTCCTCAAACTCATCGTTGGGAATAAATGATTTGTTTTTGACCTTTGTTTTGTAGGTATAAATTGTATTGACCGAATAGTTCAGGATTTTACCGATGCTTTCGTTATCGTGGATCCCTAAACGGATGAGTGCAAAAATACGAAGTTCGCTATTCAGCAATTGTCCTTCGCTAAGGCGTACGCGGTGGGCTCCGTCAAACAACGCATTAAAATCCTGTACAAAATTGGGAAAGATGTTCAGGAATACCTTATCAAAACTATGCGACAAATTTTCCCTTTCCGAACCGGGATTAAGGCGGTTCAACGCCATCAGCACTTCTTCATAACGCTTCTCTTTTACCTTTTTTTCAATTGAACGCTTGAGCCTGTCAAGCTTTTCAATATAATCGGAGTGAATATTGAAGAAATAGCCGATATACTCGTCCTTGATCATATTGGCCTCGTCAAGCTTGGCGTTAAAATGAGAAAGTTTGCGGTTGGCGCTATCGAGGTGATTGTTGGCCTTTATCAGTGATGTGTTAGCTTCGTGAAGATCATTATTCTTATTAACAATGACCTGATCGGCAATACGGAGTTTTTTTAACTGCTTGGAAACAATGAATGCAAAAATGATAACAATAACCACCAATACGGTAATAATAGAAGCATAGATCATCAGCGAGCGTTTTTGCTTTTCTATCCCGTTGATCTGCTCGCTTTCAATAATCGGCATAATGATACTGATCTGCGCTTCACGGTGTCTCGCACCATAAAAAACCGCATCGTCAATAGCTTTATTAATGTAATTATAAGCCGTTTCTATATCCGTGTTTTTGATCCTATCGGCAAGGTTTGTCAGTGCCACCGATTCCTTGGTTGAATGGCTATTATCAATGATGGCTGACTTGATCAATAACGGCAAGCTCAGATCGTCGCGGCCAAGGGCATGGTAAACAAAACTCAGGCAGCTATAATTGATAGCGCTATCCTGGTAAGTTTGCTCAAAACGCAAAAGCTTTTGGTAAGGCACAACCGCACCCTTATAATCATGAGTACGGAGCGACTTTAATCCGAATGCCGAAAGATACTCATATGACTCGGGTTTATTTTGACGCATGATCGAATCACAATATAACAGGCCTGCTTTACTATATTGGTCATAATAGTCGCCTATGCGATCAAAATCAGCCAGATCAAAATTGCTGCGGGCCTGCAGAAACAGGTACTCATATCGTTGTTTATCCGTCAAAAATTTGATATTCACTTTGCTTAGCGTATCCAAACCTTCTTTAAACATACCGGCCGATACCAATACAAAACCCATATTTACGCGCGAATAATTTATCTTGTTCTGATCATTAAGTTCATACGCGCAGGCATTGAGTTTTTTACAATAGACAAAAGCCGAATCATGGACAAAGGATTTATAAGCGTTAAAAAGCCGCTGATAGCAATTATACCGGCCTGTTAATGACGAATAGTTCTGCCGAAGTAAATCTTTAAAAACTTTAATCTCCTGTTGTTTTTGCTGATCGTATCTTTTTCGGTTATTCAGTACATTATTAAGCGCCCTTTGAAGGCTATCCGGATTGTCCGATGTGATAGACCTTGCTGCTGAGGATAGCAGGCAAAACATGATTATGCATATAATAAAGTCTCGGTTGCTCAAATTTTAATAATTGATGGTCTATAGAGTCTCAAAGTTATACAATTACATTTTAGTAATTAAAATGCCACCATTACTAAATTGATTTTTTCCAGCTAAATCCCACCCGCGCCGCAAAGATGTTGTTGTTTAAATACTTTCGAACTCAACATTCAGCGGAATCGGAAAATTGTTAAGAAATCAATTTAACAACAGCGGCCCTAAACTTCATCTAATATTTTCCAATCCGGTATGATGTAAATATCTGTGGTCTTCCTATTTTGATCGATATGATTTAACGCAAAAGCCACATCATCTTTTGAAAATCTAAAAGGATAATGCCTTATCGCGATCACACCGCGATCTTCGTCATTATATTTATCACGAGCAGCATTGAACAAAACCCTTAAATCCCGCATATGATTGTGTAATCCGGAATCAGATAGGCCCTTATGCATTACGATAACTTCCTTGTTTGAATTGGTTCAATCTGGTTATTTTCCTTTCTCCACGCAAAAAGGCTTCATATTTAGGGAGCATGAGTGAATTGATATTTTCAATCGGAATAACGGAGCTTTTGAAATAATCACACAAACTATTGACAACAGTCTGCAGGTTCGCGGCCGAACCCTTTCGGTTATCTTTTTTTAGTTCAGCAATGTAGGCCTTGCTGAATTGTACAAATTCCACCGATGGGGTTTCGCCTTTATTTTTCAATAATTTGGCCAACTCTTCGGCCGTATACAGGTCAACCATCGAACCAACCTCACTTAATTTCTTGCGATATGATGCGAGATCTAACGACACTTCGGTCAATATAAAATTGTCTTTGATTGTTAAATCTTTTTTTAATTGTTTTTCGATAATGTAATGAGGGCTACTTATGTAAACTTGCTTGCCCCTGTGCGTTAATCGGTATTTGACATTGAAAGTACCATCGCTTTTTTTATGGTGTTTTAAAACCACCTCTCTAATTGTTGCCATATTGATGTAATTCTTGTAATATATTTGTAATACAATTACGTCAAGTTGAGCAGTTTTCCATGTTTAATTGAGCAAAGCCGATCAACCTGACTAAATCAAATTTTCCATGTAAAACTGCCCCACGGGCATAAAAAAAGCCCATTTACGTATGTAAATGAGCTTATAAAAGCGGGTAAGCAATGGGGCTCGAACCCACGACCCCCAGAACCACAATCTGGTGCTCTAACCAACTGAGCTATGCCTACCGTTTTGTTTTTCGAGTGTGCAAAAATAGGAATCTCCCGGTTAATTGCAAACTCTTTTTTAAAATTACATTAAGCTTACCCGTTTAATTTAGAATGATTATGCTTAATAAGTATTTTTGTAAAATGGCTGAGCAATTGATAGAACTTAATGTGACCGGCATGCATTGTAATAATTGCGCGATGTCTGTCCATAAATTCCTCGAAAAAAAGGGCTTACACAATATCCTGGTTGATTTCGCGAGCGAAGAAGTAAAATTTTCAACCAGCGATGAAACCCGGCTGCCTGAAATAAAAAAAGGCATAGAAAATTTAGGATTTAAAGTTGTTGATGACATCAATACCCACTCGGTGCCATTTTATGACCGAGTAGAAAACAAATTTATCTTCTGCGCCATGTTTACCGCGCCACTTTTGCTTCACATGATATTGCCCTGGCATTTTCTGCATCAGCCCATTATTCAATTATTATTATGCCTGCCGGTTTTTGTTGTTGGGTGTTTACATTTTGGCAAAAGCGCTATCAGTTCGCTTAAAGGCGGCGTCCCCAATATGGATGTGCTCATTTTTGTAGGCTCAACATCGGCATTTGTATATAGCCTAATCGGCACAATAAAAAACCTGGGGCCACAGTACCAGTTTTACGAAACCTGCGCCACAATAATTACCCTGGTACTTCTTGGCAATGTGTTTGAAAAACGTTCAGTAAGCCAAACTACTTCTGCGGTAAAAGATCTGATTAAATTTCAGCAAGTAAATGCCAATCGCATGGTAAATGGCAGTATCGAAATAATTAATGCCAAAGATGTTCGTCCCGGCGATACACTGTTGGTTAACCAGGGTGATAAAATACCTGTTGACGGCGAAGTCCTTTCGGGCGAAGGCTCGGTTGATGAAGCTATGCTTACCGGCGAAAGCATCCCCGTTGAAAAACAAAAATATGATAAGGTTATTGGTGGTACAATACTAATTAATGGCAATTTTCATATGCTGGTAACCCGTGTTGGCTCAAATACCATCCTTGCCCAAATCATCGATCTGATGAAGAAAGCTCAGGCGGCTAAACCACCGGTCCAAAAACTTGGTGATAAGGTTGCGGCTGTATTCGTCCCCGCGGTAATATTGATAGCATTGATCACCTTTATGCTTACTTATTTTGTCGGCAACGCCGGTTTTCAACATGCTATGATGAACGCCATCGCGGTACTGGTAATATCCTGCCCTTGTGCTATGGGCCTGGCTACTCCCACCGCTGTAATGGTTGGACTGGGTAGGGCGGCCAGGAACGGCATATTGGTAAAAGGCGGGGATACTATTGAAACGGTTACCAATACCAAATACGTAGTGTTTGATAAAACAGGCACTCTTACAACCGGCAAGTTTGCTGTTAATGAGATCAGGCCTGAAGATGGCGCCGATTTGGAGCAGATAAGAGGAATAATCACAGCTATTGAAGAACGCTCCAGTCATCCAATAGCAAAATCGCTTGTAAGTGGCTTAAAAGGCCTGCCTCAGCAAAAGCACATTTTAAAATCGGTTAAGGAAGAAAAAGGCCTTGGGATGCGGGCTGAAGATATCCATGGCAACAATTACTTTTTGGGTACAGCCAAAGCAGGTAATGACGGGCATTTTAACCTGGCACTTTATAAAAATCAGGTCCTGATGGCGCAAATTGCTGTTGACGACCAGATAAAGCCTGAAGCGGCGGCGCTTATAACCCAACTTAAACAAATGGGTATTGTCCCCGTACTGCTAAGCGGCGATAAAAAAGACCGTTGCCTTAATGTAGCTAATCAATTGGGCATAACCGAAGTGCATGCAGAAAGTCTTCCTGAAGAGAAACTCAAAACAATTGATATCTACAAACAAAAAGGCAAAACAATTATGATAGGCGATGGTATTAACGATGCCCCCGCCCTAACCCATGCCGATGTCGGTGTATCCATGAACGACGCCAGCCAGGTAGCTATTCAGTCCGCCAGTGTAGTGTTATTAAATACAGACTTGCATTCGGTGATCAAATTTTTACAGATCAGCAGGCATACGCTGCTTACCATAAAACAAAACCTTTTTTGGGCCTTTGCCTATAATATCATAGCTATCCCTGTGGCAGCAATGGGTTTCCTTAATCCTATGGTTGGCGCACTCACCATGGCGTTTTCGGACGTGGTAGTGATTGGGAACTCATTGAGACTGAAGATTAAGAAAGTCGATAGACCATAGTCTATAGCTCATATTTTCTATTTGCTTTAGATCAATGCAACGTATGATTTAAAGTTTCTTACTTTTGCCATGGACTATTAACTATCGTCCATGGACTTAAGATATGATCGAGATTTTTACAGACGGGGCTTCAAGCGGTAATCCGGGACCAGGTGGATATGGTGTGATCTTGCGTTCAGGCCAGCATTATAAAGAGCTATCTGAAGGGTTTCGCAAAACTACCAATAACCGGATGGAACTGTTGGCGGTAATAAAAGGCTTGGAAGCGTTGAAAGCTCCCAACCAGGATGTAATGATCTTTTCCGACTCCAAATATGTTATTGATGCCATTGAAAAGCGCTGGGTTAACGGCTGGGTTGCCAAAGGCTTCGCCGGCAAAAAAAACAAAGACCTGTGGATGCGCTATTTAGAGATTAGCAAACTGCACAAAATTAAATTTACCTGGGTACGCGGCCATAACGGTCACCCTGAAAATGAACGCTGCGATCAACTGGCTGTAGCGGCAGGTAAGCGTCCTCCCCTGCTTATTGATTCGGTTTTTGAGGCGGAGAATGCCAGGGCGGGGATGGTGTAAATAATCACCTATTCACAATTTACCATTTCGACGAACCTGACATGGAAAGTGCGTGAGCGGTGAGGAGAAATCTCCTATGATGAAAATCTGCTACAGAAAGGCAAAAAGTCCTAAAAAGCGTGGTAATAGATTATATAAAGTTATAATATATAAATGACTAAGCAAAAGGTGACCATGTTTTCTTAAT
>Ga0157372_10004018_pt1 | contig 15774 bp, 14 predicted proteins | sample C55metaG_FD_115307 | JGI IMG/M metagenome (GOLD analysis project Ga0157372, IMG submission 115307) | Corn rhizosphere microbial communities from Kellogg Biological Station, Michigan, USA - C5-5 metaG | ecosystem: Host-associated > Plants > Roots > Rhizosphere > Soil | place: USA: Michigan... | reverse complement strand
TGAACAAGTGAGGGAGATTGAACAGGGAATTATCGCGTTGGGTAAAATCGGTTGCAATCTTTCTCCACAGCAGACAGATATAAACCAGTTTAAGAAGCTTTTCGCGGAAAAATACGGAACCCGGGAAATTCCGTTGGCTGAGGTGTTGGACCCGGAATTTGGTATTGGTTTCCCTGCAAACAAGAGGATCGGTGATACCGGATTTAACTCATTCACAGAAAATGTAAATACTTCTCAAAATGATCAAAAACCCTTAGCGGAAAATTACCAAGCACTGCTTCAGAACAAAGCTGAAGCATTGGATCATGACCATTTAAATGAAAATATTGAGATAGATGATGAGGACTTGAAAGATATTGAGAATAAAGTTTCTAATCTTCCTGTTACCTTTTCTGTAATGGGACATTTGTTGCCCGGCGGCAAAATCCTGCTTGAAGGTGTAGGTGGTGCTCATGCCAACGCGTTACCGGCGAGGTTTGCTTACCTCGACAAGAACATACTTGAGCTTTGTAAAGAAATTTCAGCTTCTGAACGAGAGATACATAATGACGTTGTTTTTGCAGAGATTATATTTATACCGGAAGGAAGGATCGGTAATATTGCCCGGAGGCCAGTTCTCAGCAAATACGAAATTCCTTTACTTGCCAGTGCTTCTTCAGCAGAAAATCAGATCACTGTTAACGATCTGCTGGTATCAGTTCAGAGTGATGAAATTATTCTAAAATCCGCAAAGCTGAATCAGCTGGTTATTCCCCGGCTTTCAAATGCCCACAATTATACGCACAGCGTGGTTCCTGTATATAAATTTTTAGCCACTTTACAACAACAAGGTAATTGTATTTTTGGCATTGGCGGGCAGGTTTTCGCATCTAAAAAGCATTCCCTGCCGCGAATTATGTATAAAAATATCATTTTTCGCCGGGCCTGCTGGTTTTTGTATAAAAGTGACATCAGATCAATTATTAAAGCGAATGATCCCATAAAGGAACTTTCCGCTTTCTTTTTCAAATGGGATGTTCCCCGATTTGTATGTGTTACTGAAGCCGACAATGAATTATTTATTGATACTGCCAACAAAAGCTACCTGGACCTTTTACTTTCTGAAATAAAAATGCATAACAATGTCAAACTTGTTGAATGGGTTTATAACACAGGGCCTGATGAAATTAAGATTGGGAAGGCAGGCATCTGTCAATTTATTTTACCATTAATTCAAAAAAATTCATCAGGGGTACCACGAATGCTGAAATCAAAAGCAAAAAATATCCAACGCACATTTGAGCCGGGGAGCGAATGGGTTTACTTTAAGATTTACTGCGGTTCTGTCGTTTCCGACAAAATCTTATTAAATGTTGTACAACCGGTGATCGATCGTTTATCAACAGAGGGAGTAATTAAAGAAGCTTTTTTTATCCGGTTCACTGATCCACATTATCACATCCGGTTCCGGTTGCATTTAGCGAGCCAGTCAAATAAAGAACATCTTGCCGCTGCAATGAAATACACCTATGATCTGCTTCATCCATTTTGTGAAAGCCGCCTGGTGTGGAAAGTTCAGTTAGATACTTATGAAAGGGAAATGGAGCGGTATGGAGCATCCGACATCGAGACGAGTGAATTTATTTTTTCCCAGGACACGCTTTTATTTCTGAATTGCCTGCAGCATCCCGAATTTGCAGAAGATGAACAAATAAGGTTCTTTGCAGCACTTAAAAATATTGACAAATGGCTTACCCTGTCTAAAATGTGCATTGATGAAAAAGTGGATTATTGTAAAAAAATGAGTAAAAGCTTTTTAAAGGAACTGAAACCTGAAATAAAGGTAGAAACAGACCTCAGATACCGGAAGTTTCAAAATGTTTTGCCCGTTTTTTTTGATTCAGATAAGTTTCATATGGAATTTAGATCAAGAGATGAACAGATAGAGGACATTTTGTGCAAAGGCAGTCTGGCAGATTATATCCACATGAGCCTGAACCGGTGGTTTGTCAACCATCAAAGAGTGATGGAGTATATGTGTTACTCATTTTGCAGCAAATTTTATGAACACCTACTCTATTTGAGCAAAAAGGACCAAAAATAATATAGTGATGGACAGAAATAAAATCAAGATCAACAGAAACCCTTTCCTTGAGAAGCTTGCCTTGTTTGATTTTGAGAAATACTATACACCATCGACACGCGTTTTATGTCATCTTACAATGTGGCTTGTATTTACCTTGCTACTTCAATTAAACCTTTTTTGGGATTCCGGACTTACCCTTGATCAGACAATTGCCTTTGCCGGCAGAAGCCTGGTATGTAACATGACCATCTTTTATTTGTTTTTTTATGTAGCAGTACCGCAAACGCTACTCAATGGCAGGACTGTTGCCGCCATAATAGCCTTTCCCCTTTGTATTATTCTCTGGATTGTTTTGAATCACTACTGCTTGCTATTTATTGCGAAGCATTTTAAAGTAGTGGTGCCTTATTACAAACAAGGTCTTGAAACCAATCTGCATGAATCCTTTTGGTATGTAATATCTACCAGGAATATAATTGCTTTATTGACACCGGCCTTTTATTCCATATCTCCTTATTTTTTTACTAAAATCGTATCAGATATTTTCCGGTTTAATTCCCGGCTGGTAAAGTCGGAAAAGAAAAGGGCCCGCTTAGAGATAGAAAAATTGAATCTGGAAAAAGATTTTTTAACAGCCCAGCTAAATCCTCATTTTTTATTCAATACTTTAAACAATTTATACGGTTTGGCGCTCCGAGCGGATGATCAAACGCCGGGAATGATCCTGGAATTAGCGGGCATGATGCGTTATACTCTTTACCAATCAAACTTAGATAAAGTACCACTAAAAAAAGAACTGCAATTCCTAACCAGCTATGTAATGCTCGAAAAAAGCCGTTACAAAACAGATAAACTCATCATTTTTAATGTCGATGAATCCCAAATAAGTGGTCAGTTTATCGCTCCGTTGCTTACCTTTACGTTTATTGAAAATGCCTTCAAATACGGGCTTAAATCAAGAAAAGAAGCATTTCTAAAAATTGACGTCTGTGTGACTAGCGGCATTTTTTATTTTACAATTGTAAATGATAAATTATGCGATATTCAAGCTACTGAAGTTGGCGGAATAGGACATTCAAATGTCAGAAAACGACTGGCATTACTATATCCTGAAAAGCATAGTTTGACAATTGAAGACCGTGGAAAAACTTTTTTTGTTGAAATGACGATAAACCTGCTATAACATGAGTAATATCAAATGCATCGTTCTTGATGATGAGCCAACAGCGCTGGAAATTGTTGTAAATTTTGTAAAAAAGATCAGTTTCCTGGAACTTGTTGCCGTAGCTGAAAGTGCGATCGACGCTTTAGAAATCCTGCAATCAAATACCATAGATTTGCTTATCTCAGATATCCAAATGCCAGGGATTAACGGATTGCAGTTGATTCAATCCTTGCCGTTTCCTCCTGTTGTCATCTTTGTCACAGCACACGAAAGTTTTGCTGCAAAAGGTTTCGACCTGGATGTAGCAGATTATCTTTTAAAACCTGTTTCGTTTGAAAGATTTTTGAAAGCTATTAACAAAGCCACCTTGAAAATCAATACGCAAAAGCCGGAATATCCTGATAGTAGTGCCAGAGCTGTTGACGGTATCTTTATCAAATTGGATGATAAATTGGTTAAAATTCCTTTCGCTGACATTCTCTATTTTCAAGCTGCAGGCGATTTTATAAAAATATTCACGAGTTCAGCTGACTCTCACATAATCCATTCGACAATAAAAGGAATCCAGGAAAAATTACCACCTCACCTTTTCGTGAGGATTCACAACTCATATATCGTAGCCATAGTTGCGATCAAATCTGTAACGAAAGATTCAGTAGAGTTATCTGGCAGCATAGAATTGCCAGTGTCCAGGAGTTATAAAGAAGAACTTTATAAAAGGATGATCATTTCATAGTTCGTAATTATAACCAGTTTTTATACAAAGATCTTTCTCGATCGCTTTCCTTAGAAACAATTTCTAATTTTTTGAAGTAGGATTTCACCACCGCTAAAATTTCAGTTGGGCTTGCAAATGTGTGTAAGCACCGGCTGTTTTTTGTTATCCATCGAAAAGATCGTTTGTGAATTTAAATAAGACTGAATTTACATCACATAAAATTTAGTAATTAAAAAAAAGTTGCATGGAGCCGTCTACTTTAACTAACAGTTCGTTAACAAAGCAATTTCTTCTGAAAAAATGCATAATTGTAAGATTTACGCCTGTAACCCATAAAATGAGAAATAGGTCAAATGAAAAAAGAAACGATATGGAAACAACCACAAGTGGTACCCTCCCGACGACAAGTATTATATATACTACTGCATTTTAAAAAAATAAGTCTTCAATCGTTCTGCAAACTTGCTTGACGCTGAAGTTAAAAGGACTATTTCATCAACAAATAATTTTTTATGAGTGAAATCGAAAATACAAATCTTATTAATGTAGCAACTTGTTATTTGCGGGAATTGAAGATTCCTGTCACTGCAACTTCTTTAAAAGAGCAATTAAGGGAAAACCCCTACTTTCCAAGCTTGTATTCCATCAGCAATGTGTTCGACCGTTTCTTTATCGATCATACTGCTTTTAAAATGGAGAAAAAAAATTTAGATAAGGTTACTCCGCCGTTTCTTGCGTATCTAAGCCATCAAAGTACAGGGAAGGATTTTGTGCTTGTTACTTCTGTAAATGAGGACGAAGTGAAATATATTTCTGAAAACAGGAAGCCAAAAAAAATTGCAAAACAAGAACTGCTACAAAATTTTCAGGGCATTGTATTGAAGGCAGTGCCGGATGAAAACAGCGGGGAAAAAGATTTTGTTATAAAGCACAGGAAGGAAATTGCAAAAGGAAATAAATTAAAACTGTTAATCGTGTGTGCGGCTTTCATTTTTTTCTTAACAGTATTTTTCTTTCTCCATTCCCTCCCTCCCGCCGATATTGTTTACGGATTTGTAGTGCTCGTCACCAAAACAATTGGAGTGGCAGCAACCATTTTATTGCTTATTTACCAAATTGACAAATCGAATGCTTTTGTAAAAAGTATCTGCACTGTCGGAAAACAAACCAAGTGCAATGCCGTATTGGGCAGCAAGGCATCTAAAATATTCGGCATAACCTGGAGTGAGGCGGGCTTCTTTTATTTTGCTGCTACTTTTTCATTTCTTCTTTTTCCTTCAATCAATTTTTCAATTAAGGTGTTTGTTTTGTCGTTTGCCAGCTGCATCGTTGCTCCTTATATTTTATTCAGTGTCTATTACCAATGGAGAGTAGTAAGGCAATGGTGCGTGTTGTGTTTAACAGTTCAGGCAGTTCTTACTGCAGAATTGATCTGGAGCATTTTCTATTTTTTGAAGCCCTCCAGCGTTATTGTTTTGCCTTCTGCCTTCACTATCTTGTCTGCTGGATACTATTTATTAATTCCTGCTATTCTTTGGTTCGTTCTAAAGCCTTTAATTTTAAAAGCAAAAGATAAGAACGTCTATAAAGCGGCTTATAAAAGGCTCCTATACAATCACGAAACATTTAATTACCTTTTGCAACAACAGGCAACAGCCCCAGATGGTTATCAAAATATTGGTATTACTATTGGAAACCCGGCTGCAGAAAATACGATTATCAAAGTTTGCAACCCTTATTGCGGACCTTGTGCCAAAGCACATCCTGTTTTAGAGGAAATAATACACAAGAATAAAAATGTAAAACTGAAATTGATATTTGCTGCAAGCAACGATAAAGACGATGAACGCGGTATTGTGGCAAGGCATTTACTGGAAATTAATGAAAAGCAGAATAGTGCATTAACGAAAGCTCTTGATGATTGGTACCTACCGAATAAAAAAGACTATAGTGCTTTTGCTGCCAAATATCCTATGAATGGAGAAATACTTAAACAGGAAAAGCAAATAGAACTTATGAGGGAGTGGTGTAAAGAAGCCGAAATTACGCATACACCAACACTTTTTATTAATGGACGTAGGTTACCTGAAAAATATAAAATTGAAGAATTGCAGTATGTTTTATAAAACTATTTAACACGAATAAAAGGACAACAAGAATATTCTAATATATATCTTAACAAGTTTCGCATATGATAATCATCTAAAAAATTAAAAAGATGAAAAAATTAAAATTAGATTTTCCGAATTAAATTCTGAAGTATTAAGAAGAAAGTCAATTAAAATATTGGGCGGAGAGAAGGGCAGTATACAACACGTTGTTAAACGTGTTCTTGGGCTAGTCCCCTTCAAATAGTAGTCAATATGTTGTCAGCATGGTATTCCCTGGTACTCCTGGTTCAAGTTTAAAATCCTGCACTCGTTCCGAGTCCAATACTTGTCTCAGGAAATTATACATATTTTTTTGGTTATTATTTATAAGAAAAGACCAACAAGTATTATAAATTATGGAAGAGGCGTGGCATGCTTCACGAAGAATCTTCTTAGATATAGGAGGTTTTAAAATAAAATAAAAAACGACAGCGTAGCAAAAATAGGTGCTTCCATTTTACTCGCGATATAATTGGAAGTAATATTCTTTATCTCACTTGATAAAGTCTTATATTTATTAATCATCTAAAAACAAAAAAGATGAAAAAATTAAAATTAGATTTTCAGCAATTAAATGCTGAAGTATTGACAAGAAGTCAATTAAAACAAATTTTAGGCGGAGTTGATGGTAGCGGCGGCACAGGTTGTTACATGTGTTGTTGGGATAGCGACCCCACAAATTGTAGTGCATGTGTCCAGAACGACGGTACTGGTCCCTGCACGAAAGGCGCTAGTTTAAAATCTTGCTCATCCCCATGCCCGTATCAATAATTGCCTTTAAGAGGTTGAATTAAGGTGGTTCAACCTCTTTATTTCTTTAAATTTTCTTATGAAGAACTTAAAATTCATTTTTCCCTTGTTATTTTTTATAGTGGCATCCTGCAAGGAAAGACCGACTTATGGTGACGTACTTGTAAAACCCGAAGCCATTTTAAAGAATCAGACAACTTTTCTCAACTATTGGTTTACCGCAATGGATTTGTCCCATGATTTTATTGGCTTGGATAGTTTCTCAAAAGAAATACCCAAAAATCAATTTTTAAAGTTTGTTGCTTCAGGCCATTATCTTCCAATTCGACTCGTTTCCGATTCTTCTTCTTTGAGATATTACAAACTTTACAAAATAAAGGCTCCTGTTGACAATTATATAATTAATATGTTGAAGGCCATTGGGGCGGTTGAATATAAGAATTTTGAATGGGAAGGCCAACAGTTGCCGGATATCAATTACACTGATCTGGAAGGTAAAAAATATGACTCCGAAACAATAAAAGGGAAAATCCTCGTGCTTGATTTCTGGTTTATCGGGTGTACGTACTGCGTCAGAGAAATCCCAGAACTTAATAAATTAAAAGCTAAATATGAAAATAAGAAGGATGTTCTATTTGCTGCAATAGCATTTGATAAAGAAAAAGTTTTACGAAAGTTTATAAAAAAAATTGACTTTCATTTTGATATAATTTCAGATACAGCTTCTTTTTTGCTTAAAAAATTAGGGATAAATACCTTTCCGACTACCGTAGTAATTAATAAACAGGGCAGAATTGCTAAAATTTTAGATGATCAGTATCATTTAATGGAAGATTTAAAAGAGACTTTGAAAAAAGAATGTTTGGATTAATTCCTGATGTGAAAACCAGCACTCGAAGGAGGCAACATATTCGACATTAGCTCTGGGGGGAAAAAATTGAAGCTTATATTATAGCAGCGACGAATGTAAAATAGCGGAACCTGTTTCTGGGATTTTATACTTAAAAAAACCGGTAAAAGCTTAAAATGATGTCTTATTTGCCCCCCTATTGGCCATTTTTAGCAGTCTTGTTGCTTTCTATCAATATAATTCAACAAAAGAATATAAAGTTATAATTCCGAAAAAATATGGAGAACATTCCATTTAATGTTTATGTGGCTAACTTATCTGCTAGAAAAGAAAGAAAGGAAAATATATATAAGGAGTTTAAGGATCGTAATGAGTTTTACTTACATGTTGTTTCGGCTTTTGAAGATCCGATAGGTGCCATAGGGTTATGGAAAACAATCCAACATATTTTTAAGGAGTGGGTAAACAAAGAAGAAAGTTTCATTATTCTTTGTGAAGACGACCATCAGTTCACACAAAAGTATGATTGCCATTTTCTAATTGAAAGAATAAAAGAGGCACAAGAAAAAAATGCAGATGTTTTATTGGGTGGAGTAAGCTGGTTTAAAGATGCTATTCAAGTATCAGAGAATTTATTTTGGGTTGAAAAATTTTCAGGACTACAATTTACTATCATTTTTAAAAAATTTTATGAGAAAATTTTATCTGCACGATTTTCAGAAACAGATGTAGCAGACCATAAGATATCTTCCTTGTCAGACAAAAAATTTATCATATTTCCTTTTATTTCTACCCAGAAGGAGTTTGGTTATTCTGATGTTACTAAAAGGAATAATGAAGCTGGCTTTGTTGAAAGGATTTGCTTAGAAAGTTCCGAACGATTGCAATTATTGATTAAGGTAAACACGTTTTATAATATGAGTTAAAAAAGAAATATGGCTAGTTTTTATGAAAATATGATAGTTCCGACTTATGTAATTAATCATCCAGAAAGAAAAGATATGCTAACGCAAATTCAACTCCAGTTTGCAGGGAAAAACGAATTTGATGTTATAACAGTAGAAGCGTGTCCACATTTAATTGGTACAGTTGGTTTATGGAAAAGTATTTTAAAAATAATTCAAATGGCTATCGCAAGGGATGATGACGTAATTATAATTTGCGAAGCACAGCATAAGTTTACCAAGTATTATTCTAAAGAATATTTGTTTCGGAATATCATAGAAGCAGTAGATCAAGGAGTTGAAATACTTGCCGGCGGGATTGCCAATTTTAGCCATGCAGTACCTGTTTCCAAACACCGATTATGGATAAATTCATTCTCCTGTACACAATTTATTATTGTCTATAAAAATCTTTTTAGAAAATTGCTTGAAGAACCATTTGAGGAAACAGATACAGTAGATGCGAAACTTTCTGAAATAACATCCCATAAAATGACCTTAATTCCGTTCGTTTCTTTCCCAAAGAGCTTTGGAGATGTGAATACAAAAGTTAAGCTGCAGCAAAGGGCTTATAGAGATAGCGGATTTCGCGAAACAGAAAAAAGATTAAAAAAAATTTTGAGAGTAAAAGAGCTTTATAGTAAGCATAAAATTGGTAAAGGAAATGACTGTTAGGAGTATTAAATAATATTTAAAATACTTTTTAATGTCTCTGCGAAAGGTGTTATGGTGATGTCCAAATTTTTATCACTGTGAAATGTGCACAAAGATAATTACGGACTATGCAAGGTCTTTTGGAATTTAAATCAAAATCGTTACGATGCCGCCATGTTAGTAGAATCTACATCACAATTAACTTGTATAACAACTTTTCGGGGCATGAAGCTCTAGCAACAATTCGGGCTCATATTAAAAAGGCCGATTCACTATCATTCATAAGAATTAATTATATTCTTGAAACAAAATATTAAAATCATAGTACTCTTTTGTATAAATAAATTTAAAGGACCGGTATGCGCAGAAAGCAAAGAGTTTAAAACAATTCCAGCTTATAATGAATTTAACGAAATGTTGTTGAACCACGTAAATATGATTTAGACTAATTGGAAACAATCATGGATAATAATAAGATCATTCAAAGTTTATGGATTGGCGATTACCTTTCTCCAGTCGAATTGTTATGCATTAATTCTTATTTACAAAACGAACACGAATTTCATCTGTATACCTACAACACAATCTCAAACATTCCAAAAGGTGTAACAGTTTACAATGCTAACGAGATTGTAAACAAAAAAAATATATTCATTGATTCTCATAACGGATTTGCTTCATTTTCTGATTATTTCCGTTATAAGCTCCTATTCAATAAAGGTGGATGGTGGGTAGATATGGACACGGTGTGCCTGCGCTATTTTGATTTTCAAAACCAATATTGCTTTGCGACAGAAAAGATAAATCTAGGGAAAGGAGACGTTGTTGCAAATACATATATCAAAAGCTCTTCCAACGCTGAATTTTTGAGAGATTGTATTAGTTATATAGAGGAGGAGGCATTTGAGAGAATTATATGGGGGTCCTTTGGTCCCTTTTTTTTAACAAAAGTACTTGAATTATATGATAGTCGCAGCTATATTGTGCCTGTTGACGTATTTTGTCCTATTGCCTGGTATGAAATACATAAAATCCTGTTTGATTATGAATATCTTTTACCTGCTGAATCAAGGGCAGTTCACCTGTGGAATGAGAGATGGAGGATTGAAAAAAAAAAAAGCATGAAACATACAACCAACTTTCTCTCTTTGAAAAATTGAAATGCAGGTATAAAATACATTAAATGTTTTGGTGAATGATACGCATTTTTTTTACTTTAATAAAAATAATATGATACTTATTTATAAACTTTTACTTGAAGAAAATACCGTTCTACAGGATGAGGCAAGTATTCTTGAAACTACTTATGACGATTCTATTCAGATTGAAAATATAGAAACAATTACCGATAATGGTAATATTCAAATTGACCAATCGTTTCATCAGTCAAAATATAATTTTAGGTTGTCCCAATGGGAAATAAATTGTTTTTTAACGCATAGAAAAGTGTGGAAACTTTTGACAGAATCATCTTTTGACTGGGCATTAGTAGTTGAAAATAATTTCAAACAAAAAGTAGATGAAGCTAAGACAGCTTCAATTATTCGGGAATTGCCCCCCGAGTGGGACGTATTCTTCCCTTACAATAGTGAAAACAGTATTCATAATAAAACTCATCAAAGAAGCAATTTATTAAACAACAATATCCATGAAACCGGGATATTTGAACCATATTTATTAGGATATTATTGGGGCAGCACTATCTATTTTCTTTCTAAACAGGGAGCAAATAAACTTTTGAAAATTGACAAAATCGAACAAAGGGTGGATGATGAACTTTTGCTCCAATCACTCCAAGGTGAAATAAATTTGTATGCTGAAAACATAGAATGGTACAATTCCAATGAACAGCCGCGCTACTTTATAAAAGAGCGGGAAGAAAATATTCAAAAAGCTATTTTCGAGTCGAAAGCATGGACACTTGCAGACAGGACAGTGATTCAAAAAATGTTGAAAATACTAAGTATTGCGGCAGATATTTTGAAAATAGATTTGATATTGCAAGGTGGTACTTTGCTCGGGTATGTTCAGATGAAGAAAATCCTTCCCTGGGACGACGATGTAGATATTGGTATCGAAGAAAAGAACATAGCATTATTTCTAACTTTCATCAGCGAAGTTACTGATTTGAAGTATGACTGCTTTGTTGAAGAGCGGACAGGTGTGCAATACTATAAAATCTGGCTAGTCTCGGGAACTGAAATTTTAAATCGTCCTTATACTTTTCCCTTTGTTGACCTCTGGTTGCATAAGATTGTGGGAGCCGATATCCACTTTAATAACGGGATGAAATGGCCAAACGCGGTCCTTGAAAGCTATAAATGTGTAGAATTTGAAGGTGCGAAATTTAAAATACCAACTAATTATATTGAATGTCTCGACACGAAGTATGGTACTTGGAGAGAATATGTACGGATCTACAGCTATTCACATAAAACAGAAAGTAACCGGTTCTATCCTTTACGCACTAAAATTTTAGTGAACGAAAATGGAAAAATTATATACCCGAATTTGGAAAAGTTTAAAATACTCTAAGTATTTCAATAAATGGTCCTATATTAATGCAATTTCCTTACTATAAACAACTTAATGCCATGGACTGCGGCCCCACGAGTATCCGCATGGTAGCAAAGTATTATGGAAAACATTATAATGCAGATACTTTAAGAAGGATCGCTGGTTACAATAAAGCAGGGGTATCATTACTTGGAATCAGCGAAACTGCAGAAAAAATAGGATTCAGAACAAGGGGAGTAAAACTAACAATTGGTCAATTAAAAGAAGTAACATTACCTGCAATATTACACTGGAACCAAAATCACTTTATTGTTTTAATTGCCATTTCAAAAAATAAAATCAAGGTTGCCGATCCGGCGAAAGGTATCCTATCCTACGGAGCCGACTTTTTTCAAAGTCACTGGTTTTCTTTTGAAAATGAAAACGGCGAACCGACGGGAGTTGCTTTACTCTTGGAACCCACCCGGAATTTTTACAATGAAGAAGGTGAAAAAGAACGAAAGCTTAGCTGGAAATTGGTAACGCAATATTTACTACAAAACAAATGGCAGATCGGCCAAGTATTTGTCGCTCTGATCGTTTCCTCCATGATCCAGCTGATCTTTCCCTTTCTTACCCAAAGCATTGTTGATACAGGTATTAATGCACAAAACCTGCAGTTCGTAGTAGTGGTTTTAATCGCTCAGGTCATGCTGACTTTCAGTAAAACGTTTGTTGATTTTATCCGCAGTCGCTTGCTGCTGCGCATCTCCAATATTTTAAACTTGCAAATACTCTCTGATTTTTGGATAAAAGTCACCAAATTACCCCTTTCTTATTTTGACTCGCATCACACCGGTGATACACTTCAAAGGATCAGTGACAACCGGCAAATACAGAATTTTCTTACCGGCTCTGCTTTAAATACGCTGTTCTCCGTATTTAATTTCATGGTATATGCCGTCGTGCTGGTAATTTATAACGTGCAACTGTTCTTTATTTTTATGGGCGGCAGTATCATCTATTTTGCCTGGATACGGTTTTTCCTGAAGATCCGGCGGAAGATCAATTACCAAACCTTCTACCTTTCTGCCAGCGAAAACACGGCGACGCTTCAAATGATACAGGGGATGCAGGAAATAAGATTGAACAACGCCGAAAGACAAAAGCGGTGGGAGTGGGAAAATATACAGGCAAGAGTATTTAAACTTAATTTCAAAAACCTTAATTACAACCAATGGCAACAGGCAGGAGCCACACTGATCAATAATGTGCAAGATATTGCCATCACTTTTATTGTTGCCAAACTTGTAATCGATGCGCAACTCACTCTAGGAGCTATGCTTGCAGTGCAATACATCATTGGACAGTTAAGCGGCCCGGTAAACGAGTGGGTGCGGTTTGTACAAAATGCGCAGGATGCCAAAATAAGCATGGAGCGGCTTAATGAGCTCAATGACATGGATGATGAGGAAGATCCGAAAAAAACATATAATGATTTCTTGCCAGATGAAAAAACTATTCTCATAAAGAACCTTTCGTTCACCTATCCCGGCATAGGAAATGATCCAGTGCTCCGCAACATCTATCTGGATATTCCGCAGGGCAAGGTTACTGCCATTGTCGGAGTAAGTGGCAGTGGTAAGACTACTCTACTTAAATTGTTATTAAAGGTGTACCAACAATATGAAGGAGAAATAAGAATTGGAGGTTCAGAAAAAGCTAAAAACCAGCAGAGGTTTCAAAATCTTTCTGTATTGAATAGTAACCATAACCCTAATGGTTTTACAAAATTCGTACTGGGGGCTGTTCGCTTCGAATCTATCAGCCCTTCTTTCTGGCGTCGCCAATGTGGCGCCGTGATGCAGGACGGCTTCATTTTTAATGATACCATTGCCGCTAACATTGCAGTCGGCGAAGAAAATATAAATTACAATACATTAATGGAAAGCTGCGAAACAGCGAATATCCTTTCTTTTATCGAAAGCCTTCCAAACGGATTCAATACGGTTTTGGGATCGGAAGGTGTAGGGCTGAGCCAGGGACAAAAGCAGCGTATGCTGATCGCGAGATCTGTTTATAAAAATCCTGAATACATGTTTTTTGACGAAGCGACGAATTCATTGGACGCAAACAATGAGAAAGAAATTGTAGAAAACCTGAACCGGTTTTTTACGGGGAGGACGGTGATAGTAGCGGCACACAGACTAAGCACAGTAAAGAATGCTGATAAAATTGTGGTGCTTCACGATGGTGAAGTAGCAGAAGAGGGAACGCATGAAAAACTAATCCGCTTGCAGGGCAGGTATTACGAACTCGTGAAGAATCAATTGGAATTGGGAGTATAGGAAAGAAGGAAACAGTGAGTAGTGGGTAGCGACTGTTGACTAGCGAGTTAGAAGCGTGTAGCGGCGTTCGCGGATCCGGAAAGTTCGGAAGTTAGAAAGTGAAGAAGTATTAGAAGGGAGGGCAAGACGGCCTACAAAATTTCGAAGGTCAGGAGTTTCAGAAGTCCAGCAGAAAATATTTAGAAAAAGAAATGCGAACAGAAAATCAACAAGTCATTCAAGCAGCGCATCCAGCTCAAAATAGCCAGGAAACACAAGGCGGCAAAATTTTCCATCTACGATCTGAAACTGCGCAGGCAATCATAAGCCACCAACCCGGCTTTGTAGAAAAATGGGCTTTAGTGCTATTTCTTGTTATTTTAATTTTATTGATATCCTGCACTTGGTTTATCCGATATCCGGATGTTATAGAAGCATCAGGAAAACTAACTGCTGATAATGCTCCGAAAGAAATAGTGCCGTTGCAATCCGGCAGACTGATAAAGCTCTTTGTAAAAAACGGCGATGCAATAAAAAGCGGAGACATGATCGGCTGGATCGAGAGTACTGCAAATACACAGAAAGTCCTTGATCTTTCAAAAAACCTGGACAGTGCTATGTCACTTTTAACTGAGAATGACGAAAGAAGCCTCTCGGGTCTTTTTGACCAGACCTTTCAAAAACTTGGTGAATTACAGGCGCCCTATCAACTGTTTATTGCTGCATGGCAGCAATACAGTGATTACCAGGTAAATGGTTTTTATTCAAAGAAAAAAGCGATGTTATTGAAAGATGCTGCTACCCTCCAGGCGATGAATGAAACGCTGAAAGAGCAAAAGGAATTGACCAAACAGGTTAACGATTCATCTGCCACTACTTTAAAAATGAATAAAATTTTGTTGGATGAAAAAGTGATCTCTCCGGATGAATACCGCACGGCCATTAACACCTATCTGAATAAAAAAATGGCGATACCGCAATTCAATGCCGATATACTCGGCAACGAAAATCAGCAAAGAGACAAAGCAAAAGAACTTCAGCAATTGGATCACGATATGAACCAGCAGAAGATAATTTTTGTGCAGGCGCTACAAACCTTTAAAAGCAATGTTGATGATTGGAAACATAAATACATTCTGCAGGCACCTTTGGATGGAACCGTCTTTTTTTCTTTGTCCCTGCAGGAAAATAAATTTATTCAAGAGGGGCAGCTTTTGGGATATGTGAATCCCCCATCCAGTGCATTCTATGCAGAACTTTACCTTCCTCAAAATAATTCAGGAAAGGCAGATACAGGTATGCAGGTACAACTTCGTTTTGATGCCTATCCTTATGAGGAAGCTGGCTTTGTAAACGGGAAACTCAGTTATATTTCCAAAATAGCCTCAGATAGTGGTTTTTATGCCAGAGTCAGTTTAGAAAACGGGCTAGTTACAAATTTAAAAAACCAAATTCCATACAAGAACGGTTTGCACGCAAAAGCATTGGTAATCACCAAAAATCAGCGATTGCTGCAACGGCTGTATTATAGCTTGGTGAAAACGACTTCAATGAGCAAGTAATAAGAATTAAAGCGTGGAGATTGCATGTTTCTGAACTATAAAATTGTTTCATCACCTGCAAGAGACTTAAAAAGTATTGAGTTATGTGCGATA
>Ga0157372_10004014_pt1 | contig 15790 bp, 9 predicted proteins | sample C55metaG_FD_115307 | JGI IMG/M metagenome (GOLD analysis project Ga0157372, IMG submission 115307) | Corn rhizosphere microbial communities from Kellogg Biological Station, Michigan, USA - C5-5 metaG | ecosystem: Host-associated > Plants > Roots > Rhizosphere > Soil | place: USA: Michigan... | reverse complement strand
CATACCGGACATAGCCCCGACTGGCGGAAACATAAACAAGACCGTAAGAGGATTCGCCGAGAAGTTGATGCGCGCGCGCTAACAAACGAAAGGCAAGTTGCTGTGTCCCAAATGGGAACGCCCCTCACGAGGAGCCAAATTCTCAATACTCGAAAGAGGGGCGTCTCCGATTGGTTGCGGGGGCTGGATTTGAACCAGCGACCTTTGGGTTATGAGTTCTCAAATCTAACAACTAAAAAGAGTTAGCAAGCATGGTTGGTTATCTAACATTTTCTTCCGGAATCTACCGGAGCTTCCGGTAGGGGAGCGGATGGGCTGAAGTTGGGTCGGCTCGAATCCATCTAAGGCCTCCTCGCCCCAAGTTCCGGGCTGCATCACTGTTCACCGATGCACAATCCAAACCGATAGCGATCTCGCGTTCAGAGAGGTCGCATCAAAAACCAAACTGTTTTCGAGGTGTTATGTCTACAGTGCAAGTACCTATCAATATGGAAACACTTTTTGAACCGCTAATGACCTCGCGCGAGGCGGCACCGTTCTTACGCATTCACTATAAGACTCTGGAGGTGATGGCCCGTGCAGGAATCGTTCCGGCTACGAAGAAAGGGAAAAGCTGGGTTTTTCGCCTGTCTCGGTTGAGCGAATGGATCGATCAGGAACTCGAATCAAAGCCATCGCATGGCACTACCTGTTCTCGGTCGCCGAAAACGAGAACAAGATAAGCTCATTTCTCCAGAATGGTGGAGGGAACGAAAACTACAATATCGAAATGGAAGTGAAAAATATCATCGCAACAATCGACTCGGAGATCGGGCGACTGAAACAGGTTCGCTCGATCCTCTCAGGTGAAACTGCACGTCAGGCGCACGGCGTCAATGTCAAAGAAAGACGTGCCAAGAAGAAGCGAACGCTCAGCCCCGAGGCTCGCAAACGTATTGCAGAGGCGCAGAGAAAACGTTGGGCCGCACAAAAAAGCGGGAAGAGCAAGTAGCTTATCTGGGAAAGCTGGCGCAGATCGAGGCCATTTCGGCCCTGATCTGCCCAGATTTTCTGATACTCGGATCACAATGACTCCGCAGTCAGGTGGTCGATCATGGCTGAGGTTGATTTTGAGCATATGCTTCAGAGACTCGGCCACTCATGCATCTTGTCCGGCGGGGTTTGGCCCTCGGTGGGCAAGTGGCGAGGCATCTGTCGGCTGTCGGCGATCCGGACACTGACAAGGTCGCTGATTAGCGCCAGCGACTGCCGAACTTTACATATTTCTACCGAACGTCGCTAGCACTCTCCTCGAGATCTTGAAATAACGAAACCAGATTATCCACGGAATACCGAGAGCAGCAACGAACGCCGCGACTGGCTGCCAGTTGAGGGTTGCACCTGGACTTATCGTCAGAAAAAGCACTGGGAACACCAAGACAAGCAGGGCGGCCCATTGTAGGAAGTTTAGGAATACGAGTTCTAAGGCGTACGGCTTGACCAAGAGGACGGAGATCGCTGTGAGGGTCCCGTATGTCGCCAGACCCGCAAGGACGAGGTTTACCGCCTCGGATGAAACGCTTACTGTTTTGCTGCCGAACACAGATATGAGAGTGAATAGATGGAAGCCAATCGCACCTACACACCAAACAGCTAGCCAGCCTCGGACACCCTTCGATAGCTTGCCTTGCGCCTGCTGAATCGCCCGAACTGGCAAAGAGATGAGACCCTGCCCTGAAGCCACGAACTAACCTTTTCCAACTGTTTCGGGTGGAATATCGGATCTTCTCGCCAGTCTTACTCCGATGCGAGGGGATCGCAAGAGTACCGAAGCGTTATTCGGCAAGGCGGTTACTGCCCCTCAAAACCGCGAAGCCCAAGCCGCTTTATCGTTCACGATCTCATTAAGGAGCCTGTCTGGCAATTTCTTGCTCTCAAGGTCACGGTCGCCGGTGACTCGATGAGTGACTTGGCGATAATGCGCTCATTTACGCACAGGCGGAAATCCCGACCAGGCCGTTTCGTTTCCTAGCCATCCCTTCAATTCCCTTATCGCTCTCGCCTATTGAACGGTGAGACTTAGGTTAATTGGAGGAGCTCCGTGTCCCGAAGACGTTGCCGTCACCGAAAACGGATAGCTTCCAGGTGGTGGTGGAGCTTGTTTTTGAGTGGTAGTAGGCGAATTGGACCCACCTCCTCCACCGCATGAAACAATCGACCAGGCTAGGCACAGCGCCAGCGCAACCGATAAACCGGTAATAGTTCTCCGCTTCTGCCTACAAAATAGAAAGAAGAGTAACGCAACCGTTACTCCGGATGTGCGCATGAATAGCCCCGGCCACCTCTGATCCGCTGTGTTGGATATTCGTGAAACCGTAAGCACAACTGGAGCAGACTTTGCACCGGGCATCGCCGAGTCGGGTTGGAATCCGCACTGCGTGTTGGCCGGCAGTCCTGAGCAAGCAAAGGTTACGGGGTTGGCAAACGCCGCCGATCCGCTGACCGACAGATTGTAGGTCGCGTTGGTGGTGGATGTGAGCGTACCGGTGGTAACCGAAGGTGTCTGGAATGTGAAATCGACCCCGGTTCCGGAGAGTGAGTAGGTAGGCGAGGCGACGGCCGCGTTATCGGAAAACGTCAAGTTGCCGGAAACAGGGCCGACCGCTGTGGGGTTAAAAGTTATATCAATTTCGCACTGGGTGCCTTGCGGTAATGGAGAGTTGCACGTTGTCGCGTAAGCGAACCCCGCCGGCGCGACAATGTTTGAAACGTTGAGAGGCGTCCCCCCGTTGCTAGTTACGCTGATCTTTTGCGGTTGACTTGCAGTTCCAACCTGCTGAGTGCCGAAACTCAACGGAGCGCCGGAGGTGGGATTCAATGTCACCGCCGCAGGGGTGGGTGTTTCCACCATTGAGAAGAAAAGTGTCGCATCTTTGCTGAGCGGTGCCGCAACGGTTGGGCCATTGGGTTTTCCATCTACATCGTTTAAGAGACCTGTTTGGGCGGGGGATTCTCCGACCAAAATTAGGTAGGGTGTGGCGTGAGTGACCGGAATGTTTCCCAGTATCGCTTGCACATGTGTCGTTCCGCTTGAGTCGACGACATCATCATCGCAGGCCACTGGGGAAAGGGCGCTGGGCTGCCCCGTGTACATCGCCAACAGCGTGTCATAGCGGCTCTTTGCCGTATTGATCGTAACTGTGCCGTCGCCAGTGGGCGTGAAAGAGTACCAGACCGTGCGGAATATCCGCGAATCGGCGCTCTTTCCGGCAAAACACGTAGTACCCGAAAGAATTGGGTCGGTCGGGTTCGTTGGCGGGTTCAGGAAGGTCCCGTCGGAGTTTTCCTGTGGCGTTGCTCCCGATGCATTGACTTGGTCCACGAATCCGCTCGCAGTTAACGCGCTCGCCGCATCGACCACCGTAGGAGTCGAGATGGAATCGTTGGTCAAGGTCGCGGTCACATTGGGTATGGACAATCCTCCAGCCGTGACAATCAGGTTTTTCGAGCTGTCAAACGCGACCGCCAGAAAATGGCTCTGACTTGCCATGAAACTGCTCGTCAAGTTGTTGCTGGCCGCCGGAGGACTGATGCCCAATGCCGATAACAGGTCGCTCGGCACTCCAGGGACGTAGAGATCCACCGACGGCAACGGGTTCGGGAGAGCGGCGTTCCCGGCAATTCCTTCGATGTCCCACCGAGTAGTGTTCGTGTCAGCAAACTGGATCGGTGTCGGCTGAATCGCGCTGGCAAAGCCTAGGGTCCCCGCCGGAGCTTTTGGGTCTTCCATGGTCGGCTGAACACATGCGTCGAATATCCCGCCGGAACCATCTTTGATTACCGGAAGTAAATAGACAGTGGATACGGCCTGGCCAAAATCACACGCGACATACGAAGGGCCTTCCGTCGCCGCTTGCCCGGAGATGGTGAGATCCCCGATGACGAACGATTGGAGACTTAAGGTCGGTGACGTCGATGCGAACTCAAGATGGAGTATCGTCGACTGAGCATTTCCGCCTCCCCAAAGAACAGGAGTGACGGTCAAAGTGAAGGATCTGTCTGAAGGCGTCAGGGTAAACGAGTAATTCGGATACGCACCACTGTTGAAGTTGGAGCACGACGAGCCGTCGGCGTTCGTAGGCGTTACTTGGCCGTTCAAAACTGCGGCGAATGGCGTCGGAAAGTTGTCAGAACAATTTGTCGCGGGAATGTTATCAGACCCGCCTCTCTCAGAACTGGCAAGGTCTCGAGCAGGACGGTGGGCTAATACCGCAAAATGCAGCCCGACCATCAGAGTGAGAGTGAAAAGAGAAAAAGGAATGGCGATCCTGAAAAGCCGACGCATATCGAGCCTCCAGCTTCAGCACTTTGCAAACCAACCGTAATGTATTGCCCTGAGATCGGCCTATTTTCCGCGCAGTGCGAATTAAAAGTCAACGCAAATTCGAAAAACATCGAAGATATACAACCGGCAGAGCTCATCACAATTCCAGCTGACCTTTTAACTTCACGGCACGATCGGAGATGATCTTGAACCCGAGTTCGCCTGCGGATTTGGTCAGCTTGGCGAGTTGATCCTTCGCGGCATCTTTTTCCCCAGACCGTCCCAACGCCTCGACTTTGGCCAGCCATAACTCGTGTTCAGCGAATATTCTTCCCCATCCATGCGCTTTTTTCGAAGCCTCGTCAAGAATCCTGTAGCCTGCTAATGCTTGCCCCACCGCGGTTAGATACACCCCTTCGGCAAGGGCCGCATCAAGTTCCACATCGGGATCGGGAGCACTGTCGGAAGCGGGATCCGCCCTTGGCAAACTCTTCATCCTCTTTGCCAGGTTATCCATTTCTGGAAGCCTCTGCTTGCCTTGAGCGACGCGTATCCGGATAAGCGCTGCAGTGGCATCTTTCTCCGAGGTATCGTCCTGTTCTTTCTGGAAGGCATTTTTCGCATCTTGCGCGTCGGCTTCCGCCTTCGGCAATGAACCGCCCATCAATTTAATTTCCGCCAGCATCAGTAAGGCCGCGGCCGCCTCGTCAGGCTTTCCGAGGTCACTATTAATGTTGATGGCGTCATTAACCTGCATCTCAGCACTTTCGAGATTTCCCATTCGCATATAAACGTCGGCGAGTCGCTCTCGCGTGATCGCTACCTTGCTTTTTTCACCGAGATCCATACGAATAGAAAGCACGTGCTGATACGTCGCCAACGCGTCTGGCAATCTGCCTGTTTCCGATTGATTTTGGGCTAGTGCGCTGAGCGCCGATGCTTCCAGTGACGCGTTCTTTATCTCACGGGCAATCGTCAGGGCTTCATTAGCCTGGCTCGTTGAGGTGGGTAGATCGCCTCTCTCCCGCGATACTTCTGCCAGGTTGATTAGGACGGCGGCTTGGTCCGGCTTCTCATTTATGGTCTTCAAGATGTCGAGAGCACGAGTTAGCAGGCGCCCAGCTTCTTCTCGATGATTCTGAAGTATGGAAATGTTTGCTGAATTGATTAGCGCGCCTGCGAGATCGCTCTGTGCGCCGTATCTTTCATTGATCTCTATAACGTCCTGGAACTCCTCCTTCGCTTCCTTATACTTCTCGTTCTCGCCAAGCCAATTGGCTTCAGCGTTTAGAGCGACTGCCGCAGACACCTTGTCTCCCATCACGGAAAATATCTGTTCAGCTTCCTTGCAGGCATCTCTAAGGCCTTCCTCCTGTCCCAGCTTTATCTGAGTCCAACACAGCTCAAGGAGGGCATTCGCCTTTGTGACCCGCATCCCGGGGCCTGTCGCCATTTCTCGCGCCTTTTTTGCGGCCTCGGTGGCCTTTTTGTAATCCGGCTTCGATTGGTAAATGCGAGACTCGGCTATCACGATCCTTGGATCGTCATTCAAGGGAGCCCCCAAATCCTTCAGCTGCTCAATCGTCGTGAATGCTTTGTCGATGTGCGAACCACGAAGCTCAGCATTTGCCAGCTTCAGCCCGTAGTCAAGGCGTTCGTTATTTGCACCGTAAAGCTGACGGTAATCGGCCGCGGCGAGATCCCACTGGTGGCTTGCTTCTTCTGCCTGCGCCTTGAAGAGGAGACCAAGTTCCAGAGACTTGTTCGATTTTGCATTGAGGAGTTCCTGCGCGCGCATTGCTTCATCCGCTGCAAGGGGGTCTTGACGCAACATCGTCCATGCGTTGCTCAAGGCCTCGTGAATCAGCGGGTTGCCGTCTTCCATTTTGCGTGCCTGATCAAGAGTTTCTTGTGCCGCCTTTGCGCTAAATGAACGCAGTTCCGCCACACCTTCGAAATACAGCCGCCTCGCATCGGCATTCTGGGGAAAGATATCTTCGAAGCTCTGCGCCGGAGGGGGATTGGAGCCTAAGAAATTGCGGAACTGATTGGCAGCGAGGTCAGCCGCAAGGTGCACTCGTTTATCGTTCACGTCACCGTCCCACGTATCGAGGACTTTTCCGTCAGAATTCTCCAGGCAGAGATACACGTGCACGTCGTCGGTCTTGCCAGGATCGTCCGGCTTCGTAACCTGCCCGAAAATCAAATAGGAAGCGCTTAGCGTCTTGCTCAAGGGAGCTGGATGCTGTTCCAGACTGCAAACGTTGGCCGGCACTTGAACGTCTTGCAGAACTTGAAAAATGTCTTCTCGGGGAACCGGGTTTATCTTGTTGGGCGAAGAAAGATTGAGACTGAGCAGGTCTCCGATCGCGGTGGAAATGTAATTGGACTTATCCAAGTTCGAAGCGTTCACCGGGCCGACTACCGCGAGCCGAGGCACTTTGAGAGCGGGATGAACATAGCGCCAAATCACCAGGCCCGAAGCAGTCGCCAAGAGCAGTAGCCCTGCCAGGATCCATCGCAAGATGTTTTTTGGTGGCGGAACTGGATGCGTCTCGATATCGAAGACTATTCCATCGGGCGCGCGCATAAACAGAACGGGTGTACCCCACTCTGCGCCGAGTCCGTCGACGTACAACGCTGTACGAGCCTCCACGAGGGCGGCGTCCACGGCATAGTGGTTGGCGATCGCCTCATAGAATGCCTCTGCAAAGACCCTTGCGGCCTCGTCGGTGATGGCAAACTGCATCGCAATTGCTGCAGGCAGGCCTCGTCGCAATAGGGTTTGCGATACACCGGCGAAGGGATCTTTCAAGGATGAGCGCGCGCCGTGACAAGCATTCAGCACTACTACGCGAAGGGACGGGTGGTTTCCCAGCACCAGGGCGAGGAATTCGCCTGAGATTTCCTTGCTGTTTCCAGACTCGTCCTCGAAAAAGAGAATGCTTTCCTGGGTGCTCTCCTTGAAATCGCCGTGACCGATGAAATGCAAGATATGTACGGGCGATTCCTGAAGCTTGTTTTGCAGAGACTTCAGTGTGGCATGAGGTAAGGTATCGACAACCAGCGACCCGCTCGCCCGTGCCCTGCTCGTGGCATCGAGCAGCTTCTGGAGTTCGTCGGCAACATTCAATTGGAGTTTGTCTTTAGGGCTTGAGAATACGATGAGGAGCCTAAGGGGTAGTTCGACACGGAGAGGGGAAATTAATTCGGGAATTTCAAGATAGCGAACCAAGGGCGTCTCCGCCTTCAAGGAAAGGAAACTCCCGCTCCTTGCGTTGTAAAGGAATTCCCACGGCAAGTCGGCCAGTTCGGGCGCTTCAGTCATTCGCAATCGAATTCTCAGCCCGACCTTACTTACTTTGGCCTGTCCAAGGCTCACGCGCAGGCAAGTTTCGACATCATCACGAAACACCGAGTCGAAAAGCTTCGTGCCGACTTCTTTTGCTATCTCAGCGTCGGGAACCGAAAGCCCGCGTTCCCCTCGACGCGGAAGCCCATCGTCGAAGAACAATCTCCGGTATTCCCTGTCCTCGATTGGCAGGGAGAAAGTGGCTTGCGCCTCTCCGCCTGGTGAGCGGAGGACGACGGCTAGGTATCGGTCGCCGGCCCGTCGGAATGACAGATCAAAGTCGAGGTAATTCATTTGCTAGTTGTCGCCCATGAGTTCACAGAAGATGAGGGAAAAACTCATCACTCCTGTGATAAGTCAAGGGGAAGTACGATGGACCTATTCAAATCTGAGGACCTGCTCTTCAACCAGTCCGGATGCGGAGATACGCCGCGATTGCTCCGCCAAAGTATCCGACGATGCCAGTAATGATGGGGGGAAAAAGATTGTCCTCCACGCCTTTCAGTTTGAGGGCAATGGCTCCAAGCAGGCACACGATTAGCACAACGGATAGTACCCAGCTTAGGAGATAGACCAGCTTAAAACGCGAAGCTTCCAGGTCATCGGGTTTCCGGCGCTTAGGCGAGGCGCCACGCAGTACTGCTTCCTTTTCAGGCAAGACACCCCTGAACAAGAATGCAACCAAACCACTCATGACTTGCCCTCCAGGGAAACGGACGGCTACTCTTTGAATCCACAAATTTAGGCGGTCTTAGTCGGATGCGTTGAACAAACCTTGACTGGAGCTGGGGTTTCCCAGCCTTAACTTGAGTTCGCAGTAGTTGTGCCGCTTCGCGGCAGTATCACACTGTTGAGGCTCTTTCAGCAAGTGCAAATTAGCGCGATTTGCACGGCGTTGCCTGTGATTCTCCGAGCCTGGCTCAACCCACCTTAAGGAGCTTGTTGCCAGTCATTTTTGGCTGAATCCATGCCTTCATCTAACTCCTGTCCCAAATGACTTGCCGTGCTGTTCCCGCGCCGGACTAAGGTTAGCCGTGCTTCTTCTGCGTACACCGTATCGACGAATTCAAAATTCCCGTTCATGATGGAACTTTCCTATGGAGATGGCAAACCCAGCGGCAACATGAGGATTTGAAAGCTTGTCTACGCTCAATTCGATGGATCGCATGAGTTCTCAACATGCACTGGACCCGCTTTTTCGTTGCTCTTGTCGGCGCCGGGATTGTTACGTCTTGCACGGATTGGTTTTTCGCAGACGACTGGATTCACAAGCGATTTAGCTACCCAGAGATTTGGCGAAGAGGTCCGGAAACTAAGCGATCGCAATCTCCAGCGGGCTGCCGTTTGTGCCGTGCGCGGCATTCTTCGTCCTGGCTGATTGGATCGGTGTAGCGTCGATGAGTGCTGCGTTCATGCTGGCGCTCTTGGTATGGCTTATCGGGCCTCTTCCATTGATCCTCACGAATGCAGCCTTCATTAAGCTTCACCGTGTCTTCGTGACGCTCTATCTAATCGGGTGGCTTGTGAAGCTGTTGATCGTCGGAGCCGCAGCACATCGGCTGCTTGCGTAGTTGTCAACCTATTGCGTCCCGATTCTCTGAAGTGACTTGAGCCTACAGAGTGGGTTTCGGGAGGGTTGTCGCCCACTCGGTATTTGAGGACAATAAATTGTACTCGGGGCGGCTGCAGGTGGGGGCATTACGTTGTATTCGGTGGGGGCATTGGTTTGTAGCCAGCACAAGTGGCGTGCGAGGGCGCTCGAACTCTTCCCCGATATGCGTACGGAAGTCGAGTCTGCCGCTTCTGTCGGAGCTCTTTGGATTGAGCTGATAATGCGCCTTCAGCATCACTACGACGCTGATGAGGCATCCCGAGACGATCCAAATCTGTTTAGGTCCATTTGTCTCTACGCGACTTGGTGCAAAGGAGCGGATTCGCCTAAGACGCCCAGACACGTCTCGTTTTCTGCCCACAATCGGACACTGTTGGCGAAATCCCTCATCCTTGCAAAATAGCAGGATAGCCCCTGGCGAGTCAGTAAAGCAGGGGAGCCGGCAACGAAGACACTATTCAATGATCAAATTGCTAGGGCGTCGGTCTGCTGGATTCAGGAAGTTCGAGTGCAAACGGGCGCGACCAAGCAGAACCTCTCTCCTCTAAGTTGGAGATCCGTTTTCCGTGCTTAACCTGGATCACCTCATGACTGAGAATTGCGCTCGCCTGAAAGGGGCTCGTGCTAAGGGCGGCTGACGGTGCGGTTGGAAGCTTCGCGGAAACAATCACTTCCATCGATTCACCCGGAGCGAGCGTAGCAAGCGATCCTGATCGCTCTGAGCTCCCGTTCAGGATTGTGGAGATCACAGCGGTGCGTGGATCTGCACGGAGGCCAATTCCCAATGCGAGAGTTTCAACTTCAAAGCCGGTGTTTTGATCATTTGGTTCGAAATCACCCGGATGCGGCGATGTCGGCAGCGTTATCGGCTCATTTCCGTTGTTTGTCAAGACGAAAGCCACATCTGGTTTTCTGGCCTCTGTCGATCGTTTGCCGTCGAGTTGGCGGACAGCGACTGCAAGGGCCAGCCTTCGACCCGTTCCGCCGCCTTGACCACCGGCAACTTCCCATTTCCGCTCGCGGACAGGCCCTCTGGCGTCCACAGAGAGTTGGCCAAAAGCCGGAACCACCGCTAAAGCAAGAATTGCGCCTACGACGAATCTGTATCGAAAGAGTTGTCTCATTTGAACCTCTATTGGCAGTACGGAACGGGCTGCGCTCCGCCACAGGATGTGTAAGGGCTAACGTTGATTTGGCCACAATAGTGGCATGATTGGCTGGAATCCTCGTTCGGATTATCGTTCGGGCATGGCTCATGATCCGCAGCCGATTCAATGTTGATTTGTGCGGCATTTCCGTTAGCCGTCACGGTGTTGAAGAATGTTTGCACATTCATTCCGGGCGGACCGATCGTAGATTCAAGAACCGCTCCAATGTTGTTCGTCGGATTATTCTGAGCAGCAACATATTCGCTCCAATGGCTCGCAATGGAACCAACCTCGTGATCAACAATGTTGGTCAGCAATTGCGATCCTGCGATGAATCCGTTCGAGTTCGAGGCAGAATACGTTCCGCACTGAGCATTAAAGAAGGGCGTTGGGCTCAGGAGATCTGGAACGACGACATATTGAAATAGGGTGGTCACCGTTCCGCCTCCTGGTGGGGAGTATGTGTCAGATACGCTAGCTACGTACTGATATCCGTTGTTGGGCCCGCCGTCTGAAATGGGGGGAGCAGGTGTGAAGGTATACGGAAGTTGATCGCAAGAAGCTCCCATTGGGTCGCTACTGGGTGGGATGGCAACGTTTTGAGTTGGCTTGCCATAGCAGGTGATGCTGCTCCCGGTTACCGAAGTGGGATTAACTGCTTTGAAGGTGAGATCTTTCCGGTTGAGGACCGTGACCGTGGCGCTTGGTGTCGAGATTAATCCATTGCTCGTTGTCACCTTTACACTAACGGTTCCACTTGTCACCATTACCCCGGACCATTTATTACTCGTTCCACTACCGTGAACTGGAGGGTTGCTTCCGTCGCTAAATGTCCAATTGGAATAGGTGCTTCCGGAAGGGGCCGTCACCTTACAGGTAATACTGCTTCCGCGCGTTAATGGAAGAGGAGAACAGGTGAGCTGGGTAGCGCGCAAAACTGCCGGCGTAGGACCATACTCGAGCGTATTTGATCCCACGATCAATGGCTCCGTCACCTCTGCTCTGAGATTGAAGCTCACATCACTTCCCGTCGGGTTTGGCTCCTGAATGGAGATGGATGACGTGGTCGAGGAGATCGTGTCCTGGCCATTTGCAAACACAATCGCGCCGCCCCCGCCAATTATCGTCCACTTATAACTAAGCGCGCCGTCCGGAGGATTGGTTAGGCTGACCACCGCGGTGAGCGGTGCGTTCATCACAGTGAGTGGTGCATTAGAACCACTTTCGGTCAGTTGCGGGTCCGTCATGGAAATTTGCGCAACTTCAGTATTCCATGAGATTGTTCCCCCAAACTGACCGCTTTCCCAATAGTAGTTAAGAATGAATGGGTCCACCAGGTCGCGCTGGGTTGAGCCCCATACCGCGTAGGCGTCATAGAATTGATATACGGTACTGCTGGGGCATTGGGTGTTCTTGAGAGTCACGTTCTCAACCTTGAACGACCACGCTGCTCCGAGGACATCCTTCGCGACGGTAAGGTGTCCCGGTCCTACCTCAGTACACGTCCCCTGAATGAACTCCGCAGCGCCAATGACAAATGTTGGACCGTCCGAATCAATCCATGCGCCGCCAACCCCGACGGCATTCGCATTTACTCCGGCTGGCAGCCACTTCAATTGCGGACTCCCATCAGGCCCACGCATCAACAAGACTGTTTGAGATTGAGCATTTCCTGTACCGCTTAAAGGCACGGTCTGATTCCCTGCCACGGCGTTGAGCGCATTGTCAGCGATCACGAGAGAGCCGTTGATCGTGCCCGTCTGAGTTGGCTCGAAATTGATGCTGTAGTTGCAGGAGCTATTCGCGTTCAATGAGCCTGGCGCACCGGAGTTGGCGATTTGCGGGCATGTTGTCGAATTGTCCAGAGCAAAGCTGTTCGGGCTGATGCTGGGATTTGTGCCCGCAGTCGAAACCGCGAAAGTGAGTGGCGCGTTCCCGACGTTTGTCAGTATCACAGGCTGGGGGCTGTCACCGTTCTTTGAGCCAACGTTCGTAGAGGCGAAGCTAATCCTTGGTGGATCTGACACATCCACCTTATTCATAACGACAGTGCTGTTAATATATGTCTTAATATAAAGATTCTGATTCCCATCGAGTGCTAGCCCATTGATGTTTGGAAATGTTCCAGTCGGTATCAATGTCGAACTCGTATAGCCAGTTCCGGACGGAGTCAGTTTCACAATATTGGTCGTCCATCCGACGGTCGCATCTCGATATTCGTGAGCTAGATATAGACTTCCATTTCCGTCAATAACGGGGCCGCCATAGCTGTCTGACAAACTGGACTCGAGGGTTGTTTGGACATAGTTGTTTCCTCCTGTGGGGGTCATTTTGAACACTCGCGAGAGAAAGATCTGCTGAATCACATTATTCTCATAGTCCTCGAAATACAGATTCCCACTTCCATCTACACTCACTGTCCCAGGACCATACAAAGTCCCGGTCGGCAGAACCGATTCAGTGTAGGAGCTGCCAGACAATGTTTCCTTCAAGATCTGATAATTTGAGAAATCGGTAATGTAAATATTCCCCATTCCGTCGACCCCGACTCCCCAACCCCTGAAGCACCCTTGGCCAGTCTTGATCAGGCTCTCCTTGTACACTCCGCCTACCAACGTCTCCTTCAAAAGCCTGCAATTCCACGTCTTTTGCGCTGTGTATGTATCCGTGACATATACAGATCCAGCGGCGTCGACTGCCATCCCTCCGGGGGTTGTCAAAGCACTTGTCGGCACGATGCTTGATGTATAGCTTCCTCCAGAGAGCGTCCACTTTGTCAGTGAAGAAGTTCCACTATTTCCAGAGAGTACATACAGATCACCGCTGTCATCGACGGTGTAGGCGCTGACGGACGACAGATTGATTGAAAGCTGTTTAATTGCGAATTGATTTCTTTGAGCGAAGCTCAGTTGCGGTCCAACGCCTGTACCCTGGAGAAAGATTGTTTGGATCAGGATCCCGTGATTGTCGCCCAGTACGATCGCACCGTGACGTGTGCCCGAATAAAGCGGCCTGAATACGACCTTTAATGTGCAGGTAGCTCCAGCAGCGTATGCGGTTCCTACCGCGCAGGTACCGCCGCCAGCGTTGGTGAAGTCGAGGTTGGGCATGCCTTGGGTTACGACGGCGATACTGCCGAGAGTTACACGCGAGGCGAACCTGATTGTGAACGTCTGCACATTCGTGCTGCTGATGTTCTGCGTTCCAAAGGTCGAGGCAGGAATAATCTGCTCTGTAGCGCTCGCTGACGTGGCACTGGGATAGTTCTGATCTCCGGAATAGATTGCCGAAATGAGGAAGCTCCCCACGGACGTGAAAGTTACGGAATAAGTCGCTGTGCCGTTGTTCAGCGGCACCGTCCCAAGAGCAGTGCCGTTCGAGTAGAACGTGACGGAACCGGTCGGCGCCGCGACACCACTTTGACCTTTAACTATCGCACTGAGAGCGACCGGCGTTGAGACAGTCGCTACACTCGCCGCAGTGCTTATGTTTACGGCTGCCACAGAAGCGCCTTCAGTACCCGAAACCGCAAGCGATTGAGTCGTCGACACGGTGTTCAGTGAGTTGGTCGTGATCGAGACATTCTCACTCAACAAAGTGGACTGGACGTGGGGCGAGGCAGGCGTGAAATCGATGGAAAGCGTGCAGGAGGCACCCCTTACAAGGGAGGTGCTTGGCGTGCAGTCGGTTGTGTTCCCCGGTTGCTCGGGGAAGTCTGCCGCGTAGGTCAGACCCGAGAAGGTCAGCGTTGCGTTTCCTGCGTTCTCGACTGAGATCGTTTTGGGGCTGTCGCTGCTGGAAGAACCGAAGGGCGTTGTAGCAAAACTCAATGATGGTGGATCTGCGAGGTCATCGCGGTGCACGACGCCGCTGTAATTATCACTGATGTAGAGATTGCCCTTCCCATCGATGGATATGCCGCCAGGGAACGGCGCGCCCGTAGCCGTGAGCACGGTGCTCTGCGCGTAGCTCCCATCCGGTTGCACGGCCTCCTTCACAACAAAGCCATCGCCTAGGCCATAAGCATCGTCTGTGACGAACAAATTCCCATTCCCATCAACTGCGATGCCTGTTGGCGTCGCCCATCCTACTCCGATTGTTGTTTGATTGTAAGTACCGCTGGCCCGCGTCAGCTTGTATACCGCTGCGCTCCCGTTGCCATTCGCGGAGTCCGCTACGTAGACGTTTCCAGCGGGATCGACCGCGACGCCATGCGGAGAGACGAATCCGCTTCCAATGGCAGATTGTGTGAAAGTGCCGCTGGAAGGGGTTTCAAGGTATACCTGTCCCGACGTAACACCGTTCCCAAAGTCCGCGACGTAGATGTTGCCCACCGCGTCCACGGCCACGCCCATAGGGGCCATAAAGCCCGATCCCACCACAATCTGGCTGTACGTGCCTCTCGTTGCAACCTCCTCGTAGACAGCGTGCGTCCCGGCATCTGCAATATAGACGTTTCCGGCCCCGTCAACGGCAACCGCGTATGGTTGGCTGAGTCCGCTCCCCAGAGTTGATTGAGTGTAGGCTCCGTTGGCCAGAGTCTCTTTGTAGACCGCCGCATTTGCTGCGTCGGCAAGGTAGACATTCCCCGCGCCGTCGACGGCCGTGCCCGATGGATAACTGAAACCACTTCCTATCGAGGTCAGCGTTCCAGGCAAGAACACCGCCTGTGGCCCGGTTCCTGAGCCTTCGAGATAGCCGGTTCCGATCACATTCCCATTATTGTCGGCAAGGACAACCGCACCATAACGCGCTCCTGGATATCGCGGCCGGAAAGTAGCATTCACAGTGCAGCTTGTGTTGGCCGCGTACGCAGTTCCGATTGAGCAGGTTCCACCGCCGGCGTTCGTGAAGTCGAGATTCGGTGCGCCCTCGGTGAGCACAGAGATGCCGCCTAGGGTTTCCGAGGCATTGAACGTAATCGTAAGCGGAATAACGCCGCTGGCGCTACCGATGTTCTGGGTTCCAATGTTCGTGTTGCCGAAAGCCGACACGCCGGGCGCAGCGACGATGCTCTCCGCGACGATGTTCGAATTCGTCGCCAAGTAGTTTGCATCGCCGGAGTACGACGCGGAAATCGAATACGTCCCAATCGCGAGGGAGCTGGTCGAGTAGGTGGCGACTCCACTGTTCAGAGTGAGGGGCCCAGTGATCGCCGTGGATCCATTATTGAGCGTCACGGTTCCGGTTGGCGCCGGTCCGCCGTTCCGGCCGCTTATGGTCGCAGTAAACGTCAGCGGCACGCCAGCCGCGGTTGGGTTCGAAGAGACACTCAGCATGATGGTGCCGCTTGGTAGCACCTCAGTGCCACTGACCGCGACACCCTGCGGCGTTGTGGTGTTCAAGTTGTTCGTTGCAAGGTTCACGCTCTCGCT
>Ga0157372_10004012_pt1 | contig 15796 bp, 18 predicted proteins | sample C55metaG_FD_115307 | JGI IMG/M metagenome (GOLD analysis project Ga0157372, IMG submission 115307) | Corn rhizosphere microbial communities from Kellogg Biological Station, Michigan, USA - C5-5 metaG | ecosystem: Host-associated > Plants > Roots > Rhizosphere > Soil | place: USA: Michigan... | reverse complement strand
GGCCATCACTCAATCTCTGTCACACAGGTCTATCTGCGCGGAGCATCCATCGAAGCTGACCGTGACCCTTTTGCCACGAAGTCGGGAGTCATCTCGATTGCCGCCTAGTGCATTACCAATTGAGCCTCGGTCAGAGATGGCCGGGGCATCTCTTTTTGGGGACTGCCTCAGTGTGTGCGCTTCGAATTCTGACTCTTTTTGTCAGCATCCTGCTGCATCGTAGCTTGGAGCATCGGCTTAAGTTCAGAACCCTTCAGGAAAGTCCACAACCGAAGCGCGAGAAATCTGGCTTGCAGTTTCCGGTTCGTGGAATACTCGCGCTCCAATCTCGCGTACTCTCTCGCGTTTGAGGCATCAACAATGGCTTGCATACCTTCCATACTCACTTTCATTCCTTCATCAAGACTCATTGCATAACCGTCGCACGACGGCTCAATCGGTGTGTGACCAATCCCACCTTTCAGTTCGGCGATTTGCTTATCAAGCAAATTATTCTTGTATTTCAGCCACTGATTATCACATTCCATTCTTCGCGTGTCTTCGTCAGACTTTGCATTCAACGCTTTGGCTTCTTGCTCTGCCTCATCCGCCCGAGCAATAGCAGATTCCTGTTCCATTTGGAAGGCACCATAGATACGGATACCGAGCAAGGCAACGAAGCAAACTGCAACAAAGATTCCGATGATGGTCAGTTTCTTCTTCATTCAATATGTTTTCCTTCTAAAGTTGCGATTCATTCTACGCTTCCTGATAAACTCTCGATTCGGCAAGCTGCTACCACTTTAGAGCCAGAATGGAAAGCGGCGTCTCCAGAAGGAACTTCTGCTTTTCTGAATCGCCCATCTGACCCTCTCGCAAATCTGTGTGGCCTATCCTCCCTCCACACCCGTTTGGCGGTAGCTGACATCTTCTTCCGAGTGGCTTCGCTGTGTTTCTTGCCTGTCCAGTTTCCAGACGGGCCGGGGAACACGGCTGATGTGCGTGTAGTCTTCGCACACTTCTTTGAGCAGAAGCGACCGTTGGCGTAGGTGCCGTAATGCATCTTCCGGCACCTTTCGCAGATTGTGACCCCGGCTCTCACTCGTTACCCCATAGCTCAATGCGCGTGAAGATTCTTGCCTTGGCTGCATCGAATGCGTCGGAGGAGATTGAGGTATGCTCGTACATCCATTCAAGGTGCTCCAGTTCCTTCCGGGCCTGAGATGGGCTCAGCGGCTTGAGTTCCTTTTTAGGCTGTAGAGGTTCTGGCTTGGGAATTCTGACTGTCCCGGTTGCGACCAGTACGGCTGACCCTTCACGGGCTTCACCAGATTCTTCGACCATTCCCAGTCGCTTCAGTTCGGTTCCACGTCCACTGACGCTGGAGAACTGCGTGTTCATCGCCTTGGCAACTTCCTTCATCGACATGCCATGGGTGCCAGCCTTGGTGATGTGCTCAAGCACTGCCATGCGCTGTGCTTCACGACGCTTGAGGTTCTTCTTATTTGCTTCTCTGCTCTGTTCATTGCCTCCGTGCTTGCGGGCACAGGGGTCAACCATCAATTCAATCTGTGTAGCTTTATTCATATAGGTCTCGGGAACTTCCAAATACCCCGGTGCTGCCGGAGACCCTTCAATCGTTCTTAATGCGTTATTCGACCAACGAGGTCACCGCGAATCGGCGGTAGCCGATGAGGTAAATCTTGCCTTGCTTCTCCAGTCGAGACACAACTCCCTGAACCGTGCGGACAGGCATCTTCAAGCCATGCGCCACGGTTGGACAGCCCACTTCGACGAAGCCGTCAGCGTCAGCATTCCGCTCGAACCACCTGTATACTTTCTCTTCTCTATTTGCCATGTTTTGCTTCTACTCTCTTTGTTGCTGCTGTTGAACCATTGCCACGAAGCCGGGTTACTCCGTGCTTCTTGCAGAGAGCGGATACCTCCGCTTTGCTGATGCCGATTGACTTGCCGCATTCTTCGAAGGTCATCCTTGAATGGGTGCGAACGTATTCCGCCACCATTCTTCCGAACTCTTCCTTTGCAGTCGCCAGCACGGCCTTGAGTTTTGTCTTGCGTACTTCTGTCATGCCATCTCCCACTGGGCACCGTTTTTCGGGTGCCTCTATAAGTAGGGTTTGATATTCACAAAGCGTGAACATACAACGCGCTTGTATTTTTAATAGGCAAATACCCGCCTCGTCCCTCCGCTACGGCTCATGTGCCCAATCCGTCCCAAAAATCTAGCTACCGACCTACTTATTAGGTGGATTAGATTATGAGCACATCACCACAAGTCACTTTGACGGGAAAGCTGTTTGATTCCGGTGGCAACGCCGTAGTCGGTGGCACCGTCACGCTGACGCTCGTGAACTACGGGAGCAACCTCCCGCTGGTGACAGGCACAGGCATCTTTGCGGCTACAACGCTTCAGACCTCCTCAGCGTCCGATGGCACGTTCAGCCTTGGTCCGTTTTTCGGCAACTACCAGATTGCCCCGAGTGGGACGTACTACACGCTGACGGTCAGCCAGAACCAGTACACGACCAGCAATATCGACACTCCGTATCAGTTCAACAACTCAGGGACGTTCGACTTGAGCACGCTGACCCCGGTCGTCAGCTATGCCACGCCGATTGCGGTGTCGGAACTGTCCACGGTTGCTGTCACTGGCAGCTTCACCGACCTCTTGAACATTCCGACGCTGACCAACACGGTCTTCGGTCGCCATGGCACAGTGACGGCTCATACGGGCGATTACAGCATTGGGCAGATTTCAGGAGCCGCTACGGTGGCCTCTACCGGGTCATACAACGACCTTCTGAATATCCCGGTATTCACGGCTGAGACTCCTTCAGGGTCTTACCCCGGAACGGTCTACACGCTTGCTCATTCGGCGACGACGATGCTTGGGCTTTTCCTCAATGGAATGCTCCTATACCCCTCGATTGATTACACACTCGTCGGGTCAACGCTGACCTTAATGAACGCTACTTCAGGAACGGACTTACTTCATGCGGTTTACATTAGATAAAATCTCTGCTTTTGTTCTGAGCCTTGTGGTTTTGGTGGGTATGGCGGGTGCTCAACAGAAGAGCAATCCACGTACTCAGATAAATTGGCCGATGGTGTCGGGCTCCGGTACTCCGACCGCGCAAGGATTCACCTGTTCGGCGGTGAACTACGGTATGCCGTACACCGACACGAGCACGACGCCAAATACTCTCTACTCTTGCGGCTCGGATGGTTGGGTCATCCGTGCTGGTGGCATCGGCACACCCTACAGCGGAGTCGCATCTGATGGTGCGGCTGGTCTTACCGTTCAGGCGAACCTGAAGGCCGCAACAGTTAATGCAAGCGTGAACACGCAGTTGAATGTGATGAGCTACGGTGCGAAAGGCGACTGTTCTACAGATGACACAGCCGCGTTCTCGGCTGCTCAGACGGCTGCTCTTGCCTATCAGACGGGCAACAGTCTTCCTGCTGCTCTCTACCTTCCAAAAGCCCCCGGAGGCTGCTACATCGTTAGCAATTGGACTTGGAAAGGCGTCTCGCTTCTCGGGCCAGCAATAACTGGCCTTGCAGCAGCTTCGCCGTATCAGAGTGCCGTTACCCTCAAGAGCAAGCCGGGACAAGACGTTTTGCACGTTCCCGACCCCACCTACACGACGGGCACAATTACCGTCAATCCCGGTTGGGCAATTGAAAACGTCTCATTCATTGCAGACAACTCCGTCGCTGGTAGTTTCCCGCATCGTTGGCCGGGTCGCTGGTTCGACGACGGTGCCATTACTTCGGGCTCCGCTGTCTTTACGAGTACGAATGCGAAAATCACATGTGGTGACGTAGGTCAGGCCATTCAAATCAACGGTGCTGGTCCGTCTGGCGGGAATATGGTCACAACGATTCAAAGTGTGTCCCCTTGCTGGATTCCATCTACGCAATCAGGCGTTACCTCGTGGCAGGTTGTCACGCTCGCTGCGGCGGCATCCACTACAGTCACCAACGCACACTCTTACATATCCGTTCTCGGATTACCCGTCACGGAGAATATCGGCAACTGCGCCATCGCGTTTGATATGGCTGACGGCAACCGTGCCGATTGGGTCGGTACTACCGCTGGCGGCAACTACGGCAGGATGGATAATGTCACGTTCGCGACCACAAATGGGCAGAACAACGACGTTTGTGGCATCTTCACGCAGGGGAATCCTTACTTCTACGGCTTGCGCGTAGACAACTTCGCCTTCTACAACCAGAAGTTTGCTGTCGTACAAACAGCATCCGAATTTAATTCCCTCTACGAGTCGAACGCTGGCGACTTCCAACAATGGAATCATGGCATCTTCTTCCTGCCGTGGAACCCGTGGATTTCCATCAACGGGCTCTCCAACAAGTTGAAGCACGTTCAATACAACACAAAATCAGGCGTCCAAATCATGCAGCTTGCTAACAACGCATTCGATTCCGCAACGGGTTGGGACATCGACCTCGGTGGTGAAGCACCGAGCGGAGCGACTGTGTACGGCCACCGAATCGACGGAAACGACGAAACGATAACGGGTGACTTCGCTGTGAATGGCACGAGCGAAGTCGGGTACGCAGATGTAAACAGTTCGACCATCAACGGAGATGTGAACAACACACAACTCAATGGATTCGGCAACACCGTTATTGCTCCGAATATCACAACAGGCGTCATCGACAATGGATACGGAAACAGAGTGAAGTGGATTTACAGCGGAAGCAGTTCGCCGAATGGAATGCCTCTCAACTATTGGGTGTCGGGCGTCTTCTGCAAAGGCTATTCCTCCGACCTCGGCTGTATGACTCCGGACTTCCTAATGGACGGAAACTTCACCACGCCATACAACCACTCCGACCAGTTGATTCTTCCCAAAGACGTGGTTCTGAATCCAGTCGGCGGGGCCTATACCCAATACATCGTCAACGACTCAACGGCTAAGAGCGGCGTGGCATTGATTGTGAGCGGGAGTTCTCCGACAGCTTATTACTATGCGTTCATGCAGTACAACGAGTTGAGCTTCTCCTTACCGGGCTTCAAAGTGGGCACAAACTTTCCCACCACAGGTGGCACGTTTGTCTTCTCCGCGAAGTGCCCGACAGGTAGCACATTCACGGCATACGCAAAAGCAGCGACCACGTTTAGTCAGTCTTTCAGTTGCACCACGAGCTACCAGCAATACTCTATCCCGATGACATTCGTCAGTGGTGACATTGGGCAACCGCTACAGTTCGGCGGCGGTGCCGGGACGAACCCGTTCTACATCGAATGGGCTGCATTCACGCCCCAGAAAGTTCTGAACTCGCCCACTATCAACGCTCCGACCGTGAGCGGTGGCACGTTCAGCAGTCCATCGCTGACAGGAACTCCGACCGCTCCCACGCAGACGGGGACTGACAATTCGACAAAGGTTGCGACTACAGCGTTCGTTCAGACCGCAGTTGCTGGTGTGTCCGGTGGCGGAGCATCTTATTACGATTGGGTGATTATGCCCGGTTCAAACGCTCAGGCGACGAGCCTTGCTTCACCCACGAACACCACGACTGTCGCGAGTTTCACATCTCCAACCTCAGCCACGTACACAAAGATTACGTTCTACGTCAATACCGCGGACGCGACTGCTGACCTTTATGACATCGGCTGGTACAACTCCAGCGGCTCTCTCGTTTGTCATGTCGGAGCAACTGCTGGCACTACATTCGCTCCTTCGAGCGGTGCGTTCGTCAATCTCACGATGGCATCGTCCTGCGTCTTTGTTGCGGGACAACGCTACTATCTCGCTTGGACGGGGAATGCTTCCACGATGAAGTATTCCTGTCCGACGAATGTGGGTGTTGCATACCGGACATCAGCAGTTAGTGGCGGCACGACTACGGGCGGTGCTCTCAACTCTTCGATTAGTCCGGGCTCTGACAGCTACACGCTCATCAATCCAGTTCCTTGGGTTGTGATGCACAACTAAAAAGAGGGGAGCCTCTCAGGGCTCCCCTTGATTCTTCGCTATATTCACGTATCAGCCTTCAGGATGTGGTGATTCGATTAGGAAACCCATGGGTCCCTAATTGCAGCTTGGGGCTTTCGGGTTCAGCGGAATCTTCATGAAGTCCTTATCTAGGCTGTCGATTGGGAAATCTTTACTAACGGTTTCACAGAGCGTTTCATATTTCCGCATGTCGCCAAAAGCACCCTCTACCCTCATTGCGATTGCCCATCCGTTTTTCATCCGCCTAGCACGGAATTGCTCAGTCCAATCTCCATTACGGGCATCGAAAAACACATTGAGGTCTACTCTATCCGTGAGTCGGTTCAGCATTGCAGGAACTGGCAATTCTTTTGCCTTACCTCGTGAGATTTCCCCTACGTCAATGTAGGTACCCCACAAGTTTTGAGGGGTATTCAAGTCGGTAATCCGTGCCCCTATAGAGAAAGTCCTCTCTTCTCCTTTGTGGATGAAGGCTATGAATCCCTGACCGGGAACGTAATAGAGGTATGCGTAGGATTTTCCTCCCGTAAAGGTGTCGATTTGGCGTGAAATGCCGCCCATCGTGGCTCCAAACTGATGCTGACTTTGTGTGTACGCATCCTTCAGGCTTTGTGCGGTGGCAGAGAAATCCTTGTTTTGAGTGGTGAGCACCGCTTGAAAGTTGTCGTCCTGTTCCTTCCGTTGCCTCTTCAGTTCTGCTGCGTTATCTGCACGGTCCTTATCAATCGCGTGGAATTCGGTCAATACAAAAAAGACCAGCAAGATAGTCCATAGAATTTTTCCGGATACCTTCATCTCACGGACGCTCATGATGCCAGCTACTACAGCCAGAGCCCCGACTGCGAAGCCGGGCGGTGGAATCCGAAAGTACCAGAACAGAAGAAGGACGGCACCAATAAGCCAAAGCGGAACACCTACCCGTGGAGAGTTCCACCAACGGTAAACTAGACCGTCTTTCTCGAACCATTTAGATGTCTGCATGTGCTTCGAGAGTAACATTGAAGCTGCGTACTTCGCATAGAAGAGTAAAATAGCACTTCAACTCCACGCGGAGGCAGTATCTGTGAAAAGGGCTATAGTTGTTGTCACGCTTGCTGTGATGTGCGTTGCCCCGGTTCGGGGACAAATCAAAGGATGCACGTCGGACGTTCGCACTGGCGTGTGCAACAAGGTTTGCAGTACCAAACACGTTGCAGGATGCACGTTCGACCAGCTTGACCCACTTCTGAAGATTCAGTCCTCTCAGTGTCTGATGGCAGCAGCCAACAAGAACTTCGACCGAATAGACAAAGGTCTCCCCACAGATAAAAGCGAAACGAACAAATGCAATGCAACTCTGGATAGGGAGATTGAGGAGTGGAAGAAGGCCCATCCGAAGAAGAATTAGAAGACAAGACTAATCAGCGTCGTCCATGGGTCCATCTGGCTTTGGAATCGGGGGAACTTTTCCTTCGAGAATCATACCCGGCATGTAGTCTTCGTTCGTAACCTTGACGCCAAGCATGTTCTTGATGTCGAAACTCATCTCAGCTTCAACCTGCTGCCGGGTGAATCTCTCCACCCACGGGTCTTTCTCAGAGCCCTTGATAGGCTTGCCCATGTAGGTCTTGCAGCCAGCAGCTAGAAGAATCCGCATCTCATCTTGGTTGCGGCGGTCACGGCGGAGTTCCTTGCTGCATGAGTCCCAATTCAAGCCACTCTTCCGGGCGGCTTCGGGCCGCTTCGCTACCCGTTTGCTCAGCGTCTGCATTCGCCTGTCTAGTTCTTCGCGTTCGAGCAACCAGAATGCAATGCTTTCGAGTTGCTCAGCGAATCCATCAAGGGCATGTTGCCCGTCATATAGCTCGTCAGCGATGTCCGTCAGAATCTCAGCCAGCCGGGGCAGCGGAATAACAACATAGTCGTCTTCGATGACTCCGGTAGGGAAGCGATTGCAGAGGCAACGCTTCTCCGGCTTCGCACTAGAAGGAATCGTGTTATTCAGTAGCCCGTCATCAAGGGCAAGCTGCATGGTATCGACCGCCATGAGAGCCCCTTGCTCATCCCCTTTGGTCAACAGTTTGTGGAGGCCCATGAGACCTTTGGTCAGGAGTTCCTTCGGTGATTCATACACCACAGGAGCCGGGGGATTATCATCACCATCTGTGATGACGGGCGAACTGCCCTCACCTAGTTCCAGCGGAGTCCCATCCTGATACTCCTTCAGCTTCCGCTTGAAGGTGCTGAGGCTCATCTTCATATTCTTCTGGAGGTATTTGATGAACGCATCACGCCAAGCTGTCCACGAAGGCATACCTGTAACGTGCATGAAGCCACGCTGAGACAGAAGCGATTGCATACGGTCAGCGATGGGCAGTAGCTCCTCATCAAACCGACGCATCACCTTTCGATACTCATCAACTAGCTCGTCAGCTTTGTCGTGGGCTTCCTTATCTAAGGTGCGGAATTCTTCCATGACCTCAAGCGGGTCTGGCGAACCCGGCTCAATTGAGCCGAGTTCGTCACGGACTGGCAGAGTATTTGAGGAAATGTTTTTCATAACAATGCCCATGAGTTGTCGCGGAGCCATTTCGCAAGTTGTTCCGGAGTCTTCGGGCCATCCAAACGATGGATGACCACGTTGTTGGAGCTAGGAATCACCTTGTATTCGCCACGACATACAGTGAGAATCGCACCGGAACTGTCAGCCCCATTGATGAGTATTAGTGATTCATCCTGTTGCAAGCCCTCGGGCATTTTTTCCATGAATGCTTCGATGTCCATTGCGGTCTCCTTTCAAGACACACGTATCCTGTTGGGGCAATGCCCCATGGTTGGGTTGCCAGTTGTTTACGGGTTTAGCGATTCACGAGTCGGTATCGCCTTAGGGCTCGTGATTGTATACTCACAGTATACTGAACTAATGAATTAGTTTGGCTAGTGTTTTTTGAAAATAGTTGAGATATTTTTCTGAGACGCATAGAACCCGCATGAATACAGGGGATTTCGCGACGTGCCACTTACCACACAGGCAGGGCACTCTCCGCGTCGGTCTCGTCTCGGTCTTCTTCGACAGGGCACAGCAAGGAATCCATGAAGTCGGCGGCTTGGTCGATTTGGGCCTGACAGTAGACTCCCCACATGGGCATGGGTTCGAACTTCGGTTGTGGTCGAGTCATGCTTCCTCCAGCACGCATTCCATCGCGTGAATCGTTTCGTCTTCAGCTTGCTGAAATGCTTCGTTGGTCATGGTTGGAGACTTGACCTTTGCAGTGATGTCAGAGGGCGGGTTCTCCAGTGTCCACCACCACCATTCCTTGTTAACCTGACGGGTGATAATCTCCGGCATCTTGTACTTTGCACGTTTGATGGTCTCCACGCTGACACCTTCGTCTTCAGCCTTCTTGTAAATGTCCTTGGCCTTACAGGGCATCATGGACTTGATGATGGCGGTCGCCATGACGGACTTGGTGTCCTTGGCGTCCTTGTTGCTACGCTCCTGCTTCATCACGTCGTCAGCCTTCATGCCAGTCTCCTTGCCCCACTTGATGACAGGGTGGTTGACCAGCTTGCCGTTCACGGGAATATCGACGCCTTCAATCGCGTACTCGAACCCGTTCTTGTTCTTGAGCAGGTTGCCCTTGGCGTTGACCATGCGGTATAGATGTTCATCTTCGCTGTCCTGTGCAAACGTCCAGACAGTACGGGCGGAGCCCGAGACACAGGTGGCACCCATGACTTGCTGCATCGCATCCACATCAGAACGCTTGGAGCTATGCACCAGAGCGAAGATGGTGAGTCCCGTTTTTTGCCCAAGCTTCACCAGCTTGTCGAGCAAAGGGTGGATTTCCTCTTCCTTGTTGATGTTCAACCCGCCGATGTAGCTGGTCAGTGGGTCGAGCACCAGCACAGCGATGTCCGGATTCTTCTCGATGTAGGTGGTGAGCATGGTCAGGTCTTTCTTCAGGTTGAAGACAGCACCGTGTTCGTTATCCGAATCCTTGGGGCGGCTCGTGACCTTGAAGATGCAAACCTTTGACAGGTCGGCTCCAGCGGCAATAAGACGCGGCTTGGTGGTGTCACTGGGGTCGTCTTCAGCGGAGCACAGCAGCACGCGACGAGGGCCGAACTCGTTGACCGAACCATCCGGCCAATCCCGCCCGGTGGTGATGCGTGCAACCCAATCCAGCAAGCTGAGGGTCTTGCCCTTGCCGGGTTTACCAGAGAGGATGCACAACTTGCCAGACGGAATCTTGCCCGGCCAGAGCCACTGCAACTCTGTTATCTCCACCTGTTCCATGGTCTGGATACGCAGGGTGCGGGTATCGCCATCATCGTCAATGCCGACTCCGGCCCATTCCAGACCCGTGGTGTCTTCCACCAGCGTGTCGGTGGTGTCCTTGTATCCCGTGGATGCGAGATAGTCGGCAAGCCATGCACGGGAATCGTCCACACCCGCCAGACGCTTCTTGTCTTTGTTCTTCAAAGTGGACGCACCGGAAGCGATTCGAGCCGCCTCCTGCATCCCTGTTTTGTAATGGTCGAATTTGGCTTGCTCCAAGAGATTTGCGAACAAGACTTCGGTGTCCATGTCTGCGATGGCTGGTTCAAATTCTTTGAGGGATTCGAACTCCGTTTCAATCGTGACCGACTTGCAGAATAAATCCACATGGTCGGGATTGGAGCGGATGTAATCTATCACCGCTGCTGGTGAGGACGGGCAACGCTTGTACTTATCGAGATAGAGAAGGATGGCTTGCAGAGCCTTGGTGGTAACGGTCTCGTATTCGCGCCCCTCATCATGGACGGACAGAATCCAGTTGTAGGCCGCACGGTGCTTCTCCCAGTGGGAATAGACATCGCGTGTACAGGCGCGGTAGATGGTTTCGCTGAGGTAGGAGGACATTACTTAGCCCCCTTGCGATAACGGGTGAGGCCGTGAACTTTGGCTAGGTGGCCGACACGACGCAGACTGGCCTTATTGCGTACGGCGATTTGCAGGTAGGTGAGGCTGAGGTCATGCAGGTCGGCGATGACAGCTTCATCTACGCCCTCGGGGAGGGCGGCTGCTCTAAGTTCGGCCAGCTTGGCTCGGCCCTTGGCGAGGTACTGGCAGCGTTCCTCATAGGTGTAGGACTTTGTATGTGACATAGAAAATTTCAACTCCTTATCTAATACGGCGGAAGTTGAAAATTTCTCACATAAACAACACGCGCTTCTGATTAAACGGGCAAATACATATATCTTGTGGTGTGCAAGGTGACCCACTATATGTTGTGGTTAAGAATGAGACGGGTAAGTCACGGGATAGGTCAGAGGGGCAAGTCAGAGGGTCATCTAGGCTCGATATAAATACATGACACCCTGACACTCTGACCTTCTGACCAGATAACCTTAATGAATAATTTAATACTCTCTATTATTATAAAGGAGTTACGTTACACTCTGAGAGTTCCCGTGAGTATCAGAAGGTCAGAGTGTCAGGGTGTCATCATCTATATAGCGAGAAGTCTGACACTCTGGTTTTTGTTCCCGTTCCGACATGACGAGGGAGTTGGGCTCCCGTTCCGCCCCATTTAGACGCTGGCGTCCAACTTCAAACATTGATGCACTACAGAAGGCATGTTAATTTCCGGAACGCTCACTTGGCTCATTTGGACCGGGAACTGACGATAGACTTCTTCTCCACGAACGAGCAGGTAGGCTCTGAGTTGCGAGCGTCTTTGAAATGCGTTCGGGTCGAAGGTTCCGGCCTGAAACCAACGATGGGCTACCTCGCTGTCGATTGTCGCTTTGTAAACCGTGGGCATGAACTTCTCACAGGTAACGGAGCCAAACAGAGTACCCGCCTCGTTGTAAAGTTCAAGCCGGGAAAGCGTAATGAAGGGGTCTTGCAGGATTACGCGAACGTTCAGCGGTGTTCCACAGTCACCCGTGCCATCCACCGTTATGGAGGCCCGTTTGGCTTGCAAATCTACCTCAGCACGTTCGTATTGCCTGTGCATCCGTTCATCCATCCGCGCGATGTTGGCTTTCACTTCCTCAAGATGAGCCGTGTTCTTCTCAACCCGTTCGAGGTCCGCCTTGGTAGGTGCATCCTTGCCAAATTTCGCAGCAGCCGTTGCGGCAACCCCGCCCCATATCGCACAGGCAGCAGCCACGACGGTAGCGACAAAGCCCCACCAGACTATCTGGTCAGAGGTCAGACCGAATGGGTACAAAGCAATGTCATTGAGTGTCTGCATATTTTAACGTCGGCTAATCCGGCTTCCTTGCTTGATGTTCCTCCACGTCAGCTTCAAAACGCTGCTACTGGTGAATGTCTGGCATTCTCTCAGCAGCTTGCAATAGTCCTTTGACACGTTCATGGCTCGGAAGAGAAGTTTCGTGAAGTCAGCCATGAATTTTTTCGGGTCAAGTTGTTCCGAAGAATCCACGTTACGTGTCAATAAGAATACGGTTCCGTCCATAAGTTCAATGATTCCCATTTTCAGGGATATAGCGTTGGTGGCCATGAAAGCCCCAAGATAGGTGGCTTCTTCGTCCGTGATGAACGTACTGCCTGTGAGCAGATTCTGGCGTCCAGTCTTTAGGGAATCGAGCATAAGTGGTACGTCAGTACTTCTGATGTTGCTTATCGCTTCGTGAACGGATGCGAACATTGACTCCGGAACAACACCAGATTTCTGAACCGCCTCGGTCACTTGTTCCCACAATTTTCTTTTTTCATCAGTAAGGTCAACCAACTCTTCCGGTTTGCCACCCCGTTGAATAATGGCCTGTTCCTCTTTGTCCCATTCCTTTCCGAGATGGAATATCGGGTATGCCTTCCAATCCATCATCAATCGTCCATAATGCAGCAGATACGCCTGAAGCCGCGTAGCGGCTAGTAGCTGCTTCTGAGCAAGGGTGAAGGATGCGGCGATGTAGACGCCGAAGGCACTGACGATTACACCAAGAAGAGTGAGAAGGAATGTCGTCATTCTAGTACCAAGTAACGTCTTAGGATGGAGGTAATCGGAATGGAGATTAAGATGACGAGCGCGGAGGCAGCAATGCCCCATTTCATTCCCCACTTCGGAGCGCAGAACACGAACACTAGAAATGCAGCAATGGCTTCATAGAGGGCGTACTCAGCTAGGTTTCCTGACGGCTTTGCTCTCGCGGCAGGGGCATCAAGAGGGACCCGGATTAACTCTGTCAACCTCTGATACTTTGGGTCGAACTCTTTCACATCGTTGAAGGTGGCAGGTGTAATCAAAGCGTGATGCTGGCTCCGTTCCTCCTTAAGTTGCTCTACTTCTAACTTGGCCTTCTCTGTCTCGATGATTGTCTTGGGTATCTCGACCGCAGAGTTAACGGTTTCGACACCGTCCTTGACGATGCTAGTGGTAAGCCTAGCGAATTGGGCAGCTAACCAAGTGAACATAATTGTGAGGGCTCTGCATCAGCTTAGCAGCGAAAGAGATTTAGGCAAGGTAAGTTCGCAGTCGAAAAGGCCATGGTGTGCGACAATTACCAACCGAATTCGGCTATGTAATTGTTACATTGTGAAGGTCTGCTTCACGCTCTCACCCTCCCGTAAAACGGGCACCTGAGACCTGAACTGCAGACCTATTTTCGCGGTTCAGAGTGCCGTACTATGCACCACGGTTGCGGAAACACCAGTGTTTATGCGGGTATTCGCATATCTAAGCTTCGTTTAGTCATGCGGACTTCGACCCAAACATGACTAAGCGGGTCGGCTCTGTGTGCCGTCCACCCTCCGCATATCTGCAAACCCCCCATTGAAGACGCCAGATTGCGTTCCGACTCCCCGGTGTCCTGTGCTGCGTTCGCAAATGCCCTGCCGACTCAGCTTTACAGCCAAAAAGGATGCCTTTTCTCGAACTTTGACCCCGGCACGGCTCCCCCCGACACCCCGCGACCTGCCGCAACGCCATCGCGTACTAGCAAATTCAAGCGCAACGTCAATTGCAACTATCTGACCCCCTACTTAGAGCCCGTTTAGAGGCTCACTTAGGAGTTATATGCCTGAAACCGAGTTCATCCCCGACATCCCCGGTGACGATTGGGCACCTATCACGGAGTAAGCATGGTCACCCTCACGCAAGACCCGAACAATCCCGACCGTCTCACGCTGACGGCAACGGTGACCGTCTACCTCGACAAGCTGTTGCTCACCACCCTGTCTGAGGAAGTCACCAGCACCATTCGCGAACAGGCCATCAAAGACCTCCGCTCGAACACAACCGTGAAGAAGGCCATTGCCAAAGCCGCGACTGAGAAACTCCTGACCATGTTGGGAGCAGGGGAGTCCTGATGCCCAACACCAACATCAGCTTGGTCGTCACATCGTGTGCCCGTCACGACCTTCTCCAGCAGACGCTTGGGTCCTTCTATCTCCGCACCGATTTGGAGCCTCAGGAACTCATCATCATTGAGGATTCGGATGCTCCCATGCCCGGATTCCTGAACGACTTCATCTGGCGTCAGCGTGGTCTCCGTTGGTTCTCAAATGAGCGAAGAATCGGTCAGATTTACGCCATTGACCGTGCCTACAGGGAAGCCCGTTATGACTTCGTGTTTCACTGCGAAGACGACTGGCTGTTCCTTGAAGGGAACTTCATGGCGAAGTCGAAGGCCCTACTCGAAGCCCATCCCCACGTTCTTCAGGTCTCTCTCCGTGGCAACACAGGCTGGCACGCGCTCATTGAAGAGGACGGCCTTCTCATCGCTGAACCGTACTGGCGTGGTGGTTGGGGTGGCATCTCCTTCAATCCCGGTCTCCGCCGTCGTGCCGACTACCTGAAGCTTGGGAGCTACGGCAAACATGTCAGCTATGGTACGTCCGGTCTCGGACATGAACTTCACTTGTCGAAGCTGCTGCTTGATGAGGGCTACCGCATCGCTGACCTCGGTCGAGAGATTGTGACCCACATCGGCGGAGCACGCTCCATGGCGGTCAAGCCTCTTCCGTCTATGCCGAAGCTTCTCATCGCTGTCCCTGCCTGTTTCAAATTCGAATACGGACGTTGGGAGTCCGGTGACAGTCCACACTTCAACCGTGCTACCGCATGGGAACAGCAAGGCTACGGCACAGGCATCCACGTCTCTGGTGAGAATGACCGCATCTCGGCCATCCGTGAGACATGGGCAAGGGATATAGAGCCGTTCAAGGATTACGTGACGTTGAAGTTTTTCTATGGCAAGCCGTCAGCCGGGTATCCGCGTGAGCCGCTTCCTGACGAAGTGTTCCTCGATGTCCCCGATGACTATGCATCCTTGCCGCTGAAGACGGTCGCCATCTGTCGTTGGGCGAATGAGCGAGAGTACGATTTCCTGTTCAAGGGTGACGATGACACCGCTGTCCATGTTGACCGTCTGGTGTTCGAACTCTCCCACACGCTTATGGATTACGCGGGTTGCGACCACCACGGAGTCTGTACGGGTGGCCCCGGCTACTTCCTCTCCCGTCGCGCATTCCGCCTCATCGCCACGCAGGGTGGCTCTCCTGACCACTGGGCTGAAGACGTGTGGGTGTCGAAGGTTCTCAGCCGGAACAACATTTACGCCATGAATCTTCCCGGTCATCGACCCGGCTATTCGAACCATTGGTTCTTCGGTGAGAAGTTCGACCCGACCGCAGAACCCCCACAGACGGTCACTATGCACGCGGTTCAACCCGATGTGATGAGGGCTTGGTACCGCCACAAGGAGAACCAGAATGCCGATTAAAAGCTTCACCTGTCCGCAATGCAACGAGCAGTTCTATCACATCTTCACTCGTCAACAGTACGACGAAACAATCTCATCTCCATGTCTGGAGT
>Ga0157372_10004011_pt1 | contig 15796 bp, 17 predicted proteins | sample C55metaG_FD_115307 | JGI IMG/M metagenome (GOLD analysis project Ga0157372, IMG submission 115307) | Corn rhizosphere microbial communities from Kellogg Biological Station, Michigan, USA - C5-5 metaG | ecosystem: Host-associated > Plants > Roots > Rhizosphere > Soil | place: USA: Michigan... | reverse complement strand
GATTTTCCCGGTTATCCGATCCTCAACCGCGGCTTTGGCGGATCGACGCTGGATGACGTCGTCCATTATGCGGGAGACATCATCTATCCTTATCACCCGAAGCAGGTGGTCGTCTATTGCGGCGACAACGACCTGGTCGCCGATAAGAAGGTCAACGGGAAGAAGGTGTTCAAAAAATTCCAGCATTTATACGAGCTGATCCGGAAGCATCTCGGTAATGATGTAGACATTTTGTATGTTTCGATCAAGCCGAGTCCGAGCCGGGAGCGCCTGATGCCGGAGATGGAGCGGGCCAACGACCTGATCCGGAATTTTATGGCCGAGCACAGCCATGCTTCTTTCGTGGATGTGTATCACCTGATGCTGAACGCACAGGGTCATCCGATGGAAGATCTTTTTATCGCCGATAAGCTGCACATGAATGATAAGGGCTATCGTATCTGGCAGCAAGCGATACTTCCGTATCTGGATAAATAGTTGATAAATACCGTGCTGAACGCACAATATTAACTAATTATGATATTCGGTCCGGGCTGCAATTGGTACCTAAGATAAAAAGAAATTTGCGGATTAATTAGTCAGGCTTAGTAACTTTATCAGGCGAAGATTGTAATACGGTGGTAAACTAAGTCTGCTAACACATGTCGAAGGATACCATGGTGCCACGGAAAAAGATACTTTTCATCATAGGATCACCTAACCAGGCTAGCCAGATGCATCAAATAGCGTCTCATTTGCCTGACTATGATTGTTTCTTCAGCCAGTTATACAGCAAGCATCCCATCATAAAGGCAGCGGTGCGGTTGGGCATTGTCGATACGACTATCCTTGCGGGGGAGTTCCGGCGGAAGGGAGATGCTTATCTCGAGAAGCATGGCCTGCGTAATGACTATGCGCAGGGCGTTTACCAAAATCATTATGATCTCAAAGTGCTTTGTTCCGATCTGCTGGTGACGAAGGAATTGCGGCAGGGCAAGACCGTCTGGGTGCAGGAGGGGATGACCGATCCGATCACGGGATGGGCAAACCTGACCCACCGGCTCGGGCTACCGGGGTACTGGGCATGGAATACGGCGTACAACGGCAGCGGCAATATCTGCGATATCTATTGTGCGGCGTCTCCGGGTTACAAGGAGCAGTTCAGCCGCTATGGTACGGATGCGGAGAGGATCATTGTTACGGGGATACCCAATTATGACAATGCCGCGGCGTTGCTCAACAATAATTTTCCGCGACGGGGGTATGTGATGGTGGCTACCTCGGATATCCGGGAGTCGTTCAATAATTTCGGCCGGGATGACCGGCCTGCTTTTATCCGGAAATGTGTGCGGATAGCGGCTGGCAGGCCCTTGCTTTTCAAGCTGCATCCGAATGAGCGGAAGGATCGGGCGATCGCAGAGATCAGGCAGTGGGCGCCGGGAGCGGAAATCTATACGGAGGGGAATACGGAGCAAATGATCGCCAACTGCGATGAGCTGATCACTCAATATTCCACGGTCGTGTATATTGGTATTGCGCTGGGCAAGAAAGTACATTCATATTTTGACGTCGATGAATTGAGGAGGCTGGCGCCTGTTCAAAACGGCGGGACGTCGGCGGCGTCCATCGCGGACCTTTGCCGCCGGTATATCGAATTCAAGGGAACGAAAGACGAATTTTTGTGGAATCTATCATTACCATCATTCAAACGAGAAGGGGTTCGTCCCGTCTCCCTGACAAGGTGCTGATGCCTTTGCAGGGCAAGCCTCTTTTTGTGCGACAGGCCGAAAGGGTCAGGGCCGCGCGGCTTTGCGGCCGGGTGATCATTGCCACGACAACGGATCGGGGCGATGATCCGATCGAGGATGTATGCCGGCAGGAGGGATTGGATTGTTTCCGCGGCGATGCGCAGGATCTGCTGGACAGGCATTACCAGGCGGCGCTTCGATTCCCTGCCGGGACGGTGATCAAGATCCCCAGCGATTGTCCGTTGATCGATCCGGCCATCATCGATGCCGTCATATCCTTTTATTTGGACCATCCGGGCGAATACGATTTTGTCAGCAACCTGCATCCGGCCAGCTGGCCGGATGGCAACGACGTCGAGATCATGACCTTTCCCGCGCTCGAGCGGGCCTGGCGGGCGGCCAACCGGCCATTGGAGCGGGAACATACCACTCCTTACTTCTGGGAGCGGCCGGATGAGTTCCGGATCGGGAATGTGGTCATGGAGGGCGGCGTGGACTATTCGATGAGTCACCGGTTCACCATCGACTATGCAGAGGACTATGCCTTTATCCGCGCGGTGTATGATGAGCTGTATCCTTCGAATCCTTTCTTTGGAGTTGAGGATATCCTGGCCTTGCTGGAGCGGCGGCCGGATATTTATTCGATAAACAGCGGGTATGCCGGGGTCAACTGGTACCGGCATCATCTCGATGAATTGAAAACCGTCAGTGCCGAACAGACAAAACAATTATAAGTAAATGATGACAAAAACCGAACTGGAGTCTCTGCAATCGACGGCCCTGCGTGTCCGGGAGCATATCATCCGGATGTCGGAAGGCGGGGGATGTTTTATCGGCGCTTCGCTTTCCTGTGTGGAGCTGATGGTCTATTGCTATGCGCGGGTGATCCGGCGCGACAAGGACCGGCCGGCCGATCCCGGCCGGGACTATCTTTTTCTTTCGAAGGGCCATGACGTGCCCGCGCTATACGGAACTTTTGCCGAGATGGGTTTGATGGATGCTTCCCGCCTGGGCAATCACCTGTCGACCGCGGACAGCATCTACTGGCATCCAAACCGCAATATCCCGGGTGTCGAGTTCCATTCGGGTTCGCTGGGGCATTTGCCGGCGGTGGCGGCGGGTGTAGCGCTCGATTGCCAGCTGCGGCTCGGAGACAACCGGATTGTCGTGATCACGGGTGACGGAGAGTTGAACGAGGGCGGCGTGTGGGAGACGATACTGGTAGCGAATGCCTATGGACTGGACAATCTGACCATCCTGGTCGACCGGAACCAGTTCCAGGCGAATATCCGGACGGAAGAGCTGGTGCCGCTGGAACCGCTGGCCGACAAGTTTGAAGCTTTTGGCTGTTTTGTTTCGCGCGTGGACGGCCACGATTTCGGGCAATTGGAAAAGGCTTTTAGCGAGCGGCCGCCGAAAGGCAAGGTGCGGGTGATCATCGCGGATACGGTTCGCGGTAAGGGATTGCCGAGCATCGAGGCCCGGGCGGACCGTTGGTTCTGCAGTTTCACGGCCGCGGAGGTAGCGCAATTATTGGAGGAGCTGCACGGGAATGTAGCCGCCTCTCTTGAATCAGAAACATTGGTTGTACGGTAATAAAGAAATTATGACTTACGAAGAACTCCTGATACAAACGGCATTGGAAGACGAACGCATCGTCGTGATGACGGCGGAGAACCGGGCGCTGGTAAGGAATGCGCCGAAGGTCCTGGGCAATCGCTTTATCGATACGGGGATCACGGAGCAGACGATGGTGGGCATGGCTGCGGGGCTTGCGCTTCGAGGGCGGATCCCTGTCGTGCATGCTCTCGCGCCTTTTCTGACCATGCGGGCCTATGAATTCATCCGGACGGACGTGGGGATTGCGAGTCTGCCGGTTAAGCTTTCCGGATACATTCCCGGCTTTCTTTCGGATGGGAATGGGCCGACGCACCAGTCCATCGAGGATGTTGCGATCATGCGGGGAATCCCGGGCATGGAGGTGTATGCGCCGGCGGATGAGGACGATCTTGTGAAGATGCTGGGGCATATCTGGTCTTCGCCGTCGCCTGCTTATACGCGGATCAATCACAAGAAAGGCGTTTACGAGCATGCGCCGTACCAGCCGGGGAAGGCGGAGATCGTCGCCGAAGGGAAGGATGTGACCCTGTTGGTATATGGGTTTCTGTTCGAGAATGCTTACCGGACCCGGGAGCTGCTGGAGCGGGAAGGGCTTTCGGCAGGCCTTGTCAATATGCGATCGCTGAAGCCGGTGGATGAAGAAGCCATTGTACGGGCGGCGGTTGGTTCGGCACACCTGGTGACTATTGAAGATCATTTGCGGACCGGGGGGCTTTATAGCATTGTTGCCGAGGTGTTGTTGCGGCGCCGGCTGATGGCCGACGTGGTGCCGTTGTCCCTTGGAGAGCGCTGGTTCCGGCCGGGGCTTTTGAACCAGGTGCTGGAGACCGAAGGGTTTACCCCGGAAAAAATGACAACGACGATCCTTTCAAAAATAAATTCAACCAGCTATGCCAAATAAAGTTGCTTTTAACGACGACTACCCGGTGACTACGAATTCCGATGCCCTGTATGAACGGGCAAAACCGATCATGACCCCTGTGACGCAGACGATGGCCAAGGGGCCGGGGCAGTATGTGGACGGCGTGGCGCCAAAATACCTGAAGAAGGGCAAGGGTTCGCGGGTGTGGGATGTGGACGGGAATGAATTCATCGATTACAACGCGGCGATCGGGCCGTTATCGCTTGGGTATGCGTATCCCCGGGTAGACGAGGCCATTGTCGAGCAGCTGAAGGACGGCATCACGTTCTCGATGATGCATGAGCTGGAGGTGGTTCTGGCGGAGCTGGTCCACAAAGTGATCCCCAATGCCGAATCCATCCGGATCAGCAAGACCGGCGCGGATGTGACCAGCGCGGCGGTGAGGGTGGCCAGGGCCTATACGGGAAGAAATAAAGTCCTTTGTTGTGGTTATCATGGCTGGCATGACTGGTATATCGGGGTGACGAGCCGGAATGCGGGGATACCAGCGGCGGTCAAGGACCTGAGCGCTACGTTCGAGTACAATGATCTCGATTCGGTGCGCAATGCGCTGGACAGCGATACGGCCTGTGTCATTTTGGAACCTTTTGTTTTCGAAGCGCCGAAAAATAATTTTTTGCAGGAGCTGAAGGCCTTATGTGAGGCCAACGGCACGCTGTTGATCTTCGACGAGATGTGGACGGGCTTCCGGATCGCGGTCGGCGGAGCGCAGGAATATTTTGGCGTTACGCCGGACCTGGCCTGCTATTCGAAGGCTTGCGCCAATGGCATGCCGATCTCCCTGCTGACCGGCAGGCGGGAGATCATGGAGCTGTTCAAAGGAGACGTGTTCTTCTATACGACCTTTGGCGGTGAGGCGCTGTCGCTGGCTGCGGCGGTGGCTACCATCCAGGAGCTGATCGAGAAGAATGTTCCGGCCTATCTTGCCGCGCAGGGGAAGAAACTAAAGGAGGGGTATAATGCATTGGCCAGGGAGCTCGGCATCGATGGCTACACCCGGTGTATCGGTTATGAATGCCGGTCGATGGTGAGCTTTGATGCGACGGCGGGCAATCCGCTCGAGTTGAAGTCCTATGTTCAGCAGGAGATGATCAAGCGAGGTATCCTCTGGTCGGGTTTTCACAATATGATGTACGGCCACACCGATGCAGATGTGGAGTATACGCTGAAGGCCTACCGGGAAGTGCTTGGGCTGCTGAAGGAAGCGGTAGCGGCAGGGGATGTAGCAAAACGACTGAAAGGCAAGCCTGTGGAAGCAGTGTTCCGCAAGGTGAGCAATTTTAACATGAAACCGGCGATGAAGGCATAGCATGGAATTATTTTCTTTGGACGATAAGGTAGCGATCGTTACCGGGGCCTGCGGGCTGCTGGGGACGCAACATTGCGAGGCATTGGCAGCAGCAGGGGCGAGGGTCGTGGCGGCTGACCTGGATGAGAAGGCGGCAGAGGCTGTTGCCGCGCGGCTTGGTGACCGGCATATGGGGATTGGAGTCGACGTGACCAGCGTGGCTTCTTTACAGGCGGCGCGGACGCGGATCATGGAAGCCTATGGGCGCATCGACGTGCTGGTGAACAATGCCGCCATCAACGATATGTTCGAGAATCCCCTGCTGGCCGGACAGCAATCGATGTTTGAGAACTATCCGCTGGAGATGTGGGACCGGTCATGGAAGGTGAATGTTAGCGGGGTATTTCTTTGTTCGCAGGTGCTTGGCGGGGTGATGGCGGAGCAGGGTTCGGGGAGCATCATCAATATCGCCTCGACCTATGGAGTCGTGGCCCCCGATCAGAGCATTTACCGGAATGAGTCGGGAGAGCAGACCTTCTATAAGTCGCCAGCTTACCCGGTGACCAAGTCGGCCGTGATCGGGTTTACGAAATTCCTGGCTGCGTATTGGGGAAACAGGGGAGTGCGGGTGAATGCGCTGTCGCCGGGAGGGGTGGAGAACAGGCAGGATGAATTTTTTAAAAATAACTATTCCCGGAAAACATTGTTAGGCCGGATGGCTGCGCCGTCCGATTATAAGGGAGCGATCGTGTTTTTGGCAAGTGATGCATCGGCTTACATGACGGGAGCAAATCTTATCGTCGATGGAGGGTGGACAGTCATATGAGTAAGGAAAAAGCACAAAAAATCAAGCTATTGCTCACGGATGTGGATGGAGTACTCACCGATAACGGCGTGTATTATGGAGAGAGTGGCGAGGTGATGAAACGTTTCTCGATCCGGGACGGGATGGGAGTGGAGCGGTTGAGGAAGCTTTGCCAGATCGATACCGGTATTATGACCGGTGAGTTGTCGCCTTCGGTTGCGCGGCGGGCGGAGAAGCTGCAGATCAAACATCTGTATTTGGGAGTGAAGGATAAACTGGGGCGGATGAACGAGATCCTGGCGGCGCATGGGCTGACCTGGGAGCAAATCGCCTTTATCGGCGACGATGTCAACGACCTGGAGGTGTTGCAGCGGGTGGGACTCAGCGCCTGTCCGGGGGATGCAATGCCGGCGGTTCGCGAATGTGTGCATTACCAATGCCAGGAACGGGGTGGATATGGGGCCTTCCGGGAGTTTGCAGAACAGATCATTCAATTACTTAAACAATAATGTATGAACACCAAATTTCGCGTTAGTCCCAACAGAAGCATTGGTGCCGGCCAACCTGTGTACATCATTGCCGAGATCGGCATTAATCACAATGGAAGCCTCGATATCGCCAAAAAACTGATCGATGAGGCGGTTACCGCGGGTTGTGATGCGGTAAAGTTCCAGAAGCGTACGCCGGAGCTTTGTACGCCTAAAGATCAATGGCATTTGGAACGGGACACGCCCTGGGGCCGGATGACGTATATCAACTACCGGAAGATCATCGAGCTGGGTTTTGACGAGTATTCCGCTATCGATGCGTATTGCAGGGAGAAGGGGATCGACTGGTTCGTTTCGTGCTGGGATGAGGAATCGGTGGACTTCATGGAGCAATTCAACCCCGGCGTCTATAAGTTCGCTTCGGCTTCGCTGACGGATTTTGCGTTGATCGGGAAGGTGAAGCAGACGGGTAAGCCGTTCATTCTGTCGACAGGAATGTCGACGATGGACGAGATCAGGGCGGCGGTGGATAAGTTCGGAACGGAGAACATGATGATCGCGCATTCGACCTCGGCCTATCCCTGTCCGCCACAGGAGTTGAACCTCCGGATGATCGAGACGTTGGGCGAGCTGTATCCGGACACCCCGATCGGGTATTCCGGTCACGAAACGGGTCTGGCCACGACGATTGCGGCCGTAGCGATGGGCGCCTGTTTTGTGGAGAGGCATTTTACTCTCGATCGCGCGATGTGGGGATCCGACCATGCGGCTTCTGTGGAACCGCAGGGCATGCAGAAGCTGGTGCGTGATATCCGTGATGTCGAACTGGCTCTGGGCGACGGCGTCAAGCGGGTGTATGATAGCGAGCTTGGGGCGATGAAACGTTTGAGGAGGGCTCGTCCGACGGCTACAACTTTGTAATTAATGGGTACTATTGTATACTATACTACGGCGGCGTTGGTGATCAGCGTTTTCGTCTTTATCTGGCTGGAGCGGAAATTCCCTTATACCAAGGGAATTCCCGTGTTCCGGGATGGATTCTGGGTGGATCTTATCTGGTATACCTTTATCCAGAGCTATTTCCTGAAGATCCTCATTTTCGGCTATCTCATCGAGCCGATGCGCCGGAGCTGGCACCTGGAGTCGATGCATTGGCTGGATCATTGGCCGGTCGCGCTGCAGGTGTTGCTTTTCCTGGTGATCCATGATTTTTACATCTACTGGTTCCATCGGGCGCAGCATCATTCCAAGCTGCTTTGGCGGACGCATGAGGCGCATCATTCGAACAAGGAGGTGGATTGGCTGGCGGGGACGCGGTCGCATGTGGTGGAGATCATCATCAACCAGACGATCGAATTTGCGCCGATCGTGTTGTTGCTGGGACCGGATTCGCCGGTGGTTGCCATCAAGGCGCTGATCGATGCGGTCTGGGGGATGTATATCCATTCCAATATCGATGTCCGGAGCGGGAAATTGCAATATTTCATCAACGGTCCCGAGATGCATCAGTGGCATCACGCCAATGACCGGGCGGTGTTTTATGCCAATTATTCGACTAAATTCGCCATCTGGGACTGGATCTTTGGGACGGCTTATCTGCCCGGGCGGAAGAAGCCGGCAGAATATGGGTTGTATTACGATTATCCCAAGGATTATTTCCTGCAGCATTGGTTTTCCGTGAAGCGGATCGACGAGCGGAAGTGGGTGGAGCGGTATCCCTGGTTTCGGGCTTACTATCATTCCCGGCAACGGATTTGGCAGTGGATGTTGAAGAAATTGTCGCGACCGGCTTCGCCGGCCGCGACAAGAGAGAAGGAGGCGGCATGATTATCGTATTAGTTTTCTGCATATATGGCGTGGATCTATCTTTTTATAGCGGCGGTGCTTGAGATCGCCTGGACTTTTTCGTTGCGATTTTTGAGCGTGAAAAAGCTGAAGGCCTTGCATTGGCGGGATTTTTTCAGCTCCTGGGAGAATTGGGCGGTCCTGGCTCCCTTTGTGGGCTATGTGCTGTTTGGCCTTGGGAATATTTATTTCTTTTCGCAGGCGATGAAGGATATTCCGGCTTCGACGGCGCTGGCTGTTTGGATGGGGACGGCGTTGATTGGGGTGAAGTTTGTGGAGATTGTTTTTATGAAAGAGCCTTATGACTGGCAGCAGTTCGTTTATATGGGATTTATTTTGATCGGGATCGTCGGGCTGAAACGGATGCCCTAGGGGGCCGAAGGCCGGGTTAGAATGCTTCTCTCAATTGGACCGTGAACGCGTTGGAATGTTTGGCGATCCCGTAGTCTACCCGCAGGTTTAGTTTTTCCTCCTTACTTAATGCGAAACGCACTCCTCCGCCATAGGCGTAGTGGAACCCGTCCAGCTCGAATTTGCGGGGGGTGGAGGCGACTTCCCCTGTGGAAGCGAAGGCTACCGCGCCGAGGCGCCAGAACAGGAAGCGGCGATATTCGGCCTGGTAGGCCATGAGGCATTTGTCGGTAAACCTCCCGCCATAGTAGCCGCGCATCATATCCGCCCCGCCCAGTTCTTCCAACTTCCGGAAGGGCGTCTCGCCAAAAGTAAAGCCGCCGAGGCCCTGGAGGGCGAAGACCTCCTTATCGGAAAGGTGGATAAATTTCCGGAGGTCGACGCTCAGCAGGCGGAAATTGAAATCACTGCCGAGGTGCTGATCGAAGTATTCGAACTGGATCTCCGCGAAGCCGCCGTGGTCGGGGCTATAGGCATTGTTTCGGGTATCCCAGGACAAGATGGGGCCGATACCCGAGGTATTGCCGCCATGCCGGCCGGGGATGCTCTCCTTGTCGAAGACCCCGCCTGGGGTATAGCTTACGGGGCCGGTGTGCTGGAACTCATAGGTAACGCCGAGGTACAGGTTTCCGTGAATACGTTTCAGGAATTGCGGATTGATAAAGAACTGCTTTTGAGAGAACCCTTCCTTGTCCTGGAAGGATGTGTGGTTGCCCAGGCCCCAGAAATCGTCGGGGTAATAGCTATAAGAGGCCTGGAAGCGGGCGATATGATCTTCTTTTGGAAAGAAGATGGTGGAGCTGAGCACGAGGATCAATTGGGAACGAAGCGTGTATAAGCCCAGGAGATTGATATCCGAGGTACGGATAGTGGTGTCTTTGGCCTTGAAGAAGCGGGCGGCGATGCCACCGAAGCCCCAGTCGGTCTCGAGGGAGCGGACGGCAAAGGGAAAGGCGAGGAGGTTTTTATTCTTATTGGCGACGACGGGTGCGGGAACGGTATCCAGCGGGATCCTTTCACGCTGCTGGCCAAAGGAGGATACGGAGGCAATAAGTAGGAAAAAGATAATGAGACGGGCTCTCATGATGATATATATAGTAATGGTGTCTTCCAGGTTCTTAACAGAAATAGCGGCGCAAAGATCAGATAAAATGGGTCTTCCGGCCGCTTTTTTGGAAACTTAATCCCAAACTGGGACGGAGGGACTGGGGGTAAGTGTTTTCAAGTAGTTTAAAATCAGTGTTTTGAGAGTTGGTATGCCAATTGTTTTTACTCATACGTACCCAAAAATGAAAATTATGACTTTCGCTAAATCCCAGGAATTACAAGCAGGTATGTTGAAGAGCAAGATCGATGAATTGCAGAGTGCGTTGTTCTTTAATGAAAGCAACTCGATCGTCAAGCTTCCGACGCATGTAGTTTCCGATGTGGAGCTGGACAGCGAAGGGCAGATCTGGTTCGTGATCCCGAAGCCGCCGATGCATATCGAGGCATACGACAAGGAGATCCCTGCGAAGCTGGACTTCTTCAAGAAAGGGAAGGATTTCTTTGTAAAAGTCAGGGGTACTGCTTTTCTGCAAACCGAGCTGGATGAGGCTAACGCCAATGCAGAGTTGAGCGACGAGATGAAGGCGAAGATGAATGATGAGGGGGTGATCGCGGTGAAGATCAAGATGCAGGAATTCGACCTGGTGGATAATACTCCCAAGCCTTCTCAGAATTGGCTGCAAGCCAGCCGGAGTCAGCTGTCGAGCTGGTTCTTCTAGGAATTTGCATACTGCGCGTGTTACATATAGGAAGCTGAGTCCGCGACATTGTTCGCGGATTTCAGTTTTTATACCTGTCTGATAATGGGGGAAAGAAAAAAGGTCCACTGTAGAAACAGCCGACCTCTAACGATTGCTTGCCATATGAAAACTCTTTATCTGGATGGCTCCGGGACCTATTGGCGGTTACCGGCGCCTTTGATATCGTGTTTGATGATACAAATATACTATGCTTTGTGGCTACAGGGGAAACAACTTAGCGTTAATTCTATTATCTCAAACATCGTAAAATTTGTATTAAACCCTTGCTGGTATTGGATTTCTGATGATTTAGCAAATGAAGCCCAAGCGAAAAATCCCGTACTTATACGCGTTGCTGTCCTGCACTGTCCTGCCTTGGTTTTTGCAGGTGAATGGGTATAATGGGGCTGACCAGTCGTCTTGCGGCGACCGGTCAGCTGGTAAGGAATAAGGCGTAATGACTATGGCTTGATAGGTGCAGCCGATGTAAAGGTAAGTATTTTGCTAAATAATTTGGCAAAAATGAGATGATTTTTTTCTACGCGAGCGCGAGAGCGAGAAGGGCAGCGGCTGCGGTATTGAGGAAGTTGACCGTGTTGTTGCCGAGTTGGCCTTTTCGTTCGAAGAGTGCTCCGAGGGCGGAGTCGGCGAGATTGCCGAATGTGCCTGCGAGGACGATGATGATGATGTATCGGGGGTTTAAGGGAGTCGTGATCTGAAATGCTGCGGCGATAATTGCTGAGCCGAAGATACCGATGAGCGTTCCTTCCAGGCTGATGACGCCATCCAGCCCGCGTTGGTCGGGTTTTAGCGTAAGAATATTAAAGAATCGGCGGCCATAGATCATGCCCAGTTCTGAAGAAAGCGTGTCGGCCGTGGCGGAGGAAAAGCTTGCGGCTATCAGGAGGAGAAAGAGCGAATAGTGGTGAGGGATGACGAAGGTCAGCAGACCCAGGATAGCGGCGACGCCGGCGTTGGCGATGACCTGGCCCGGCGTGCGGGTTGATTCATGCGCAGCGTTGCCCTTGATGTTGCGTTTTTTTTCTTTGCCCCAGGACGTAGCGACGGTACCGAGGATGAAGAAGAGGGCGAGGAGGTAGAGCCCCGGGAGGCCGCTGCCGGCATAGATGGCGGCACCGACAAGTGCGCCGGTGAGACCGGCGGCGGGTGTCAGCTTCCTGCGGTAGACAGCGGCGGTTGCGCCGCCGATGAGGATGGCGATGACGAGGAGATGCGAAACTAGCATATCAAGGGTGGAAGGTCGGCGTAAAGGAACGGTTCATTTTTTGGCTGACCGTCGGGCCGGGGCGTTCTGCCGCGGATGCTGAAGACGGGGTCTGCGATGAGCTGTTCGGATGGCATTTCGTAGTCGAGGATACGGGCGATATCCGTATCGGTGAGATCGGGTCTTAGCCATTCCAGCTCCATTTCCTTCGGCAGGAAAAGCGGCATCCGGAATGCGTTGTCACCGCTGTTGTGGATCTGCCGCATGAGCGGGTTGGCCGCCCGGGTAATGAGCGTGAACATGCCCCGCACCTCGCCCGTTTCGGGGTCGGAGGGCATCTTTGTGTTATAGTGATAGAGGCCCGGGATACCAAACAGGGGGCGATCTTTCAGCCGGATATGATAGGGGACTTTGTTCTTCCAGCCTTTTATCTCCCGGTGTTCGTAGATGCCGGTGACGGGTATCAGGCAACGTGTCTTGCGGATACGATGCCAGAACGAGCGTTTGTCCCCGATGATCTTTTCGCTGCGGGCGTTGACCATCGATTTGCGCATGGCCTTTATTTTTTCGGGGGTATCCATGTATTCGGCGATGATCCCCCATTCGAAGTTCTTGCGGTGGTATTGACCGTTCTCGAAAACGATCACGGGGTAACGGTTATGGCCAAGGGCCATGAAGTGCATGCCCATGTCGAGGTCGAAGCTGATCTCGCCGTCATGGGCAAGATCTGGGAAATAATCGTCGATGAGCTGTAAGGCGGAATAAAAGGCGATGTCAAGGCACATGTCAATATTTTTCTATGAGGTCAAATGGAATGGTATCGTCCTCGTCGGAATAGCTGAATTTAAGAAAAAGTTGGCCAAGTTCTTCATAGAGGCCGATCTGTATCTTGTCTCCTTCTTTCTGCGGCCGCCATGCAGGGTGATGGCGGCGAAGATAGTGGCGCATCTTTTCCTGGTATTGGGCCGGTGGTTTCCATTCCACGCCTTTGCGCGCAGCGTAGAAGATCTTGTAGCCAAAGGGCTGGCCGGCGGCGATGCGGAGCTTTTCCAGCTGTGCGGGGACTTCGGTGTCATAGAGAAAGGCGTTGCCGTCCTTTTTTAAGGCTGTGAGGTGTTGGTCGGCTGTGGCCTTTTCTTCTTCGTCATAGCCCCGGATCAGGAAGGCCGCGATCAGTCTTGCTTCCATGCCGCGGGGAAAGGTCTGCCTGACGAACCAGCGTTTGCCTTTGGCGAGCTGGTCGTCGAGGAGGCCCCGGGTGAATAGTGGAAGGGGGTTGTACATGGACGTAAATTACGAAAAAGCCGCCTCCCGGAGGGAGGCGGCTGGCGGATCGGTCTGTCCGGTCTAAATTCCGGCCGGCTTTTGTGGGCGTAAAATAGGCAAGGCGCCGGCCGTTTGGCTATGGATGGGTCTTTATTGTTTCAGCTGCGCATTTATCAGCTGGAAGATCTCCGTTAGCGTCAGCCCCGTCAGTTTTGCGATGCTAGCGGCCTGGGTATAGGTTAACCTGGTGAGGTAGATCCTGGCCTTGCTTTTCCCAATGTCTTTGGCAACTTTGGTCCTCGGGATGTGGTCAAAAATATGGTTGAAGGTGGTGATCTCTCCCTTGTCAAACATTGTTCTTATATGTTTGTACCTTTTGTCTTTTTGACTATGGTCCGCTCTGTAATCTTCATGGTGATCCGGTTCGAGCAGCATCAATAGCTGGGCAATCGTCAATTCGAAGAGCTCACTTATAAGGATCACATCTTTGATCTTAAAACTGCCGGGTGACCTGATCAGCTTATCGATCTGGTTGTTGTTCTTTTTCAGATCTTTAGCCAGCAAGGTTTTAGGAATGACCTCCTCGGAGAATATCTCGCTAAATCTTTTGATCAACTTACCCTCGAACAGCAGTTTTACTTTTTTGTACCTACCGTCCTTTTCCATCGTTCAAAGAAAATGTTTATAACTTGATATCGCAGAGGCCGAATTGTACTTTCTGGGCCTCGGATTGTATTTTTATGGGTCCCGTTTGACTCCCACTGCGCGGAGGAGCGATTTCTCGCCATAGCGGCGTTTAATGGAGTCGATGGACTGGTAGAGACGGATCATTTCCTGGGTATCTTCGTATAGCTTTATCTGGTAGTTCCCGGGAACGAGGCGGGTAAAGCGGATGCCTAGAAGGCGGATGAGCATGCGGCGGTCGTAGAGCTTGTCGAACAGCTCCTGCGCAGTGGCGAGAAGGATATGATCTGCGTTGGTGTAGTCGATGGTCTTTTGTTTGGCGACGGTGTCGAAGTTGGAATAGCGGAGCTTGACGGTGACGCAACCGGTGAGCTTGTCCTGGCGGCGGAGATCGAAGCCGATGGATTCGGTCATCCGAACCAGTTGTGCGTGGAGAAAATCGAGGTTGATCGTGTCGGTCTCGAAGGTGTGTTCGGTGGAGATGGATCGCTGTTCGCGGTAGGGGATGATGGGCGACTCGTCGAGGCCGTTGGCTTTTCGCCAGAGATCGATCCCATTCTTTCCGAGCATGGCGCCGAGCATCTCGACGGGGATATCGCTCAACGTTCTTATCGTCTCGACGCCGCGGCGGATGAGTTTGTAGGCTGTTTCCTTCCCGATACCGGGCAGTTTGGCAACGGAGAGCGGGGCCAGGAAGTTCTTTTCCCCACCAAAGGCGATCTCCAGCTGGCCATCGGGTTTTATCTCGCCGGTGGCGACCTTGCTGATCAGCTTATTGCTGGCGAGCCCATAGGATACGGGCAGGCCGCTTTCGCGCGTCACCCGGGTCTTCAGCTCCTTTGCAAAAAGGCTGCAACCCAAAAATTTATCCATGCCCGAGAGATCGATATAGAACTCATCGATAGAGGCTTTCTCGAACAGCGGCACGTTGTCCTGCATGATCTCGGTCACCAGGCGCGAATACTTCGAATAGGTTTCCATGTCTCCGCGGATGATGATGGCTTCGGGGCATAGCCGGCGGGCCAGCCGGATCGGCATGGCGCTATGGATACCGAATTTCCGGGCCTCATAGCTGCAGGCTGCGACGACGCCACGATCGCCTGAGCCGCCTACCAGCAGCGGCTTGCCTTTTAACCGGGAATTTTTCAGACATTCCACCGAGACGAAAAAGGCGTCGAGATCGAAATGGGCGATGTGACGGCGGGATGCGGCCGGATCGACGGCAGGGGAGAGGATGGGGGCAGACATGTCAGACGGTTTGTGGTGTTCGTGCTTTTATTCCGGCCTTTTCGATACGGGTAACCTCGATGCTGTAGACGCCGAACTCTTCGATCACCTTCCCGGTGATGCGAAAAAAGCCGGCCTGGGGGGGATGGGCTGCATGGATGGGCGGGAAGTGAACGGTGTCGATCCATTCTTTGTGGACGTCGAGGAAAGTGCCGAAACTCATCGTGTCGCCTTTTACTGTCCGGACGGGCTTGTGGGTGATATGGTAACCCAATATGGTCACGGTCTGGCCGAGACGGCCGGGAAGATCGCGGGCGGTGAGATACCGGGAAGGGTCGTCGTCCACAAGGAAGAAGGGGTCGCCGGCGGGGAAGCCGAGCAACTCGATATCATCATAATAGTCCTCCATGGGGTAGACGGGGAGCTTGGGGAGGACATAGGCGACGGGCGCCTCCCTGAACAGCGGGTGGGGCGCCGGGTGAGTAAGCTTTGTCTTCTTTT